>SL_5KL_010_SEDDRAFT_10001526_pt1 | contig 13889 bp, 10 predicted proteins | sample SodLakKL_010_SED_FD_9118 | JGI IMG/M metagenome (IMG submission 9118)
GATTGCAATAAATTATTTAACACTAATAACTTCTTTTCTTTCCTCGTTAATCCTTTATTACAGGCTGAAGGATTAAAGGTTTTAAAGGATTAAGAACGAATTATTACAATGAAAGGAATTATTGAGAGGAGGTTTGCAAAAAATGAACCGACTCCTTTTTATTCCAATTCTCGTGCTCGGCTTATTAATAATTCCTGGGATTTCCCAGGCTACTGAAGAGGAACCCAGAGTTGCTCTGATTCTATCCTTCGGGGGACTGGGAGACGAAGCATTTAACGATTCCGCTTTCCGGGGATACGAAAGGGCAAAAGAAGATTACCAGTTAACCCTGGAGTATGTTGAACCCGGAGATGTTGGAGAATTTGAGGAACACCAGCGTTTTTTTGCAGAAGCTGGATTTGACTTGATTATTGCAATAGGTTTTTTCCAGGAAGCGACTTTGGAGGAGGTTGCCTCTGAATACCCCGATGTTCATTTTGCCATTATCGATGGGGTCGTTGACCTGCCCAACGTTACTTCCATAGTTTTCAGGGAACAGGAAGGCTCTTTCCTGGTGGGGGTCCTGGCTGGTATGATGACTGAAACCAACCTGGTTGGTTTTGTCGGGGGAATGGAAATTCCCCTGCTGCAAAAATTTGAACTGGGCTTTATTGAAGGAGTAAAATATGGCAATCCCAATGCAGAGGTTTTTGTAAATTATGCCGGGGATTTTGTGGACCCGGGAAGAGGAAAAGAAATTGCCGTAAGTCAATTTGAAAGGGGAATAGATATTATTTTCCATGCGGCCGGGGGAACAGGGCTGGGAGTAATTGAGGCCAGCGAAGAGTATTGTTTTTTCTCCATCGGGGTTGATTCTGATCAGGACCACCTGGCTCCGGGGAAGGTCCTCACCAGTATGGTCAAAAGGGTGGATATAGCAGTTTACGAAACAATAGGTAAATTAATTGAAGGAAATTTAGAGCCAGGAATTATCAGCCTGGGGCTTCTTGAGAATGGAGTGGGAACAACTGATTTCACCTACACCCGAGATATTATTCCTGAAGATGTATTTACTGCAATTGAAACAGCCCGGGCGAAAATAATTCAGGGAGAAATCATCATAGAGATTCCTGATTTTTAGCCCTTCTTCTTGCTTTCCAGTTCGGATTATAAAAACCCTATATTAAAACAAAATTTAACTCCCCATTCGGAAACGGGGTAAAGAAATCCACCCGGCACTGAAAGGGGAATTTTTTCGTCCAAATAAGCAAATTTAAACTCGCTTTTGAAAGTCCTTTCTTTTTCTTATTTTTGGACAGTTAAAACCAGGGAGCTTGCAGGATGCTTGAGCTGGCATATTTTGCAACTTTTTAAGGAAGATACCAACCCTTCCTACCGTCATTAAAGTCTAAAAATAACCATGCTCTGCCCGAATTATCCAGCCACATATCAACTACAGTATAAATTTCGAGGTAATGGGCCTGATCTGCTTGATTTGAAGCAACATGCGGATTGCGTAATAACTGGATAATTCTTTTTTCAACCTGCCCCTGGGATCCAATATAGGCCTGGCCGGTAAATTGCTGGATCCTTCCACTGATCATTAATGCCATGTCGCCCAAACTGTCCGCGAACTGTATGGTAAAAGTGCGCCCCCCGCTAATTACATCCCGCCAGGCTTCCTCTCCAGCTGTTAACAAGACCAGTTGTTGTCCAAAATTTTCCGGGGGGAAAAATGGGGGAGCCACGAAATTACAATCCTGCGCAGAACAGCCTCCCTCTGCAAAGAAAAACCGGGGGGTATTAATTATCAACTGGATTTCCCCCAAATTTCTTTCCCAAAAAACCTCCAATTTTGAGATGCTGGAAACCTTTGGGGAGAGAATTTTTTCACCCATGAAACCTGCTTCTTCGTCCAAACAGTAATGAGTTCCCCAAACAGATCCTGTTTCAACCCCAGTAGAAAAATCTCCCTTCACCGGGTTTCCTCCCAGCTGTTCAAGTGGAATGGGTAAAACTCCGGTTAAACTATTAAAAACATGCCATTCTTCTGAGGGTGAATTATTGTCTTCCTGAAAAAAATTACCCTTTAAGAAATATATATCCAGTTCCAACCAGAGGGACTCCTCCAAAGAGTAAACAGGAGTTGACAAAAAAAGGAATGAATATACAAAAAAACTTAGCAATATCAAATTCCTCAATTCCTTATGCCAGTTCATTTTTTCCCCCTTTAATGAAATTACTCTATAAAAACGGCACACCAGAAAGGGCGTCAGCGGCAGCTTCAGCAGCAGCCTGATTTAACGCATCTAATCCGGTACCATCTACAGTTGACATTCCTGCGCCAAGAACCAGGGATGTTTCAACTTCCACCCTGCGCATTTCCAACCTGGTTTGCCCACCTATCTGCTGAACCATTCCGAATACTATCTCCCCCGCTCCAATAAGGGTTCCTGGTTCTATTTCACCAGCCTTCATTTTGCTAAACAAGCAGTTTATATTGTGCCGGGGTTGATTATCTGTCATCTGCAGCGGGATTTTGAAGGTTAACATATCAAAGCCCGGGTCAGTTGCAGGCCGTCCCCTCCTATCAATTACTACATGCTCCGGACCAATTTGGGCTCCCTGGGCTGCGACAGCAGCTGCAATTACCTCGCGAAGACTTTCCGCTTCAGGAGTCCTGAGACCCTCTCTAATTTCAGTATCATCGCAGGGATGGGGCTTTTCGACAGAGGGGATTTCTATAATATAGGAGGTTGTTTCATAAGAAAAAAGCAAGGTTTCTTTTACCAAATAATGTCCCCGGAAATTTTCAAAAGGTGGCCGATCGGCCCACTGCCATTTATTATTGTTTATTGTGACCGAAACCTGATAAGTCCCCGGCCGGAGAAAAGCCTGGGAAAAGCCTGGCCTTTCTGATGAAGAGAGACCAACCATTCCAAATGGTCGTCCTTCCTCAAAATGAGAAATTTGGGTAAAAACCCGGATAAGATTGCCGGTTTCCCAGGGAACAATAGGACGAAGGGGTCGCATTCCACCAGCTAAAGCATCAGGTGGGAATACCTCTAGATAACTGGGGAAATAATAATAACCCGGCCCATCAGGCTGAGGTAGATTAAATGTTTGAGCCAGGCACAAACCTGTAAAAAAGATAAGAATAATAAATAAAACTGTTAAAATAATTCTGGAATTGATTATTGCATTACCAGCCATGAGTATACCTCCATTCCCGGGAATACTCTCCCCCAACTCCTTTTATTTCCCCTGAAGAAACCCCTAAAATCCAGTTTTCCCCCATAAATGGTCTGCCCCAAAGTTCAAAGCGAACACCCGCCGAAGAAAAAGGTTCAGGGAGTTCATATTGCAGGTTGGGCGATTTTAGAATTTCAAGTTCCGTCATTCCCGGCTCAAGCAAAACATCATAAATCTGATACCAGTTGCCATCCTCTCCCAGCAGATGAACTTTAAGGTGATGGGAAAGTTCTTCAAGGGGTTTAGCTACATTAAAAAATAATCCTGTTACGGGATAAAGCTTTTCCCAGCGTTCTTCCAGGATAGATTGAGAAGCTTCTTCTGCTTTAAGGTCCCAATTTTCTACCCGGCTTTCCCTACCAAACTGTTCCTGAACAATATATGGAACTGAAAAGAAGTCACCTTCAAAAGTTCCATGACCAAAAGCACCGGCAAAATCCCCCCAAAACTTGCCTGAATAATAGGCAGTTTCCTCTGCAAAATTCTGTTCAGCCTTAATCTGTAAAACTCCCCTTCCCTTGCTTTGAACTATTTCTCCAAAGCCTTTGACATCAAGAACAGTAACTTCCGCCCGGTAAGCTTGGTAACCTTCTTCTTTTGCCGCATCCAATCGCTTTAAATCAGCAACTACATGGGCAGGAATTGCCGCTTCAAGCAACTCCAAATCCAAGCCTTTCCCAGAACTAACTACCTCCCGCAAAATTTCTGGAGGAACCAGTGTCATTATTTGGGCTTCGTAGGTATTTACAGAAAAATACAGCCCCAAAAGCTCCCTGGTAACACCCTTTTCCATAACATAGGCGATAGTTTCTGGTTCTGGTTCAGGAGTCCAGGAACCCAATAATTTGAGGTGAAATAATGGTTGCAATCCCTCCTCTTCCCCAAAAGCAAAAAAAGAGTGACCATCGATAGGAATTATTAAAGCACCAAACCTCACGGGAACAGGAGCATAAAATTCAAAATCCCCTTTTACCTCGACATTCGCCTTTCCAACTTCCTGACTCAATCCGGAACCGACAAATGAAAAAATTATGGATAAAGAAATCAAAAATATCATGCCCACCCTTGCATTCAACACCCCACATCCCTTCCAAAGGATTCCAGCATAAAGTTGAAGCAAATAAAGTTATTTTTTTACCTATTATTTAGCTATTTAAGGAAAAAAACCTTTAATGCGTTAAAATATATTTATCTAAAGCTAATTTCTTCGCCAAACCTCGATTTAATAATTTTTTGCAGGTAAACGCCATTTCTTGGTAATTTTAAATATCCGAAAATCAAACCCCAGTTTTTCTAAAACTGGGGTTTAGTAAATCCCTTCCTTTTTTCGAGGTTTTTTTCTTTCTTTATTTGCCTTTCTATTCTTCCCATTGTAATTTGGGATAATCATTTCCATCATCTATGAACCAGGTCGAAGAAAAATCCCAACCTGCGTTAATATAGGTATCCTTGTCATACAGTTCAGTTGTGGTTTTGCCAATTCCATATTCTGACTCATCGTCATTCTCATCATGACGGGAAATTTCTTTATTGTAAAAACTCTCGATGGTTTCCCCTTCTCCAGTTCCATAATGATCAGTAGAATTGTGTCCTATTAACCCTCTACCTTCAGTTATTACAGCAGAATAACTGTTCTTAACCTTCCCTCTATTTTGACCTACAAGTCCTCCAAAAAAACTATTTCCTATCACTTCTCCCGCGGAATAAGAATCTTCTATATTATTGGTAAGAGAAACGGTATACCCCACCATCCCCCCCACATAATGGTTTCCTTTAACAACACCAGTAGAAAAACTCTCCCGTATTTCGCCGGACATCCTACCTACCAGGCCTCCAATTCGATTTAACCCATTTACTTCTCCAGTAGAGGAACACCTTTCTATTGTAGTACTAATAAATTGTCCAACAAGTCCACCCATATTGGTGTTTGTACCATAACTCCCATCGCCAATACCCTCAATATTCCCGGTAGCCAAGCTATTACTAATTGGGGAATATTGAGAATACCCAACTAATCCCCCGACATTCAGATCTCCTTTTACAGAAACATGGGATCCGCTATTGGAAATTGATCCATAGTAGAGACGCCCTACAATTCCCCCTACCATTTTTGACCCTTCTAATATTCCTTTTGCAAGGGAATCCACTATGGTTCCACTGGAGTAACCAGTAATTACTCCGGAATGATAATCACCACCTTTTACGACAGCATCCACATAGCTATTCAGGATATCTCCCCTACAAAATCCTATTAAAGCCCCGGTCCAGTTTCCTCCAGTAATATTTGCATCCAAAATAGAAACACTAATAAATTGTGAGTTGTCCAATCCCCGGCCAAATAAACCAATATTATCCGTGTCAGGTCTATTGATAAACAAATTAGTTATTTCATAGCCGTCGCCATCAAAAATCCCGTCAAAAGGATTATTCGAATCCCCAATTGGTTCCCAACCCTCTCCAGTATTATAATCACTTAGGTCAATATCTGCTATTTGCAGAAAGTGTTTATTTAGATAATTCCTAACATTATCTAGCTGTTCTGGGGTTCCTACAAGGTATGGATCATTGTGCTCCCCTTTTCCACCAGCAAAACCGGTTTCTTCATCCTGTTTAATCTTAAAAACTGCAGTAATTTCCTTATCCTCATCCATAATTATTTCAATTGGGTTATCACTACCGGTTAAATCCCCCAGCCAGGTTTTTAATTCACGACCGGGTTCGGGAAAAGCCTCTAAATCTACTTTTGTCCCTTCATTAAATGAGTGCACCCCTGCTTCTGGGTTTACCGCTCCTTCCCCCTCGACCTGAATAGTTAGCGTATATTTAGTAACAGGGATTTCATCTTTCTCTCCTACAAAGACCAAGTCTGTTTCCTCTCCACTTACCTCCTTGTTTTCTGGTTCAAAAGCCCAACCATCCTTATTTGGAGTTATCGTAACAGTCCCTTCTAATCCACTCTTACTCCACGACCCATCATCCGAAGTTAAAAGGGGGTCCAAATATCCAGAAATATTAATTTTAACACCCTCGACCCCTGCTCCATTTTTGTCCTTAACCGTTCCCGATATTGTATAGCCCTGTTCTATTTCCATCCCTATAAAGTTTACATCATTTCTTTTCCCTTTTACCTGTTGACTCTCTGGTTCAAAGGCCCAATCATCCTTTACTGGAGTAACAGTGACTGTGCCTTCCAAACCACCTTTACTCCATTTTCCATCTTCACTTGTTGTCACTGTTTCATTATCATTGCCAAAACTAATGGAAACTCCCCCAATTCCCTGTCCTTGATTATCAACTATCTCCCCAGTAATATTATAAGTTTCTGTTTCAACTTCAACGTCACAACCTGAAAAAATGAAAACTAAAAAACCTGTCAATAATAGTAATGCCAAGTAATTGTGTTTTCGCTTTTTTCTTCGTTTCACAATAATTTTCCCTCCTCATTGAACAGTTTTAATTTTGTTATTTCTCCAAAATATTACTTGGATTTAAACCTTAGTAACTTTTATTAGTTCAAAAATTTCCTCTCTTTTTTACCTTATCACATTGGAGAATTTAAAAAATCACCCGAATGGGTGATTTTTCCCTTTGAAACCTAATTATTTTTAAATTACAATTTAAGACATTAAAAAACTTCTGTAGAAACAGTTCCAAAAAACCATATGTTAAATAATTTTATGCCTGGTTTTGCAAGATATTTTGTTTGTGGCAAAATAATTATTCAGAGAATGGCAGTGAAGAATACAGAGGCGGAACAAAGGAGAATGGTCTTCCCCCGAAAAATCAGATAGTAGATCAATCCACTTTTCTCAATAATTCGTATTATTATGGAATTTTGTATCCAGGAGTGGAATAAAACCGGGAGCGGTTGGAAAAAATCTCTATGTTTTGGAAAATATCCTGCCTGGCCTCTGGTCTGGTATCATAAGAGATTTGCCATCCCCATTCAATTTTTCGGCTTTTGAAAAAGCTCTCTAAAACTATATTATCTCAGCAATTGCCCCTTCTGCCCTTGGAGCTGAGCAAGTTGTTTTGTTCTAATATTTCCTGAAATTCCTGGCTTGAATATTGTATCCCTGATCTGAATGAACTATTTGCCCGGTTCTCTATGGCCATCTTCAAAGACTTTACGGTTAATTCGTCTTCTAATCTCTCGGACATCGACCACCCTTTTACTTTTCAGGAACAAAGGTTCTAAATCACGGATAAGTAGAGGCAGCCCTCCCTGATGTAAATATAAGTTATACCCGCTACCCATTCTTCATTAGGATTTGAGGGGGGAGAATTGCCTTTTAAAATGATTTTCGGCAACTGGTCGTTTGTGATTGGACTTTGTGGTTACCCTGAATTTTCTGCTACAAGGCCTTCCTTGTTCATCAATCTTGCTACCCGGGGGAAGTTCGGTCAACGCAAAAATTACTATGACAATCTCTCCCTCTATTTTATCCCCTTTTTTCAGTTTGATATTATGCTCGGCAGCGGAGATAAAGGAAAAAGATTTCCCCGCTGGACAAAATCCCAGCTTTTTGGAGCTTTTAAAATACCCGAAGTTGTCTTTAAATAGATTATCTGAGGGTTACACTATCCCAATTGATTTGGCAAACCGCACGAGTTCCTCTTTCTCATGCAAACTTAGTTTTTCCATCAGGTTCTCCCTGTGCTTATCCACAGTTTTTGGCCTTATATTCAAAGAGTCTCCAATCATCTTACGGCCGAGGCCTTTGGCCAGCATCTTAAAAACTTCTTTTTCTCTAGCAGTAAGCTTGTTGTACCTCTCCAGGCGCTTGCGGAAAGTAATATCCTCAAAAGTTATAAAAACCTGAAACGGCCTATTATCACCTGGCTTAAACTGAGGCACCGCAGTGATATTTAGCCAGATAAGACGGTCTGTTTTTGGTGACAAAACCCCCATGACCACATTGTGGATAGCTTTTCTTATACGAAGGGCTACTTGGGATGGATGTGTTTCCTCCGGAAAATCAGTTCCGTCCTCATGGATAACCCTCTTGTAAAAATCTGTCAGTGATCTTTCCTGCATTTGATCTACCGTTAGACCAAGAATATTTTCAGCTGCTGGGTTAGCTGATATGATTTTTCCATCCTGGTCATAAATCACAACACCTTGTGTCATGTTTTCAAATAAGGTGCGGTATTTTTCCTCGCTTTCCTGTAGCAATTCTTCCGCCTTTTTTTGTGCGGTGATATCTATCAGGGCGGTACGGCATTCCTGCCCATCCTGGCCTGCGCGGGCCTCAACGCGGGCAAATATCGGATCCCCCCCCTCTTTATGCATTCCAATCACGGCGGTTTCCTTGTTTTGGCTACTGAATATTTTTGCCAGAAAGGCGGTAAATATAGACTGATAATCATCAGTGACCAACCCTAAAAAGTTCTGTTCTACAAGCCGGGAGCGATCGAACCCAAGCATACTGGCCCCGGTTAAGTTAACCTGTAAAATCAAGCCGTTTTTGTCTAGCGTAAAATAACCTACAGGAGCAAAATCATAGAGATCAGTGTATTTGGCAAGAAATGATTCCAACTCCGAGCGTGCCTGTTGCAGCTCCTCGTTTTGCATCTCCAGTTCAATTTGGTGGACCTCCAGTTCGTGAACAATTCGCTGCATTTCTGCCATTGTCGCAGGAGGAGTTGTTTTTTTCATTTGTTTTTGTAATTGTTTCTCTGCCCGGCGGCGCAGTTCTTCTGCGGATTTGTTTTTATACCGGCTCATGACGATCCCTCTGGTGGTTCATCATATTTCCTGGCTTCATTAGAATCTTCTTTCTTATTTTCCTGCTGAGTTTCTGACTGGAGTTTTTTCTTGGTTTTGCTCAGCTCCGCTTCTTTTTTGGTTATCCGTTTTTCCAAACCAGTTTGGGTTTGTCGCAAAGCGGCTTCCAGTTCTTTAGCCCTGGTGATGTCTGTAAGGGTGAGGACTAAACCGTCAATTTTATTTTCCATTGTGCGATATGGCATGATCCGGACTTCATACCAACACCCATTTTTGGTACTGATCTCTTTTTCCACAAATACCAGTGTCCGCAGAACTTCTTCGGCATCTTTAGCCAGTTCAGGGTAGACCAGAGTAGATACAAGGTCAGTAATTGGTCGCCCCACATCACCCGATCTCAGTTTGAAGATTTTGGCCGTCTGAGCAGTAAAACGCCGCACACAAAGAGCATTATCTAAAAATAAGATAGCAATGTCCACATTTTCAAGCAAATTTTTCAAATCGTTATTGGTTCTAAATAGTTCCTCTACTTTCATCTGCAGTTCGTAGTTAACCGTCTGCAATTCTTCGTTTAAAGACTGTAATTCTTCCTGGGATGTGGTCATTTCCTCGTTGGTAGATTGCAGTTCCTCGTTGGTGGATTGCAGTTCCTCGTAGGCTGATAAGAGTTCTTCCTGGGATGATTGCATCTCCTGGCGAACATTTTGCAACTCCTGATGAGATTGATGCAGTTCTTTTTCCAGTTCAGCTTCACGCTTACTACGGGCCGAGGAATGATCACCTTTGCTCGTTTCTTTCGTTTTTTCAGATGCCCTTACATCTGTAAAGACAATCATAAACAAACCCTGCAGCATTTCAGGCTCATTAATTGGCTCGATGGTAATGTCTACTAACTTCTTCTCAGCCCCGCTTCCTGTTTTCACGTTTTTAAGTGCTATGGTGCTATTTTCGGCAACTGCTTGCTGAAAAGATTTGCTGAATTTGTGGGAAAGGCTTTCGGGGATCATTACAAAAATGTTCCAGTTTGCCTTGCCGGCTGCCGGTTCCAGGTATCTGCCAACCCGGCCGCTGGTATAAAGAACATCTCCTTTTTCGTTGACCAAAGCAGTGGCAGGAGAGTACCGATGCAAAACCAACTTGTTAGCCATATGTTCCATGTTTGGGACAATTTCCCGCGTTTTAGGCAAAACCTTGTCCTCATCACCCCCGTCGGGTGAAAGGTGAAACTTCCCCGAGGGGAATTGAAATAATTCTTTATGCTGCCCGGATTCCTTTCGCCTGTAGATCCGGCCCTTTCCCTTCAAAGATTCGAAAAGATCAGTTAAAACTCCTATTGTTTCCGCGTTACCCAAAAACAGAAATCCTCCTTGGTTTAAGCTATGGTTAAATAGAGCCAAAAGCTTTTTTTGCACCTCTTGATCCAGGTAGATAAGGAGGTTCCGGCAGCTTATGATATCAATCTTGGTAAAAGGGGGATCCATGATAATATTCTGGGGGGCAAAGACTACCATATCACGGATTTCTTTCCTTATCCGGTAATCGCCATTTTCCTCGATGAAAAAACGACTTAATCGCTCTGGAGAAACATCTGAAATTATATTGGATGAATAGAGTCCCTTACGAGCCTTTTCAATGGCATCTTTATCAAGATCCGTGGCAAATACCTGAAGCGAAAAATCATTTGCTGGTTTGGCATATTCCAGCGCCTCTTTAAAGATAATCGCTAGGGAATAAGCTTCCTCCCCAGTCGAGCAACCAGGCACCCACGCCCGCAATGGTTGATCAGGGGTACGGTTAGTAAATAGCTCCGCAATGGCCTGTTCTTTCAATTGCTCCCATTGCTTAGAATCACGGAAAAATCTTGTCACACCGATTAAGAGTTCCTTGAACAGCACCTCAAGTTCTTCGGGATTTTCCTGTATGAAGCGGATATAATCTTTGATATCGTCAATTTGATGAATACCCATTCTTCTCTCAATACGGCGGAAGACAGTGGTTTTCTTGTAGTGGGAAAAATCGTGTCCCGTTTTTGAACGGAGCAGGATGACAATTTTTTCAAAAGCTCCGCTGTCTTTGTCTCCCAGATCTTTATTTAACTTCCTGATCTGAGACCTGTGTTTAAGGTAATCCAACACTTCAAAGCACAACTCCTCCGCCGGGGCCACCACGTCGACCAAACCTGTGTTGATAGCGCTTTTGGGCATGCTGTCGAATTTTGCTGAGGCGGGCTCCTGGACTAAAATCAGGCCTCCTTTTTCCTTAATAGCCTTGAGGCCTAACGTACCGTCCATCCCCATCCCCGAGAGGATAACTGCGATGGCTTGCTCTCCCAGGTCTTCTGCCATGGAACGGAATAAGTAATCAATTGGCAACCGATGACCGCGGGGTTCTATCGGATCGAATAGGTGTAGTTTCCTATGAAAGAGAGACATGTCCTTGTTTGGTGGGATAACAAAGACGCAATTCGGCTTGACGGTAGCTTTTTCTTTGGCTTGGATAACCGGCATGTTGGTAGCACGGTTAAGTAGCTCCACCAATATTCCTTCTCGGGTCGGATCCAGATGTTGCACCACAATAAAAGCCATTCCGGTTTTTTCCGGAACACCCTCCAGAAAAAGCGTCAGGGCTTCTAACCCTCCAGCTGAAGCACCAATGCCGATAATGGGAAAATCTGCATCCAGGTTCTCCGTTTTCGGAGTGCCGACCTGCTCACTGGAGGAAAAACCTTTATCTTTATCCTTATCCTTTTTTAATTTTTTTCTCTTATTATCCATTTTTATCATTCCCTTAATTTTTTCAAAAAATCCTTCCATTTTCCAGAATTCCCTGGCCGTATACATAATTAACCATAAAACCTATTAGTTTAATTTCGACAATATGGCTAATTTTCCCTGCTTTTGGACGGTTTTGGGTATAGCTTATTTTTAAACTACTGCCTTTACGGTTCCAGCAACCCATCCAAAACATTTCCCATTATGTCGCTTATTTCCCAATAAAAAGGCGATTGCCTAACAAAATAAGCAATCGCACAGGTCTACTACAAACTATTAAGGATGATTTAAACCTCAGATTAGGAGCGGCAACATAAGCCAACCGGCAATTACACCCCCAATTAACCAGGCAAATAACCCCATGTTTTGTTCTTATAAGTTTCCTACTTAAAGCCCAAACCAATCCAGGTTCTCACGTTTCCTATAGAAGACTGCTGTTGAATAGCTTTTTTGGGGGCGATAAAAAACGTGTTAAGAGCAAAAAAAAATCCTTGCATTAGAATGACTGCCAAAATAATATGATCTAATCAAATTATTTAGGACGGTGATTAGATGCATTAATCCATGCTTTGGGAATAAAACTCAAACAACACCTCAAACCTGGTAAGGAAAATCAATTTCCCCAATTTTTTCCTGCCCAACCAGGTTTCATATTCCACCCTCAATCGATACCTCCCTGGAAACAACCTAAAAAAATTCCCACTTACCTTTTTGCTTTTATCGATGATTGTTCCCGCTTGATAACTTTTGCCATGTTTTTAACAGAGCAGAATATTGAACCCCTAAAAGAAACCTTCAAACAGGCACTTTTTAAGGAGAGAGGTCCCCGGACTGATGTTCCCGACGAAGCAAACAAATTTTGACAAATGAAAAAATTCAAATTTCTATTTCAAAGGATGCAAAATCTAAGTTATTAATTTAAGGCACTAAAGTTGAACTCACCTCTGGATTTTCAATAGGAAAAGAACCTGTTCCAGTTACTTTGCAGAAATATCCTGTTTTTCTGCAATATCCTATAACTGAACTGGACCCTTTTCGTAATCACGGGAAAACTCAATTATTGCTCCAGTCGCATAGCAGGCTTTGGTGGACAACTTCATCTGCGAACCTCCCTTAAAACCCTATTTTTCCACCATAGGACTGGCATTATAATTCTTATATTAAATTATACTTTCCTGCCTGAAAAACAAACGGATTATTTCTTCACAAGATTGTTCAATCAAAGGATGGGCTTCTTCCATTGATCCTTCTAGAGTTCGGGGTTTTTCTAAAATTGAAAAACTCGGTAAGTCTTTCTCCTTAAAAAAATTTGATTTCAGGTTCAACCCAACCTCCGATAGCAACTACCGGAACTTCTCCGCTTCTTTTTTCAACTCCAAGATGAGTTTTCCCAAAAACTGTTTGCTTATCCAGCCGCCCTTCACCGGTTATAATCAGTTTGGCTCCTTTTATAATTTCTTCAAACTTACTGTAGCAAAGACCAGATCAACACCCTGCTGGAGTTCACTCTTTAAAAAGCCATCAACCCTGCCCCAAGCCCTCCTGCAATACCTGCCCCGGGTATCCTGTCAATATTAATTCCCTCTTTCTCCTTGATTAAACCGGCGAAGAGCTTTTTGTAACTTACCTGTACCATAGGTGGTTGCCTTACCGGGATTAAGTTCTCGGGGGGAAAGGAGCAACAGACTGGAAGCAGAAGCCATTTCCATTGCTCCCCAACCATTGCCGAGAATACCATAATGTGTTACGATTTTTCCTCCCAGGGGACCGTTAACCAAAACTTTTTTTGGTCTTGGGTAGCAGCAACCAGCGATTCAACAAAACCTTCTCCCCCATCGGAAAGAGGCATTTTAACCACTTCAACATCCCTATAGAAAACCTCTATTCCTTTTTCCATTACGTCTCCTCTTTCTGCTGAAGAAACACTCCCTTTGAAAGAATCAGGGACACATACAACTTAACCCATTACCTTTTCCCGAGAACCACGCCAATAAGGACCCCAAAACCCAAACCTACTGCCCCACTGATCAGAATTCTCTGCCTGATCTTGCCAATTCCAGTAATCGTTTCCTGAACCTCTTCCAAAAAACCCTGGGGCGGATTAAACAAATGGGACAGAGAAACAAACTCTCCCCCCACCCGTCCAAAAATTATATACC
>SL_5KL_010_SEDDRAFT_10001527_pt1 | contig 13889 bp, 9 predicted proteins | sample SodLakKL_010_SED_FD_9118 | JGI IMG/M metagenome (IMG submission 9118)
CCCTTGCCCCCGGCGACAGCGAGCTGGTGCAATTTGAATTGTCTGCTTTCGCAGAAGCACCCCACGGCACCAAAACCAGCCTGGGGTTACATGCAGTCACAGAGATCTATGCCTTTGACCAGGAACAAGACATCCTCATTGGCCAACCACCAACCTATACTGAAGGCGACATCCCATCCACCTACCAGGTGAACGTGACCACCGAAAGTGAAGCACTGGAACCGGGTCAACTCTCGGTCGACGTGCCTGAAAATGCGCAGATCACCGGTGTGGATGTGTATTATGACATGACTTCGCATAACAATGCCCTCGTCAGCGTGCAACGTTCATTTGTAAAATGTGTGTCGGCAGGCGGCGAAACAGAAACAGAGGTTCATGTGGTTGACGTAGACACAGCCGGCACCATCCATTATGCAAGGCACAACCTCGACATCGCCAACAATGTCACCGGTGGCGGCGAAATCGATTTCGAACTGCATGCCTTCCGCACCTGGGGAGGTTCCGGGTCAAACACCAATTTTGTCTATGTGCCGGATGGATCATGGACTGTGGTCGTACACTATGAACTGCCCCTTTATGATATCCCGTTCTACGTTACAGACCAGTTTGGGGCTCCCATCAACGAAGCCACCATTGAAGTGCGCAACGAGAATGCGCAAACCGGAACGGATGGCTATGCCAGCCTGGCACTTCCCAAAGCACTGATGCTCTATTCGGCTAGCGCGGAACGCCATTTTCCCGTGCACCACGCACCTTTTCAGGTCACCTCCGCAGAGGATGGGATAGAAGTTCAGCTTACCAGGTGGTTTGAAGCCATTTTTAACATCTCCGACACCTACGGACAGGAAGTTGAGGAGGCAGTCATCCATATAAACGGCGAGCCAACAGAGCCCGGCGATTATCTCATAAGTCCGCTGGAATCCGGCTCTTATGCCTTTCAGGTCGAAGCAGAAGGATATCATCATGATGACGGACAGTTTACAATTGAGGATGAGGACGTGGCGGTAGAGGTCATTTTATCGCCTGATGGTACAGATGCGCCATATGCATCAGACCCGGACATCTCGGTCTATCCAAACCCCGCAGCAGATCTGATCCACATAACCATTCCTGCAAGCGAAACACAGGTTGAAAGCATCGCCCTGCTGAACAGTAAAGGAGATGTAATAAAAACCATTCCTGTCACCCAGGGCACAGAGGCCATCAATAAAACGCTGTCCATCCAGTCGCTTCCCCCCGGGATGTATTTCATCAAGGTCAGGACCAATTCGGGCGCTTATCCCTACAAGTTCATCAAACAGTAGATGTCAGATAAGCGGTTGAGCTGCAAGGACATACCATGGAAGAATGAAGAAGTGTAAATGGCCACAGATCTTGCGTTCGTAGGAGTCAGGATCGTTCCGGCAATATCCGGCTTCAAACTTCAAACCTCAAACATCAACCCATTATTTTTACCTTTGCGCTGCGATGGAAGCAGTAAACTACATTCAGGCAAGGGACATCAGCAAGGCTTATGGTGAAAAGGTTTTGTTTGAGGACATTTCCATCAGCGTGGACCAGGGGCAGAAGGTGGCCCTGATCGCGAGGAATGGGACCGGCAAAACCACCTTGTTGAATATCCTTGCCGGCCTGGATGAGCCCGACAGCGGCTATTGCACCTACCGGTCGGACTTAAGGATCTCCTACCTGCCGCAAGACCCGGCTTTTGATCCCGAACTGAGCGTGGCGGAAGCGCTCCTGGCTGCGGATAATGAGCAAACCCGCACCATCCGCGACTATGAGCAGTGCCTCCAGGAAGCAGACGACCCCAAACAGGCCCATCGGCTGCAAGCTTTGATTGAACGCATGGATGCCCTGCAGGCCTGGGATTACGAACAAAGGGTGAAGCAGATCCTGAGCAGTCTGAAGATCGGAGACCTGAAGGCCCGCGTAGCCACACTTTCCGGAGGCCAGGTCAAAAGGCTGGCGCTGGCTAAGATCCTGATCGAAGAAGCCGACTTTGTCATCCTGGATGAGCCGACCAACCACCTCGACATCGACATGATCGAATGGCTGGAGGCTTTCTTCAGCAAGCAAAAGATCACCCTGCTGATGGTTACGCACGACAGGTATTTCCTGGATGCCCTGTGCAATGAGATCGTGGAGATCGAACACGGCAAAGTCTATCAATACCGGGGCAATTATGCCTATTACCTGGAAAAAAAGCAGGAGCGCAAGCAGTCCGAAGCCGNGCAAAGCGAAAAGGCGATCAACCTGCTGAAAAAAGAAACNGAGTGGATGCGTCGCAGTCCGCCGGCCCGGACCACCAAATCCAAAGCACGCATCCAGGCGTATCATGAGCTGCACGAAGAGGCCAGCCAGTTAAAGCCGGCTGAATCAGGCGAGATCCGGATGGATATGACCCGGATGGGCAAAAAGATCCTGGAACTCAGGCACGTGGTCAAGTGTTTCGACGATACCTGCGTCATCAACGATTTCTCTTATGTGTTCAAACGCGGCGAGAAGGTCGGTATCGTCGGACCCAACGGTACCGGCAAAACCACCTTGCTCAATATCATTACCCAGCAAATGCGGCCAGACCAGGGCAAGGTGATCACGGGCGAAACCATCCACTTCGGGTATTACCGGCAGGATGGCATCACCGTGGAAGAAGACAAGAAGGTGCTCGAAGTGATCACCGACATCGCAGACCGGATCAAACTGGCCAAAGACCACTGGATCAGTGCAGCCCAGTTTTTGAGGCATTTCAATTTCCCCAACCACACGCACAACGACAGGGTGGCCAAACTCAGCGGCGGGGAAAAACGACGCCTCTACCTGCTCACCGTGCTGATGAAAAATCCCAACTTCCTCATCCTGGATGAGCCGACCAACGACCTCGACATCGAAACGCTGAATATCCTGGAGGACTTCCTGCTGAAGTTTCCGGGGTGCCTGCTCATCGTATCGCACGACAGGTATTTTCTCGACCGCCTTTCTGATCACCTGTTCGTCTTCAGGGATGTGGGTGACATCAAGGACTACCCGGGTAACTATACGGAATTCAGGGAAAAACAAAAGGCAAAGGCAAAATCCGCCCCGCGGAAAGACCAAAAGGTGAAAGCCCCAAAGTCTGTGAGGAAAAGGGAAAAGACTGGCCTGAGCTACAAGGAGCAAAAGGAGTTCGAGGCGCTGGAAGCGGATATTGAAGCGCTGGAAACGGAAAAATCTGTCCTGTTGGAAAAAATGAACGCAGGCACCTTGCCCCCCGATGAGCTCATGCAGGCATCCACACGGTTTGAAGAGGTCGAAGCACAGCTCAATGAAAAATCAGACCGCTGGCTGGAGCTTTCCGAATGGCTTTAACCCGCATTATTCCTGTTTTTAATTCAGGTCAGATGCGAGGCGCAGAAAGCCGCCGAAACAGTATGCTACCTCAAGGCTTTTTATGAATCATGCAGGTTAAGTGCAATTACGCACCAAGCATCACCGGCATCACAAGCATGAGAATTTCTTCCTCTTTGTTCTCATTATCTACGGGCGAGATCAGTCCGGCACGATTGGGTTCGGACATCTCAAGCAGCACCTGGTCGGTGGTCAGATTATTCAGCATTTCTGCCAGGAACTTGCTGTTAAAGCCAATCTCCAGGTCTTCGCCTTCATAGTGGCAGGTAAGCCTTTCGTGCGCTTCATTGCTGTAATCCAAATCCTCAGCGGAAAGAATCAACTCTGTGCCGGCCACCTTAAACTTAACCTGGTAAGTGGTTTTATTGGAGAATATGGATACGCGCCTGATGGCGTTCAGGAAGGGCTGCCTGTCTACCGTCATCTTGTTTGGATTCTTCGCCGGAATCACGGCAGAGTAGTTGGGGTATTTCCCTTCAATGAGCCGGCAGGTCATGATGATGTTTTTGAAGGTAAAGCGGGCGTTCGTTTCGTTGTACTCGATACGCACGGCTTCTTCATCATGCAGCAGGATCTGGCGCAGCTGGTTCAACGGCTTTTTGGGCAGGATCATGCTGGCCGTATCCTCCGCTTTCACATCATTCCGGCTATAGCGAACCAGCTTGTGTGCATCCGTGGCCACGAAAATGGTACCCTCATCGGAAAACTCACAATAGATTCCCGCCATCACCGGGCGCAGATCATCCGTGCTTGCTGCAAAAATGGTCTTGGTAATGGCCTGGTATAAAATATCCGATTCAATGGATACCGTGCTGGAATTCTCCAGCGGCGGCACCTGCGGGTATTCGTCCCCATTCTGCCCGGCCAGTCTGTACTTCCCCTCCCCCGCTATCAGGGTGATCCCAAAATTATCCTCATCAATGTCAAAGGTGACCGGGATTTCTGCAAAGGTTTTCAGGGTGTCCAAAAGGATTTTTGCAGGAATTGCGATACTCCCCTGACCCTCGGCCATATCCACGTTGATGCGCGAGGTCATGGTGGTTTCAAGATCTGACGCAGAAATCCGAATCTCTGAATCAGAGAGCTCAAACAGGAAATTGTCCAGAATGGGCAAGGTATTGTTGGTGCTGAGCACGCCGCTTATGGCTTGTAACTGCTTTAAAAGCAGGGAGCTGGATACGATAAACTTCATACGTCACATCATTTAAAATGAATAGCAAATATAGCTTTTTATTGAAAAAGAAAGTCCTTTTTTACATACAAAAATGCCTGTTTATTCAAAAAAAGTAAATGAATGGTCCGCATTTTTCAAAAACCAGGACAATGGCCTGATCACTGGCTGGAATATCACAAATTGGGCAAGTGCATAATCGCCTTGATTCACTTGCAGATAAAAACGATTGGGATCATATTTTTTGTCCCCGGGCACCAGGGTGCCGTCATCAGGTGGAATCCGCTTGAAAAAATCCAGTTTTGTGCTGTTGCCATATAAGTCATCGATGACCAGGGTAAAAAAAGCTTCGCCGGTAAGCAGATCTCCGGGCGGCTGATCAGCAGTTCCTGACAGGAGACGCTCATAGCGAAGCCGCCGTATCTGATGAAAATAAGCTGGAAGCAGATCCTTCTTGATTTGCTCCGGGGGTACAGGATCACCTGCATGGTTAAACAACGCGGGCTCTTCCGATCCATCCAGATCCCAGCGATAGCCCTCCGCGGGCTTGTCGTGGACCTTGACCCGGACACTGGCGATTTCCGCAGGACTGAGGTTGGCCACCCTGGTCGTCCGCCATGCGGCTGCTTCCGGGACAAACAACTCGTGCAGGTCCACCGGCAAGCCAGGTAAGTGCACCTTATAGGGCATTTCCGCGTGGGCCATCCGCATGATGGTGCTCCCATCGTCAGCAGGCAGAATCAAATAGTCGCGCAACAGTTGCTGGCGGGGAAAAACTTGCAAGCCCCAGGGAAGGTTCAGCCAATGGCGTCTGACGTGAACACGGACGCGTGTAGCTTGCTCATCCAGCGCCTGCATGACCTGCTGACGGTCTTCCGATGGAAGCGGACGGCGGACTTCCATGAACCGGAGTGCGGCAAGCAGGTCTTCAATCGCCCGCTCACCAGCCAGGTAGGAGGCATTCACATACCAACGGCGGTCCGCCTGCTTGTCCAGGGTGACCTCCCCCTCTCCGGGTTTTTCCAGTCGCACCAGGACAGGCTCCTCTTCCCGGTCGATGCTAAAGTCCCGATCAGCGGGCGTTTGCCATTCAAATCCAGGCACGACAACGACAATCGCCACCAGCAACAAGGCAGCGACGGCAATCCAGAAGCGGGTCATTCTCACATCAACCATGACGCAGGGTTTTTGCATATCGGCGTTTTCGCCACAGGAAACGCATGCCCCCAAACAATGCAAGGATCGTAACAGGCGCCACCACATTGATCGCCTGTACCCCGGCGCTTTGCTGTTGCAATCGCGAGCGGTCAAGCAGGCGCATGCGCATGTCCTTAGCCCGGGCCTCAATGATGCCCGAGTCGTCGGCCAGGTAATTCACTGCATTGAGAATAAAGTCTTTGTTTCCGAATGTTTGATCCGTATAACTGTAGTATCCAAGGGGCATCGGACTGCCGTCCATCCGCACCTGGTTTTTGATCACATTGCCGTCCGATACCACGATCATGGCCGCTTCTTCCCCGGTGTCGCGACGCACAAAGTCGGCAGGCAGGTCGACATCCGGCAGCAGCCGGTTTCTGAACAACGAAGGAAACCGGCCTTCCAGCAAGACGGCAGCGGTTGCCGGCGGCCCCCTGAAACCAGCAGGGTCAGGCGGGTTATAGAGCTGTTCAATGCTGATTCTTGCCGGGACGGGAATCCTGCGGGTGTTCTGAGAAGTCTGAAGGAGCACGTGTGCATCCACGCCTTCTACCGGAACCGTGTCCATGCTTGCCAAAAATTCGGTGCGGATCAGGTTCAGGTTGCGGACAGTCACATGGTCGGCCCGGGGGTTCAGGACCGGGAAGAAATACCACTCCTGCAGGTCAAACTGTGGTCGGCCTGATACGGAACCAACTTGCTTCGGAATCCTCGCCGCATGGAGGTCCTGAACAAGCTCAGGGTTCAATCTTGCACCATAATGAAAGAAAAAGTCATCCATATTGATGTCCCAGGCAATGCCCATGGTTTCAGGAGCGTGCCGGAGACTGTCCATGTCGGCAAACACCGGATCCACCAGCCACAACATATTGCCCCCTTGCATAAGGTATTGGTCGAGGTGGAATTTTTCTGCTTCATCGTAGGGTTGCAAAGGGCGTGCGGATATCAGCGCCTTGTAGTTTGAAAGGACCCCGATGCCCGCGTCCGGATGCACACGGTCGACGTCGTAAAACTGCTCCAGGGCATTGGTTACAGAGGCCACATACGGCGGGTCGAATTGTCCGTGCCCCTCCAGGAAAGCAATGCGTTCACGGTGCGCCCTGGTAACACGCTGAATGGCCGATACGATATTGTATTCGAGCATCATGCCAGACTGGTGTATGTTCTCCATGATGCCGTGACCGATATGATCCTCCACCAAAGGCAAGGCAAGCTCGCGGTCTTTGTAGCTGACCACCGCGCCCGGGATGATCACCTGCCTGGAAGCACCGTCGCTGGTCTGGATCATGACCTCAGCGGGTTCGAGGCCCTTTTCAGACAGTTCCCGGTAGAAGGCCTGGAGCTGTTCCTGGTCATCGCCCGCTGCCCGGGTGGGACTGATGAAATCAAATTGCACGTAATCTGACCAGGCCTGCATCTCATCAAGCATCTCCCTGGTCTCGTTACGCAGCCGCCTGAATTCAGCCGGCAGATCGCCTTCCAGGTAAACCCGGAAGTAGACCATATCGTCCAGTTGCTTCAGCATCTCCTTGCTCGCATCTGTCAGGCTGTAACGCTGCTCACTTGTGAGGTCGAAGCGGGCAAAGCCAAGGTTTCCGGTCAGGTTGACTGCCACCACCGCAACCAGGATGACCAGGGCCCTGGTCATTGCGGATCGGCGGCTTCTGCTGCGCCAGACCAGCTTCAGCCAGGTTAAGGTCAGGAAAAAGACAATGACGCCGACAAAATAAAAAAGGTCCCTGCTGTCGATCACCCCGCGGCTCATGGAAGAATAATGGGCTTCCAAGCCCAGTCCGCGCAAAAACAGGTCCCATCGTCCGCTGAACCCCAAATTGGCAACCATCTCAAAACCAATGTACAGAAAGAAAGACAGGCATAGGGCGATGATGAAGGCCACGATCTGGTTGTCGGAGAGCGCAGAGGCAAAGGTGCCTATGGCGACAAACACCATGCCGAGGAAGAGCAAGCCCAGGTAGGAGCCCCAGGCACCGCCCATGTCCACTCCGGGATGCACCGCATACCATTGCACCGTAGCCAGGTACACCAAGGTGGGCACCAGGGCAGCCAGCAGCAGGATGATGCCGGCGAGGTATTTGGACAGCACGATATGCCACTCGGCCAAAGGCTTGGTGATCAGCATTTCCAGCGTACCCGTCCGGATCTCATCAGAGAAAAAACGCATGGTTAACGCAGGTACCAGGAAAAGAAAAACAAAAGGTGCCAGCGTGAACAATCCGCTCAGATCAGCAAATCCCCCATCGATTACATTGTAGCTGGTAGGCAGCACCCACAGGAAAAGACCCGTAATGATGAGGAATACGGCCACCACAATGTAACCGGTGAGGCTATTGAAAAAACTGTTCAGCTCACGTTTGAGTAATGCCAGCATATTGCGTGTTTAATCATCGAGGAAAGTAACCGTAACCGCGTCATTGGCCTCGAGTCCCAAAAGCGCAGACGCCTTGCCCTGGTTGATCGCAATTTCCAGGTAACCGGTAGCGCCAAACAACGCCACCTTCTCCCCGGGCACCACATCCGAATAAGAAGTGCATATCCTGTCAATGCCATCATCCGGAGAGCGGAAATTGATGATGAATCCGCGGCCTTTCCCCGCTTGTTTAAATAACTGTTGATCAATATTCACAAACACATTGCCGTAATGATCCACAAAAATGACCTTTCCAATGATCTTGTCGTGATAGACCACCGGGTTAAATGCAAACCGCTCATTGAGCGCGGGATAGGGTGCGCCAAGCTCATCCAGGCTTTTCCCTCCGGCGATCATGGCAGCCACCTTTGCGAACAGGTCACGGGAAGAAAACGTAAAAAAGTCAGAATCTTGTATGACGTCCAATTCAACCGCTTCGATGTGGTCATCATCAAAAAGCAGGGAAAAGATTCCGTTATCGGCCCCGACAAAGTATTGCTCCTGGTATTTTACGGCCACGTGCGGGGTATCGATACCCGCTTCCGTATTCACGCCTATCATATGAATGCTGCCGTTGGGAAAATTCGGGAAAGCATTTTTCAGCACGAAACTCGCCTGCAAGATATCGAAGGCGGCGATATCGTGCGTGATGTCGACGATCTGTGCTTCAGGAGCCAGCTTCAGCAATGCGCCTTTCACAGCTCCTGCATAGTGGTTACCTGTTCCCCAGTCGCTTGTCAGGGTGATGATGGCCATGGGTCTATTTAGGCGTTTATTTATTGCTTCTGCTTCGCAAAAATATTGTTATTTTGCATTTGCATTCAAAAGTAATGATTTTAATGGGAGAAAAGGTAATAAAAATAGAGGGCATCCACCCTCCTGACATCTTCGGACTCCGTGAAGAGAAGCTCAAGCTGCTCAAGCAGATTTTTCCGAAGCTGAAGATCGTTTCCCGGGGCGAAGAGCTGATTCTGATCGGCGATGATGACGAACTGGCTTTCTTTGAAGACAAGTTTCAGTCGATGCTGAACCATTTTGAGCGATTTGGCAAGCTCACGGAAGAACACATCCTCGAGATCATGGCCCACGACGAAAAGGTTGCCGGTGATGCCACGGACGAAGAAAAGAGCGGCGAGTTGCTGCTTTACGGCAAGAATGGCATGGCCATCAGGGCCCGCTCTCCCAATCAGCGCAAGATGGTGTCCAGTTGCAAAAAGAACGACATGCTTTTTGCGATCGGTCCGGCAGGAACCGGCAAAACCTATACGGCCGTGGCCCTTGCAGTGCGGGCATTGAAAAACAAGGAGGTCAGGCGGATCATCCTGGCACGCCCCGCCGTGGAAGCCGGGGAAAACCTTGGCTTTCTTCCGGGCGACCTGAAAGACAAGCTGGATCCGTACCTCAGACCACTCTATGATGCCCTGCGCGACATGATCCCACCGGCCAGGCTTGCATCCTACCTTGAAGACGGACCATCGAAATCGCCCCGCTCGCCTTCATGCGGGGACGAACCCTGGATAATGCCTTTGCCATTCTGGATGAAGCACAAAATGCCACGGAAAGCCAGTTGAAAATGTTCCTTACCCGGATGGGAAAATCCGCACGCTTCATCGTTACCGGCGATGTCACCCAGATCGACCTCCCCAGGCACCAGGTTTCCGGACTGCTTCGGTCGGTTAAGATCCTGAACCACATCAAAGGCATTGATTTTATCTTCCTGAATGAAAAGGACGTGATCCGGCATGAGCTGGTATCCCGGATCATCGATGCATACGAAGGCCAGGAGAAGCCCCGCAGGGAACGTGGGGAGAATGATGCCAGCGACTCATAATATAGTTGAGCTTTGGGCACGCTGAATCATTTTCGAAGTAGCTTCGAGGTTTGAAGTTTGAAGTTTGAGGTTTGAAGTTATCCGATGCAACTTCAAACTTCAAAATTCAAGCCTCAAACACATGCAAAACAAACCCTTAACTTTTGCCAAGGATATAAACGCCTCAATAACAACTAGTTGAAAACTTACAAACAGATGAACACAGTCAAAGAAACCAAATTTGATTTTCCGGGACAAACACGCTTTTACAAAGGCAAGATCCGGGACGTATACACCATTGATGATGAGCTGATGCTCATGGTGGTCACCGACAGGATTTCCGCCTTTGACGTGGTGTTGCCCGAAGGCATCCCATACAAGGGGCAGGTACTCAACCAGATTGCCACCAAATTCCTGGATGCAACCGCCGACATTGTACCCAACTGGAAGCTCGACACCCCTGACCCGAACGTGACCGCCGGGATTCATTGTGAACCCCTGAAGGTGGAGATGGTCATCCGGGGCTACCTTTGCGGTCACGCCTGGCGGGAATACAAGCAAGGCAAGCGCAGCATCTGCGGGGTTCCCATGCCAGATGGCATGAAAGAGAATGAAGCTTTTCCGGAGCCGCTCATCACCCCGACCACCAAAGCCGAAGTGGGCCACGATGAAGACATCTCCAAAGAAGAAATCCTGAGCCAGGGCCTGGTCAGCGAAGAAGACTACGCCGCCATCGAAAGATACACCCGCGAGCTATTCCAGCGGGGCAATGAAATGGCGAGAGAAAAAGGGCTGATCCTGGTGGATACCAAGTATGAGTTTGGCAAAGCCAATGGAAAGATCTATCTCATTGATGAGATCCATACGCCCGACTCGTCCCGGTACTTTTACCTGGATGGTTACGAGGAGCGACTGGCAAAAGGGGAACGCCAGAAGCAGCTGTCGAAGGAGTTTGTCCGGGAGTGGCTGATCGAACAAGGCTTTACCGGCGCAGCAGGACAGGCGGTGCCTGAAATGCCCGCAAGCTTTGTCCGACAGGTCTCGGATCGCTACATCGAATTGTTTGAAAAGATCACGGGGGAAAAATTCATCAAGACCCCGGCCGACGACATCCACAACCGGATAGAAAAAAACTGCCTGGGATTTCTTGAAAGACAAAGGTCTTAAATCTTCCATACCGCCCCGCTGGCTGGCCAGCGGGGTTTTTTTATGGTCAATTGTTAACAGATTAACAGAAAGCTTGTTTTATTCCCCTGCTTTTCCTCACTTTTTTTTGTATGTTTGCCCACAACCCAAACCGGTACAAAGCACATACCCGCAAAATCATCCATATAAAAATTTGATTTTTTGACACTTAGACAGATATCATGAGCACAGGGACTGACATTTCGACCTTTCGACCTTTGGACATTTTGTCCTTTCATCCTTTTGTCCTTTTGTCTTTTCGTCCTTTTGTCCTTTTGTCTTGATCACATCTTAAACCTTTATACACATGCAAAATAAAACCATTGGAATCCGCCACGAAGACAAATACGAAATGGAGCGCCGCACGCCCATTACCCCCAGGCATGCGGAGAAGCTCATCCGGGATGAAGGCCTGGAAGTGGTGGCGCAATCGTCACCGAAGAGGGTCTTCACCGACCAGGAATACCAGGAGGCCGGTGCCCGCGTAGACCAAAACCTTAAAAACTGCCCGGTGATCTTCGGCGTCAAGGAAATCCCGGAAGCGCAGTTTGAGGCGGATAAAACCTATGTGTTTTTCAGCCACGTGATCAAGGGGCAGGAATACAACATGCCCATGCTGAAAAAGATGATGGATCTCCGCTGCAACCTGATCGATTACGAATGCATTGTGGATGATCAGCGGAAGCGCCTGATCTTTTTTGGAAAATATGCGGGCCTGGCGGGTATGATCAACTCCCTGTGGAGTCTGGGCCAGCGAATGAAGGCATATGGGTATAAAGAAAATGCGTTTCTCGGGATCAAACAGGCGCAGCACTACAACTCCCTGCAGGAGGCCAAGGCAGCCGTATCGCAGGTAGGCAGACAGATCGCAGAGAAAGGCATTCCGGAAGAATGGCAACCCCTGACCATCGGATTTACCGGTTATGGCAACGTGTCAGTTGGCGCCCAGGAGATTGCCAACCTGCTGCCTTCCAAGGAGATCACCCCCAAGCAATTGCTCAGTCTGCGCGACCGGGACCACATCCCGGGAAACATCATCTACAAAGTAATCTTTAAGGAGGAGGACTTATCCAAACACAAAGAAGGCAAGGCATTTGACCTGCCGCATTATTACGCACATCCCGAGCAATACGAAAACGATTTTGCGCAGTACATCCCCCACCTTACCGTCCTGATGAACTGCATGTACTGGGATAGCAGGTATCCCCGCATCGTCACCAAGTCTTACCTGAAAAAGCTATTTGCAGAAGGTCGTCCCAAGCTTACCGTGATTGGCGATGTGACCTGCGACCCGGACGGTTCCATTGAATGTACCCATAAGGGGACGGCCATCGAAGACCCGGTATTCGTATATGATCCCGAAACGGATAAGCCCAGGATGGGATTTGAGGGCCATGGCATCCTGGTAATGGCCGTCGACATTCTGCCGAGTGAGCTCCCGCGGGATTCATCGATCACCTTTGCAGATGCATTGTATCCCTTTGTGAAGCCCATTGCCATTGCTGATTACAGCAAGGACTTTGCGGATCTGGAACTGCCCCCGGCCATCCGGAAGGCATTGATCCTGCACCGGGGTGAGCTCACGCCGGACTATAAATACATTGCTGAATACCTCTAAACGCAATATAACAGCACGTTGGGGTTTTGGGTTCGGTGATAAGGAATGATATTCAGGAACATAAAAAGCGTATGTGGACATGAAGCGAGTGTTGATTTTAGGAGCGGGGCTTGTCGTGGGGCCCATGGTAAAGTTTTTATTAAAAGAAGGCTACTTCTTAACCATTGCGAGTTTAACGAACAAACGGGCCGAAGAGATGATTGCCGGCCACGAAAACGGCAAGGCGATCTACTGGGAGGTGGATGACACCGACACATTGGATCAGCTGGTCAGTGAGCATGACATCACCGTGAGCATGCTGCCCTGGATCCATCACGTACTGGTGGCAAAGCACTGCATCAGGCATAAGAAAAACATGGTAACAACCTCTTATGTCAAGCCGGAGATGCAGGCACTTGACCAGGAAGCAAAAGATGCGGGCATCATCATCCTGAATGAGCTGGGTGTAGACCCGGGCATTGATCACATGTCGGCAAAGCGCATCATCGACTATGTAAAGGGCAAAGACGGAAAAATTGAGGAGTTCTACAGCCTCTGCGGTGCGTTGCCGGAACCCGAGGTAGCCAGCCAAAACCCTTTCCGCTATAAGTTTGGATGGAGCCCCAAGGGCGTAATCCTGGCCAGCAACAACGACGGCCGCTACCTTTGCAATGGCAAGGAGGTATACGTGCCCACGGAGGACATCTTTAAGAAGCCGCTTCACCTGGACTTCCCCAATGTGGGACGCCTGGATATCTATCCCAACCGCGACAGCATGCCCTACATCGATCTGTATGGCATTCCGGAAGCGAAAACCATGATGCGGGGCACCTTCCGTTATCCGGGTTGGTGCGAAACCATGGACGCCTTCAAGGCCTTAAACCTGATTACCCACGACACCCATGATTTTACCGGCAAAACCTACGCAGGAATGCTGGCGATGCTCATCGGTGAGGAAGAAGAAGAAAACATTCGCGAAAAGGTCGCCGCCAGGCTGGATTTACCAGTGGATGCACATGCCATTGAGGCCATGGAGTGGCTGGGCTTGTTCAGCCACGAACGCATGGTGCGCAGACAGGATACCCCCTTCGAGATCGTCTCTGACCTGATGATGGGA
>SL_5KL_010_SEDDRAFT_10001533_pt1 | contig 13863 bp, 11 predicted proteins | sample SodLakKL_010_SED_FD_9118 | JGI IMG/M metagenome (IMG submission 9118)
TGGCGCCTTCAGGACCAGGAGTGACTCAGGATTCAGGCTCGAACGTAATGCGCAGGACCTGCCAGGCGATGATTTTATCGATCGGCACTTCGGCACCGATCTCGGGTCGGTAGCCGGGAGCATAGGTCGGTGACAGCACCCATACCTCCGAAAAAGCGACCTCCGTGTCGCCCTTGCGCAAGACAGGCAGTTGCGCCTCATTGAGCCGCAACGCGGGGCGCTGCTCGCCGGGCGTCGGATCGAAACCCAGAATCGCCTCTGCGGCAGCGAGCGTGTTGGCATGTCCCCAGAAGGACAGTACCTCGGCTTCGGCTGAGCGCTCTCGCAGCTCGTCCAGCGTTGCGGGCACGATCCGGACAGGGCGACGGATCAGTGTCAGCGGAAATGTGCTACCCAGTAGAATCATATCGGTCCCTTTTCGACGTGCGACGAACATTCACTCCCGTTGCCATTATCCCCCAAAACCTGTCCTGCCCTTGTCCCCTCGCTGCTGCGGCTCCGCCCTCAGCAGGCGCAGTGGAAGCAGTCCTTCGGCCGGCGCGTCAGGCTTTCGGTATCCGGGTACATGCTTGGCGTCTGGTTATCCTCGTAAACCAGTATCGGGGCTTGCCGCTGGCGCCCGGTGTACTGATTCAGCAGCGCGTCCACAGCCCGCGCAGCCAGGATTGCGTTGAGCGTCTTGACCGCCGGTTCCTTCACCTCCCGCCCTGCCACATAGCCGCGACGGAACAACTCGCCCCCGAGGTCAGGAACCGTCTCGGCGGCGATCTGAGTGGGGTTGATGCGTCCGAGACAATTCAGGCAAAAACCGTCGCCCCAGCGGGCCGTGATGATTTCGCCACTCATGTCCTCGATCTGACCATCGGTGACCTGGATGTTTATCCCGGCAGAGATCAGCGGGATACCGAACCGCAAGGCGATCTGTTGAGCCGCAAATCGACTGGCATGGTTATCGGTTGCCAGCAGCAGCCAGTCGCATTGCGCCAGCACAGGGAGCAAGCCTTCATCCTCGATACTACTCGGGTGTGCTTCGATCCGTGCTTTCGGATTGATGCGTTTCAGATGCTCGCTCACGACCTGTACCTTGGGCCTTCTCGAGCTTGCATCGGCGGCACCGGCACCTACAATGCGATTCAGGTTCGTGGGTTCCACGCAGTCGTGATCCACGAGATGGACATGATGAAAGCCGCTGTGGATGAGGTTCTCCGCAATGGCGGAACCGAGCCCCCCAACACCGATCACCGCGATCTGCTGGTCGTGAACGATTCGCCTCAAGGCATCGAGTCCCAAAGCCAGAACGCTTCGGGCGAGAAAGCCCTCGTTTGGGTCCATGGCAGCCAACCGCTCTTCCGGCGGCTCGGCTTCGGCGGCGTTGGGACATTGCTCGACCGCAGTTTGCGCCAGGGCAGCCGCCGGCTCGTGAACAATGCGGCTTTCCGAACGGAGCCAGAGGCGAGCTGAATAGTCGCTTTGCGACAACACGATGCTGGCGTAATGGACGTCGTTCAGTGTATCTGTCAACCANCGGTAGAATGCCGNCTCGTCGGCGTCATCCTGTCCCGAGAACGCTGCGCCGCGCAGGCTGAACGGATGCGTGTGCATGTCGATGACCGTATCCGCATCGGTGCTCGCCTGCATTTCAACCAGGCGACCATAGACGTACTCCCGTCTCAGTCGAAGATGCGCCAGGCTGCGATTTTCGTAGTCGTGATCCGCCGGAAAATGGGTTTCAATCACCCGGATCACGGTGGCGCCGGCAACCGTCTCGCGACGCCCAAACAGTAGCGCGAAGGCCTCGTTACGCCGGTCGCGCAAGAGCCCGGCGCGCAGGCGAGCGAATGCGCCCTGGGGAAAGCGGATCCGGACCGGCAGCATGGCTCAGTTCCCCAGGACTTCGCTGATCAGGTGGAAGTACGTGAAGAGATTGTCGCCATGACGCCAGTTTCGCGCGGGCTGCCAGGCGCCATTCGGGATGTAGGTGCAGTACCACTTCCATCCGTGTGCAAGGGGTTCGGCCCATGCATCATGGAACGTCGCGTCGAAGAAGTGGCCATCCGGGGATACCGGGATGTCGGCCTGCAAGTAGAAGCCGATTGGCGGCAGCGCCGGGTACTCATTGGGAAAGGCGACCATCAGCGGCGTGCTTCGGGCGATCCCATGCCATCTGCGCGGTAGCGGGAAGTCAGGCACCACCATCCAGTGCGCCTCGTCCTCGTCGAAGTCGACGCCCCTTTTGTACAGGTGCTCGGCGATGTCGATGACCTGTTCGGTAATGATGCGCTTCGAGTCAGCCGACCGCGGGCCGCCAAAGCGATGTCCCTTGGACCGATCCGGCATCGATGTGATCTTGGCACCGCGCCCGTACTTGTCGACCAGTTCGTGCCGGCCGTAGGCGCGACCCGGATCGATCTGCTTGACTTTCCCGCCGCATTCAAGGATCGGACGGCGCCCGTACCCCGCGCGCGCATGCCGAACCAGCTCCTGCCCCTTTACCATGCCACGGATACTCGTTGGGTCGATACGCCGGCCATTGATGATCGCCATCTTTTTCTCCTGCGTTGGGGGGATCGTTTGTGGGTTGACAGAAGCGTGCTGCTGGAAGTGAAACGCGCTTCGGCGGCCTGTTTTCAGAAATTTCAGGGTGCAGTCGTGGGGTCCTGCGTGCCAGCTCCCCTTTCGTCCCGAACCGTCTTTTCTTCGATCTCGCTGGCAAGAAAGGCGGCTTCGTCGGTCGCCATACTCGAATCCTTCGCGTCGTCGACCAATGCCAAGCCCGCCAGCAATGGGACTTCTGCTTCTTCCTCGTTCGCCCAGCGCTCCTCGTGATAGCGCTCCAGGTCAATGAAGCCCGAGGCCTTGAGCATGACGTCGCGGGCCGCGTTATGGCGGGGAAACGCTGCGACCTCCACCCGGATTCCACGTCGACGCAGTTCGAGGATCACGGGGATGAAGTCCTTGTCACCTGACATGAGCACAACGATGTCGGGCTTGACCACCTCTGCCGTACGCATCATCTCCATCGTGATCTCGACGTCGAGATTGCAGCGGAATCCGTCGCCAACGATGGTGCCCAGCTTGTCGTACACAACGTAGCCGGCTTGCCAAAGCCTTTCCAGCAGCGCGTCGCGCCCGTATGCATTGCGCGGGTCCACGGGAACGAACGCATGGGCTTCGACCAGGAACCTACCCTCGCTCAGGTAGCTGACCAGATCCTGGTCGTCCAACTCGATACTGAGCTGACGAAACGCGGCTTCGATGTTTGCATAGTCGTTGAAGATTACGAGGCGTTCCATGATCGTTCTCCGGGTCTGTTCGGCTTTTTTCAAAACGGTTCCGTTGTGGAACTATGGCAAGAACAGGAAGACTGCGAGGACCGCACCGCCGATCACCGCCGCCTTTGGCCCAGCAATGACAAAGAGCACGGCAATGGCGGCCAGCAGTGTGGCAACCCGACCCTTGCGGCTGAACCGTCCCGGCACCCTCACGGGGTTCTGGGTACGTCGTGCCGAACCCTGAGTACGCCGTGGCGGACTACGGCGCTCAGGGTTGTTGATGCGGGCGCGGTAGTTTCGGGCATTGGGGATCTTGGCCATTCTTTCTCTCCATCCACCGCTGGGGCGTTTGTGTGTGGTATCGACAGGGAACCTGCGTGGAGCGGTTCGTGGCTCTCACTGCCCTGCAAGTTCCGAGCAACCCTTGCGAGTCGGTTCCGCTATCGTCACAACGAGGATTCTGTGCGGTTTTTCAAAAATCATCCTTGGAAAGCCACTTTGCCAACGACAACTCTGCCTACAGAACGCGCGTCCGCCGGATTTTTTCAGAACCCGCGCGGGCAACGTATTCAGGTGGGTTTACCGAGGAATCTTCAGAGCACGAATCCTTGTTCAGGTTTTCATCGGAGCCCGAGCGCCAGAATCCCGCGGATTCCCGATGACACTTGGTAGATGGGGAGAAGGTTCGGCTCCCGTCGGCCACCAAACCTGCCACCAGATCCGGCGGAACTGGCGCCCGCGGAAATTGGTCACGACTATCCCATGGCCGGGAAGACGGGTGTCACGACACCATCCCGCAACAAGCTGGTCCAACAACACCTGATGCATCAAGCCGATTGGGTCCGCGGGACTCTTGTTCAAGATTCCCACGACCCATCACCGAGCCCGTTAACCGCGGAATTACATTCGGCTCGTGATCCGCAGAGCGAACGAGACACTGCTGGAGTCTCTTGGTTTTTCGAGCACACGCCGATTTCGCGAACCCGCCCAACCAAATGCGGAACCTGAAAATCAGCCGGACCACGCACAGAGGGACGATCGCACTGCGGACTGCCCCTCGGTACGCGCGCCGGCAACACCTGCGGAGAGCGCGTCCGCGCAGTGGTCACGCTACCAAGACCCGCCCCATCGCAAGCCCATCCCGGTCGCCAGATCGCACGTACTGCCCGCCTTCAGTCGGCAGCCCCTGTGCGTCCAACGACCGCGTCGGGTTCGGGTCTCGAACCTGTAACCTCCCGCGCCTGACCTCACTCCTGGCCCGGCTCACACCGAACCGACGGACGGCGACAACCCTGCCTGCCCACCGCTCGCCACGCGGCAACCCGGTAGAAGCGTCGAGTGACGGGAGAATCCCGATGGCAGCACTTGTACGCGCTGCCTCTCCCGGTCGACCCTTCGGTTGGTTCCGGCAGAGGACCAGACCCTACGGTCCAAGCCTCCGTGTCGCTCCGAAACCGGCCTCCGGCGGCCGCAGTGTTCCAACCACCGGTTGCGAATGATTTAACGTCCTGAGGGAAGAATTCAGAGGCTCTTCCGGGCCTGAGGACATCCGCTCCTGCTCGTGCTCGCGGACCGGTCGGCCGCTCCCCGAAGAGGAACTGCTGTCCCCTACTGCCGTGACAACGCAGGTGATCCATCTCCTGGGGGCTAGACTCCAACCGCCAGCATCTGATCACCGCGCCTGATCCCGAACCGGAAGACTCATTCGCAACTCTCCCGCCCCGACATCGGGCCACGGCACTCCAGCACCAAGGCTGTTTCTCTCGAAAGGAATACCTTAGAGACGGTCGTTCTCCAGGTTTTTTCAGAGAAAAACACAAAAATGCGTTTAAATCGTACCGGAGGCCGATTTATCAACCGACAAGCTTCTGATCTCAGGGATATTTCTTTGCTGGTATCAGGATGCCAACGATCAACGATGAGGTAGAAGATTTCGGGCCCTGCATCGGTTTCGACAACTGGCGCGCTCGAGAGCACCGCTCCCGTATTCCCAAGGGCACGTCGCGCGGCGGCCGCACCCTACGTCCAGGCAAGGGTCTGCTGACACACCATACGCCCGAACCGAGCCACCGCTTCGTGGAAGTCGTAAGCACTCAAATCCACGAAATCCGGAAACGCCCGGTGCTCAACGTGATCCACTGCCACTTGCACGGCCACGATCCCGTGCCGATGCCGCAGGAGCTGCACCAGATCTCGCAACGCCTTCATCGAGCATTCTGTCGGCGACCCATCGCTGATCATGATCAGCAACCGATTACGCCGACCGCTGGCCAAAGCACGCTCCGCCGCCCGCGCAAGCCCTCCAGCATCGTTGTTTCCACCCCCCGCCTCAAGCGCCGTGACCGAGCATTGGCGCAGCGTACCCAGTGGCACGTACTGCTTGTCGTCAAACGCCCCCACCTCACCCTGGATTCCCGGAAGCCCACCCGCCGCTTCCACAATCAGGGCGGCGAACGCCTTTGCACGTTCCAGCTTCTCACCCCACATAGACCCGGAACGATCAATCAGCACGCCCAGATACAGATCCGGCCAGCGCACCGAAGTAACCTGCCGAAACACGCGTGGATCCCCCAGCAGTGCCAGCCGGTACAGGCGCGCGCGCTCCAGTCGCGAGCCACGGCTCAAACCGTCCTCGATCCGCTCCCGCGTCCCCAATTGCTGAAAATACGGCCGCAGCACCCGAATATGACGCCGGATCCGTGCCACCAGCCTGGCATGGGCGGTCGCATCGAACGACAGCGGGCTGCCGACCGCCAACCGTTCAAACTGCCGCTCCTCGCCCAGGTTCAGGCCTTGCCCGCCGCGCACCCGCGACCCCACGGGCGGTACCGCGAGTAGGATCCGGGGCCTGCCGGGTGCGGTATCCTGGAGCGCGCTATCGAGTGGAAACTCGTGATCCGGACGCGGTGAATCCCGCACCTGCATCGTACTGCTGATCGCGCCCAATCCTTCCAGACCCCGGAAGAACGCGTCCAGGGCCGCGGCCAGGGCGGACAGGGCCTTCGCACGCTCTCCCCCGGCAATAGGCCCCACTTCAGAGTCCCGCCTGCTCGGCACCGAATGCACACCGTCCGGGGCCTCCTCGCGCGCACCGGCCCCGTGTTCCCGACGCCAGTCCCGGTCGATCGCATCCAGCCACACCCGTACTGACCGCGCTACCTTCAACAGCCCGCCGTGATCCAGATCCTTCAGATTCCCTGGCACCGCCGACAACGCCTGTCGCAGCCGCACGTCGTAGTACAACCGCGGATCAAAGCCACCTACCAGACACAGCAGAAACGCTTGCCCCGCCGGCATCAAACCCACGATCGGCAGACAGTCCGCCGCGCTCAGCGCCACCACCTCCTCCGGTGCCGGCCTACTCCGTGCGACCAACCGCCCCGGCTGACACCCTTCAGCCAGCGCACGGCGGAGCGCTTCTTCGGTCACCCCCAACACCGCGGCATAGGTCGCTAGCGGTACCTTAAGCGGCCGCTCGGCAAACGCATAGCGATTCATCCGATCGATCCACACCTGATAGGCCACTCCGCGGGCCCGCAGGCGTCGCTCCAGGCGCTCGTCCTGCAGGATCGCAAACACCGACTCCAAACCTTCGGAACGCACCTGGCCCCGTACGCTGAGCACCCCCGGCAGGTGCAGATTGTCATACAGGTGATGCCCCAACTCATGCACGATCAACCCGCGCATCACATCGTCGCCGGACTGAGCACCGTGAGTGACCGGATCCTCGGAGACCTCCACGACGACGGGTGCGTGGCGGTCCCGGGGCTGCCGCGTCAGGACGGTTCGTCCCAGACCATCCAGCAACCGCACCACCTGCACTTCACGGAGCGGCCAGAGTCCCTGCCCCAGCCTTGTGCCCCAACCCCGCAGCGCATCAGCTCGCGCACGCAGCGCTCGAACACTCGCCACCCGAGCGGCGTCTACACAGCATGCCAGAACCGATTCTGTTGCATTGCGAACAACACCATCCGTGTCTTGATCCCCTAGCGCCTGAGCAAGTTCTCCGTGGACCCAACCGGCAGCCTCCGTCCATTGGGAACACTCCGGAAGTGCGTGTACACCCTTCATGCGGAACCAAGGATCGGGATGCCTTAAGCAGTATGCAGTTGCATCGCGCACCTGCGCGGGCGTGCCCCGCACCCCCAGTACAAGTAACATCTTCTCGCAAACCAAATGGTCCGCCTCAGATACAAGCCGCTCAAAAACCAACGCCACCACTTCCGCTGCCGCGAATGGGCTACGGTCTTCGCTCAGTGCAGAGAACGCCTCATAGCGAACTATTGTAGATTTGTGCCTCAGTCCGCGCCCGATCGCCTCCCGCAGATGGACTCGCGTGCCACGCCGGCGCAACACCGACAACATGGACCGAAACACATCCGAGTCCCACTCTGAGTCCATCCGCTCCAATACCAACGCCACGGCCTTCGCTTCAGAGAACGGGCTGTTATCTTCCGCGAGCGCTTCCACCGCCGCTCGGCGCAATATCGAATTCTTGCTATCCAGCCCACGATCAATCGCCTCCCGCACCTGCGCCCGCTGACCGTGCTGACTCAGCACCTTTGACATCTCGGCGCAAGCCACTTGATTTAGGGAAAAATCATCATCGTGATCCGAGGCGACGTACGCGAGGAGTGAAGCCACTGCCTCCGGCCCGGTGAACGGGCTACCCGCTTCCGCCAGCGTCTGAAGCGCCGCTTTCCGCACACTCCTAGACTCGTTCTCCAACCCTCGCTCGATCGCCTCGCGCACCTGCGCCGAAGTACCGTGAACTCGCAAGACTGTTAACATCGCCTCGAAAAACTCTTCGTCCGACTCCGATGCGATCCGCGCACGAACCAGCGCTACCGTTTCCGCTGGCGACAATGGGCTGCCCTTTCCCAACAGCGCCTGAAACATGGCTCGGCGCGCGCTGTACGACCCGTGGTCCAAGCGCCGTTCGATCCCCGCGCGTACCTGCTCCGGCGAACCGTGAAACCGCAAGACCGTCAGCATCGCCTCGAAAACCTCCTCGTCCGATTCCGATGCGATCCGCTCATGGACCAGCGCTACCGCCTCATCTGGCGAGAACGGGCTGCCTTCTTCCAACAGCGCCTGAAACCCCGATCGGCGTGCCTTCGATCGGTATTGACTTTCCAAGCGCCGTTCGATCGCCACACGAAACTGTGCATGCATGCCGTTGCGGGGGCACACTGACAGCACGACTGGCAGAACTTCATGGTCCTCTTGCGCTTCAAGGTGCCCAGCCAGTTTCACCGCGTCCATGAGCGGCACCGGACAACCCGGTTCCAAAAGGGCCTTGACAAGGCGGGGCCGCATCCAGGATCGCGATCCGTCAAGCACCAGCAGCAACAACCCATACAGCGCCACTTCGCCTCCGCGCTGCCGCGCCAATTGCATCGCTTCCAGTAACCCCGCAGTGGTGTCCCGACCCCGCAGCAGCTCGATCAGTTCGCCTTCGCGCATGGTCCCGCCTCTACAGCACTCGACTCAACACCTGCCAGACCAGCCCGGCATCCGTTGCCGGATCATCCCAACGCCCGAAGAATCGTCCACAAAAACTCGTCTTAAGCAATTCCGCCAACGCATCCCTCCCCTCCGCCGAAAAATTTGGATGGCCCAGCAGCAAACACACCTCGTCCGTCGCACGCATGCTCAAATCCAGATTCAGAGCGGCATCACTGCGGACCGCATTTGCCGCCTCCACCACCCGTTCAACCAGCGCCTTTGGTACATTCGGATGCCGCGCCAACAACAAACGCACTTCCGCCGATGCCGGCGGATACCCCATTCGCAATGGCGCAAACCGGTCCAACTGCGCCGGATCCACCTGCGTGGTCCCGGTAAACTGCGCCCCGTTGTTGATCGCCGCAATCCACAATACGTTGTCCGGAACCGGAATCATCCCGCCGGTAATCGGGTTGTACAGCTTGCGCGTCGCATCCAGCGCCGGCATCAACCCGTTGCGCGCCATCTCCCGACATCGATTCAGCTCGTCCAGAAACACCAGATACCGACGTGCAGGATCCTCTGCAGCCGCCTGCAGCGCCTGCAGAATCTCGCTTGGCAACCACACCGTCTCGGTTTGCCCAGCCGCGTTCATGCGCAACTGCAACGTAGCGACGAAGTCCGTTGCCTCGTATACCGCGCTGCAGTTGAAATACACGTATTCAAGCCCCAGCGCTTCAGCGATCTTCCGGCTCAGGAACGTTTTGCCCGATCCTTGGGGGCCATCCAGCAGCACGTTGCAGCCACTCTCGAGCAGCGCCTGCAGTTTGTCCCGCAAGCTCTCATCGACATAAATTTCATCGTCAAACCGAAACGTCACCGCCGCCAGCCACTCCACCTCGATGTGACCCCGCGCCTTCGCCTCCGGTTTTAGCACCTTGGTCACCCGCACCCGACACAACTGCCCTGGCTGTATCCGCGGGTCATTGCACAAAACCACCTTGGCCGCCCGCGTTCCGTCCAGATGCGTCGCCCGAAACCGAAACGGACTCTCTGCACGCGGATTGCTGTAAAACACCGTCTCAAACTCCTGCCCCGGATGGATCGCCGGACTCCTTCGCGCCACCTGCGGTTTTTTCCCCATCCTGCACCCCCTGTTTTCGCACACTGGCGAACTCTGTTTTTCTCTTGCGAACCGCACACACTTGCGTGCCTTAACCCTGACCGGGATATGATATACGGCGTAACAACGCGGCCGGAGGGATGCTTTTCAGAAGCCCTCGCGTCGTACCAGCAGCGTTGCCACCCTCCAGACACACCTCCCCTGCCAATCGAAGAACCTGCCTGCAACCCCCCGGTAGGCCAACTCCGTCCGTTCAGGCCGCCGCCGCTGCTCGCAACGGACTTCCGTGGATACTTGACGCAACGCCAGGGAACGTGGATCTTGGCGCGCATACTTTCATACCTTCCATGGTTCCGCGGGACTTGGCACGCATGGACTGGATCACTGATCAGATCGCCATCGGCAATTTTGCCGACGCCAGAGAGCTGTCTCCGGCCATCGACGCCGTGCTCTGCCTAAAGAATGGCTGCTGTGATGATCGTGAAGACGTAGACGCGATCTGCATACCCCTCGTCGATGGATCCGGCAATAGCCGGATTGCTGTGCGCGAGGCGATCAGCTATATCCACGAAGTCATCGTTTCAGATAGGAGGATACTCGTCCACTGCCATGCGGGCCGATCGCGGTCGGTTGTTGTGGTTGCTCGATACCTGATGGAGTACCAGAGCCTGGCCGCGCGTGACGCACTAACGCTGATCGCTGCCCAACGGGAGATTTATCTATCGAAGGGTATCGATGAATTGTTGATCGGACGTGTATGAACTCGACATACGGCTGCTGAACCAGCGTCCCGCACCGGGCGCGACGCACGGACTGAGCTCATCCTCTCGCCGTTAACGCCGATGGAAACAAGCGCCGCGTTGGTCGCACCGCCCAGACAGTAACGTCTCCAGACTTCCATGTACTCGCCCCGAATGCGCATCGGCGCACCGCGATTACTGCGTTTTCCTGGNGCCGCGACACGGGCANGGAATTCAGCGAGAGAGCAGCGGCGACTGCGCCGGAGCCAATCCGGCGATCGCCGGCTCGCCACCTTCGGGTCATGCCATCCGCGCGGATCTTCCGGGCGCGTTCCCTGGCTTGACTTGGGGCGTGGCCAATCTGTGATTCATCGCCGACATTGCCGAGGCGTTGCACGTTTGGGGTGTCGGACGCATGCGGGTAAACCCGCCATCCCGGCCCACAACACCCAGGCGCTGAAACCGGCAGAGCATCACAGACCTGTGGAGGATGCCGCAGGTCGGTTTCTTCCGTCTGTTGCGCGAGTTGGTGTTCACCGGCCCGTAGCGCATAAAAGCCTTGGCTCGATCCTCGGGCGCATTGCGTTCCGGGCTTGCGGTTGTCGACCTACGCCGGGCTGGACAAGCGCAGTGGTCTTAAGGCTACCCAATACGAGCCAGGCCCGTGAGTTGTTGCCAAAAAATAGGAACGCAAAAGCCCTTTAATTCTTGACGCGGCCGAAGCTGACGCCTCACTGGTTCCAAGCTTGCACGCCAAATTCCTACGTCAAAAAAGGCGATTTTGCCGAAACATATGCTTCCCGAGAACAAATTGTGTCGTCCGCGCTGGTAGAACCCACGCGGACGACACACCCGAAAACCTATGTCAGCAGCACACACCACATTCTTGACTACACCGTGCAATACTGCTGATTTCCTCTCCACGTCGCCACATCACTGGAACGCCTCTAAAGTTTGTAACCTCATCCCTTTTTCTGAAAGTGACCTTCAAATTATCCTCACTGGCCATCATATCTTCTGGTAACGGCACCATTCCCTCGTCTGTGTGCATGTGCGGGAGCGCCACGGCCAATCCATATTTTCCGAGCTGCCTCATTATCTCCTGCACTTCTGCTGTATTCACTGCCCTCACCGCGCCCTGCAACTCTGCGGGAAATAACGCGATGGTGTCTTCTGGGACTAGGTCTGCCTGAACTGTCATGCCTAATTCCTCCAATTCTGATGGTTCAGGTTGCGATAGACTCAGAGCAACGCTCCGAGGGTCGCACATTGCCAAGAAAGCCTCAGCTGGTCAACTATTCGCGCGGTACAGAGGATCCAACGACGTACAGTAGTGTGATCTGGGCCACGAACTAGCGCCGAAGCATTCTCGGGGAGAATAGGAAGATAAAGGCACGGAAACCTCATTGGCGAATATAACTGAATTACTATATCGGGGTTTGCCGATGGCTTCTTTATACCGCTGTGCCGAATTTTCTGGTTGGTCTTGAAGCATGCTGTTTTCCGAGAGGACGGCGCTTCAAGTCGCATGCTGTAATCGCTGAGGACTTCCGCCGTACAGCGGATCCAGCCAGACCCAATAGAGCGATCCGAACCGCTCAAGGAGGGCGTGTGCAGTGAGGCGCAACAACCGCGCGATCGCCTGCAGCACAGGCGCAAATTTTGACCGAAGGCGCACAGGATCGCACCCGCGGCCCCGCCCTTTAGCCAGTTTTGGCCCATCAGCCCATCGACTTTCATGTGCCCGATCAGCGCCTCGATCACGCTGCGCCGACGCAGTCGGGTACGCCGCCAGCGGCGTTCGGCTGGCGTGCCACTGCGTTGCCCTGGTAGCACGATCCGGGCGCCCGGCCAGGTCTCATGGCCCCGATGGCCCTTATCCGCGACCGCGGTCTTGATCTTCACGCCCGCATTCAAGGTGTCCTGCGCCAGCGACCACATCAATACTGCGGCGTGCTTGCCCCGAATGCGCATCGGCGCACCGCGATTACTGCGTTTTCCTGGAGCCGCGACACGGGCATGGAATTCAGCGAGAGAGCAGCGGCGACTGCGCCGGAGCCAATCATGCGATCGCCGGCTCGTCACCTTCGGGTCATGCCATCCGCGCGGATCTTCCGGGCGCGTTCCCTGGCTTACCCTGGGGCGTGGCCAATATGCGATTCGTCGCAAACATTGCCGAGGCGTTGTACGTTTGGGGCGTCGGTTGGCATACGGGCAAATCCGCCAGCCCGGCCCACACAACCCAGGGGCGGGACCGGCGTAGCACCCAGGGGAAGACCATCGATCCCAAGTTCTGGTCTGCGGGCTGCCTCTGCGCCCAACCCGTGCCGGCGCAGGGCAACGTCCGGCAGGTCCCCCGTTACAGCGCCCGCCACGAGGTTGATGCTCCCGCAGGTTCCCAACCTTCGCCAGATCGGGGCATGCTCTAGCTCGTCATGCCAATCAGTGGCGCACCGGCAATCTGTCTCTTGTGAGGCCTCACGCAGAACCAACCACTCAACCCCAATAGCCGTGCGCCCGGCATCAGCACCTCGGCTAACCCCGATCGGACCTCTCCCACCGGACGTTCCATCCCCGTGACACTCGGAGGCCCGATGGGACTTTCTGAAAACGCCCCCTGGTTCTGCGTTAACACGTTGAACCCGGATGGGCCGCCGTTAACACCAACCATGTTCCTGTCCAAATTCAACTCGCTGTACCGGGCCGACGGCTCCCTTGAAGTGGACCTCCGAAGGAAAGGCGGACCCCCTGTTCGCTTTGGCCTCTTTTCCGACGGGATGCCGTGGTATCGCGGGCACGGCGACGGTTGGGTGGAGACCGCCTTCGACTGGGGCGCGCGACTGGTGAACCGGGCCCACGAATCGCAGCGCGATCTGCCTGTGCTTCGTTATCTGGACGACTGGCCGCCCGCCGTGATCGCTGCGGTCGAGCCCATGTGGTTCGCGCAAGCCTGCGTCCTGCAAGTTTGTGCCAGATATCCTGCGGCGGCCGACCTTGCGCGATCCAACCCCAACCTGTTGTGGCTGGTGGGAGACCGCTACGCTCTGGACGCTAACTGGCGTGAACGCCTGCCGGATCTGCTCGGCGGTTCACAAAGAGCGTTACTTGCCGCGGTTCTCGATCAACCACGGGTGCGCGAAGCGCAGGTCCGTTTCCTCCGGAAAGTGCTGTTGATGCGGGGGGATCGCGCGACGCTGCGCCGGCTCCGAAAGGCCGTCCGTGATGAAGACGCGGTCATGACACTCAGGCATTGGCGGCGTCTCCCTTCGAGCCTCCTCGA
>SL_5KL_010_SEDDRAFT_10001534_pt1 | contig 13862 bp, 15 predicted proteins | sample SodLakKL_010_SED_FD_9118 | JGI IMG/M metagenome (IMG submission 9118)
CCAAGTCCCTTCCCGCCATGAATAATAGCGGGCAGGCAGGCCAGATGGGAACCGGGGTTCATATTACGGAAATAACCCAGATCCGGGATTATTTTTTGGATCAGCAGGTCAGGCATGAACTAAGCCTAAAAGGGACCTGGGATGGAGAATCGGAAATTCTAACCAGAATTGAAACCTTCCTTAACGAACCATCAGATGAAGGCTTTGCGGCAACTTTTTCCCAGTTTTTCAAAGAACTAGAAGCCCTATCCCAGTACCCGGAGAGTACCGCAACCCGCCAGTCCGTAATTGAAAACGCCAGGATGCTTACGGATACCTTCAACCAGGTTTATAACCAGCTGGGAAGGTACCGGGAGGATTTAAATGAAAGCGTTGAAGCCCGGGTTTTGGAAATCAATACTCTGGCTGAAAGGTTAGCCGACCTGAATGCCCAGATTGTCAGGGCAAAAGGGTACGGCGACAATCCCAACGATCTTATGGACCAGCGCCAGATTATTACAGAGGAACTTGCAGAACTTGTAAATATAAGGGTTAAAGAAGATAATTTTGGCAACTGGAATATAAGCATTGGAGGGTTTCACCTGGTTGAGGGAGACTCCGCCCATGAAATAGAGGCCTATGAGGATGAAGAAAACGACGGATTATTTTCCCTGCGCTGGGAACATAATGGGCGTCCCGTTACCCTGCAGAGCGGAAAGATGGAAGCTTTAATCAGGGGTAGAGATGAATATACGGGGAATTTCCAGGACCGCCTGAATGAAATTGCAACAACCCTGGCAGAAGAGTTTAACTCCATTCACCGTGAGGGTCAGGGCCTGGATGGGTCAACAGGGATAGATTTTTTCCTGGGAGAAGGTGCAGGGCTAATTACCGTTAACCCCCATATTATTGAAAACAGGGGCGCTTTTGCAGCAGCAATAATAGAAGAAGACCAAAATGTAGACCCTGGATTGGTGCCAGAGGGAAATGCCGATAATATTTTCCGGATGCTGGAGTTAAGAGATGAGAGAATAATGGAAAATGGAACTGCGACAATGGAAGATTTTTACCGAAGCATCACAACTGAAATCGGTGTTTTGGGTCAGAAAGCCGACCGAATGGGGCATAACCAGGACAACCTGGTAAGCAACATTAAAAAGAAGAGAGAAGAAGTGTCCGGGGTATCCTTGGACGAAGAAATGGCCAATATGATTCGCTTCCAGCACGGCTACAATGCGGCATCACGGTTAATCAGCAGGATGGACGAAATGATGGATTCGCTGATAGCAATGGTCCGCTAGGGGAAAAGGAGGGATATAGGTGCGGGTTACAGATAGAATGATGTCAATGAATATGACGCAACATCTGCATAACAGTATGCGGCGCATGGACCGTTTTTATGACCAACTTTCCACGGGCAAAAAGTTTTCCCGGCCTTCACAGGATCCCATGGGAGCTCTTTTTTCCATGCGGGCCCGCAATGATATTGAAATCAATGACCAGTTTCGTAAGAACGTTGAATCAGCCGAAGATTGGCTTAATAATACTGACAACCTGATGGATAACCTCGGAAAGATTGCTCATAGGGCAAGTGAACTCATGGTCCAGGCTGCCAACGAAACCCACGAGCAGACCGGTTATGATGCTATCGCGAAAGAAGTAGAGGAACTCAGAGAAGGGCTATTGGAACTTGCCAATACCCGTTTTGGTGACCGCTATATTTTCAGCGGGCAAAGGACCCAGTCGCCTTCTTATGAGAGGGTTGTTGACGAAGGAACGGGAGAGGTTTCCTTTAATTATCTTGGGGATGATGGAGGGATTAGATTCCGACTTGCTCCGGGAGCAGAGGTATCCATAAATCTAAATGGAGAAGAAGTTTTTCAACCCTTTTTCGATATTTTTGGAAATTTCATGGAAAACCTGGCCAGTGGGGATTCCCAGGCCATTTCAGAGGTTGATAAAGCAGCAATTGATGAGCAGATGGATAACTTCCTGGCTCAAAGGTCAGAAGTTGGAGCCCTGGGAAGAAGGATGGAATTATCCAAAGAAAGGCTTTTAGACCAGGAAGTTCACCTGCGGAAATCACTGGCCGATGCGGAATCAGCCGATATTGCTAAGGTAATTGCTGAGCTCAACATGGAGGAAAATGTGTACAGGTCAGCCCTGGCTGCAGGAGCAAGGATTGTCCAACCAAGCTTGATTGACTTTTTGAGGTAGAAGTCTATGAATGTCATGAATAGACCGGTGATGCTGGATATAAATATTACCTGGGGCCGGGTTAATGTAGATTACAGACCATCTCAGGAGGATATCAAGGTTTTTGATGCCCATTCAGGGGCAAAATACTGGGCAGATTATTCCCAAAAAAAGGGAATAGAAGGAATTGGGGAAATTGCCAATAGGGGTTACCGTCTGGGGAGGATTGAAACGGGCCACACTATATCGGATGAGGCCAGGATTGCTTCCCACCCCAGAACCTACAATGTAGATGTTGGCTTTATGCGGGGACCAGAAATCAATATTGAGGAAAACAGGCTAAGCTTTAATATTCTACCTCGCGGAAAGTACTTAAATGTTTTTAGATGAAGGAGTGGTTTCTTTGAAACTGCAAACAACTCGATTTGGTGAGTTTGAGGTTCCAAATGATGAAATTCTGGAATTTCCTGAAGGATTAATTGGTTTTGAGGAGGAAAAGCGGTTTGTTCTCCTTCCCACCCAGGAAAAATCACCTTTTTTCTGGCTCCAGTCAGTGGATGATCCGGATCTTGCTTTTATTGTAAGCGAACCATGGGGTTTTGTGGAAAACTATGAATTTCAACTTCCCCAGGAGAGTAAAAAGAAACTTAATGTAAAAGAGGAAAAAGACATCAGGGTTTTGTGCCTTGTTGTAATTCCTGAAGATCCAAAAAAAGCAACAATGAATCTGAAAGGTCCCCTGGTATTAAATCTTCCTGCCCGAACGGGAGGACAGGTTGTAATAAACGAAAACTTTAGCGCAAAGCACCCAATATTTAAAGAAGCTTCGGCTTCGGCCTAGGGGGTGAAGAATTGTTAGTTCTTACCCGCAAAAAAGGTGAAAAGATTGTAATTGGGGATAATATTGTTCTCACCGTGGTGGATATTAAGGGGGATCAAATTCAGCTTGGAATTGAGGCGCCTAGGGATATCCCGGTGCACAGGGAAGAGGTTTATAAGGAGATCCAGGAAGAAAATATTAAGTCCCGTAAAACTGAAAAGCTGAGCCTGGAAAGCATACAAAAGCTTCTAGAAAAGAATAAGGGAAAAGATTAAGAAAAACAGAGTAATTGAGAAAAAAAAGGGAATATTCGCGAAAAATGGCTGAAAATAAAGATTATGAAAAAAGAAAATAAAACCGAAGAAAAGGGCGAAAGAGCAAGTTTTCAGCGACTTTTCCCGGACTCTTACCAAAGAGAGTTTGGGAGTGGTTGCTGAAACAGGTAGTATATCGGCCGGTACTTGCTGTTAATGCAACCTGAAAAGCCGCAGGGAAGCGGCAAAAAACTATCACGGAGGAGTGAGTATTAATGAGAATCAATCAGAACATTGCTGCGATTAACGCGTGGCGCAACCTTGGAATGACTGACAGGGCTATGGGAAAGACAATGGAAAAGCTGTCATCAGGCTTAAGGATCAACAGAGCAGCCGACGATGCTGCAGGACTTGCTATCAGTGAGAGGATGAGAAGTCAGGTTAATGGTCTTGACAGGGCCGTTGCTAATGCCCAGGATGGTATTTCTCTCATCCAGACCGCTGAAGGGGCGCTTGATGAAACTCACGCTGCTTTACACCGAATTCGGGAACTTACCATCCAGGCAGGTAATGAAGTAAACGAAGGTGGAGATGTTTCCAAGATCCAGGATGAAGTAGGGCAGTTGCTTGAGGAAATTGAAAGGATTGCTGAAACAACTGAGTTCAACACAAAGGAGCTCTTGGATGGAAGCAACACAACTATTACCCTGCAAATTGGGGCTAATCAAGGCCAGATTATGGAAATAGAATTGCAAGCTATGGGAGAAGAAAACTTAGGAAGATCTGATGGTGATGGAAACTTACTCCATAATATCTCTGGTATCGACCTTACAGCTGCCGTCCATGGTACTACGGATGATCTAACTACCTTTAGTGGAACCATAAGGGCTATTGATGATGCCATTGACCAGGTATCCTCCTTCCGTTCCGAGCTTGGTTCTTACCAGAACCGCCTTGAGCACACAATTAACAACCTGGAAGTAGCCAGTGAAAACCTTACTGCAGCTGAATCACGGATCCGGGATGCCGACATGGCTGCCGAGATGATGTCCATGACCCGGCACCAGATAATGACCCAGGCTGGAACTGCAATGCTGGCCCAGGCCAATATGAGACCGCAGAGCGTCCTGCAGCTCTTAGGATAAATTGAAAATAGTTATTAGATAGTTGTTTGAAAAAGATGTTTTTAAATTAGCCGCACGGAAGCGGCAAAAATCAATCACGGAGGAGTGAGTATAAATGAGAATCAATCAGAACATTGCTGCGATTAATGCGTGGCGGAATCTTGGCATGACAGATCGGGCTATGGGAAGGACAATGGAAAAGCTGTCCTCAGGACTCAGGATTAACAGAGCAGCCGATGATGCTGCAGGACTTGCTATCAGTGAGAGAATGAGGAGCCAGGTTAATGGTCTTGACAGGGCAGTTGCTAACGCCCAGGATGGAATTTCTCTCATTCAGACCGCTGAAGGGGCACTGGATGAAACTCACGCTGCTTTACACAGAATTCGTGAACTAACCATCCAGGCAGCAAACCAGGTAAATGAAATAGGAGATGTTGAAAAAATTCAGGATGAAGTAGACCAGTTGGTTATGGAAATTGATCGGATAGCGAGTACAACAGAATTTAACACCAAAAAATTGCTTGATGAGAACTCTACAATTACTCTTCAAATTGGCGCAAATGAAGGACAAACGATGCAGGTTAATCTTCAGGCAATGGGAGCAAACGATTTGGTTATTGGTCTAACAACTGATGATGGGAATATAACCGGAAGAACAATCGGGTTTATTGATACCAGTGGAACTGACGATGTAGTTGTTAACCCGAGTGCATTTGATGGATTTATCGAGTTGCTTGATGACGCTATTGACGAAGTCTCGTCCTTCCGCTCTGAACTCGGTTCTTATCAAAACCGCCTCGAGCACACAATCAACAACCTGGAAGTAGCCAGTGAAAACCTTACTGCAGCTGAATCCAGGATAAGAGATGCGGATATGGCTGCCGAGATGATGTCCATGACCCGTCACCAGATCATGACCCAGGCTGGAACTGCAATGCTGGCCCAGGCAAACATGAGGCCGCAGAGCGTACTGCAGCTCTTAGGATAAACTAAAAATAGTTATTAGATAGGTTGTTTGAAAAAGATATTTTTAAATTAGCCGCACGGAAGCGGCAAAAATCAATCACGGAGGAGTGAGTATTAATGAGAATCAATCAGAACATTGCTGCGATTAATGCGTGGCGGAATCTTGGCATGACGGACAGGGCTATGGGAAAGACGATGGAAAAGTTGTCCTCAGGACTCAGGATCAACAGAGCAGCGGATGATGCAGCAGGGCTGGCGATTAGTGAGAGAATGAGGAGCCAGGTTCGAGGTCTGGATAAAGCAGTGGAAAACGCCCAAAGTGGAATTTCCCTAATTCAAACAGCCGAGGGAGCGCTTGATGAAACGCACGCTGCTTTACATCGGATTCGTGAACTAACTATTCAGGCCGCTAATGAAGTTAATGAGGACGGAGACGTCCAAAAAATGCAGGACGAAATAAGCCAGCTGCAGGCAGAAATTAATAGGATTGCAACTACAACGGAATTTAACACTAAAAACATTATTGGCCCAGTTGATGTTACAGACACTTCCGCATTTGATGAAACTATTACTCTCCAAATTGGAGCAAATGAAGGGCAGACAATGGAGATAAGTCTCCAGGATATGAGGGCCACACAAATTGGTTTAGCTACTGATGTTGATGGTGTTTCTGCCAGTGATATTGAAAATGTGGGAGATATTAAATTTGCAAGCGATGGAGCTTTAGAAGCGGATGTTGACCAGGAGTATTTTTCCGCTGCGATACAAATTATTGATCAGGCAATAGATGATGTATCTTCCTTCCGGTCTGAACTCGGTTCTTATCAAAACCGCCTCGAGCACACAATCAATAACCTGGAAGTAGCCAGCGAGAACCTTACTGCAGCTGAATCACGGATCCGGGATGCCGACATGGCTGCCGAAATGATGTCCATGACCCGCCACCAGATCATGACCCAGGCTGGAACTGCAATGCTGGCCCAGGCCAACATGAGACCGCAGAGCGTACTGCAGCTCTTAGGATAAACTAAAAATAGTTATTAGATAGGTTGTTTGAAAAAGATATTTTTAAATTAGCCGCAGGGAAGCGGCAAAAAACTATCACGGAGGAGTGAGTATTAATGAGAATCAATCAGAACATTGCTGCTATTAATGCGTGGCGTAATCTTGGCATGACAGATCGGGCTATGGGAAAGACAATGGAAAAGCTGTCCTCAGGACTCAGGATCAACAGGGCAGCCGATGATGCTGCAGGACTTGCTATTAGTGAAAGAATGAGGAGCCAGGTTAATGGTCTTGACAGGGCAGTTGCTAACGCCCAGGATGGTATTTCTCTTATCCAGACCGCTGAAGGAGCACTGGATGAAACTCACGCTGCTTTACACAGGATTCGTGAACTAACCATCCAGGCAGGTAATGAAGTTAACGAAGGTGGAGATGTATCCAAGATCCAGGATGAAGTAGGGCAGTTGCTTGAGGAAATTGATAGAATTGCAGAAACAACAGAGTTTAATACCAAAAATCTATTAGATTTTGAGGTAAGTAATGGTGATTTGGTAGGAAATGTTCTGACTCTCCAGATTGGTGCTAACCAGGGTCAGACTATGACTATTACCCTGCAAAATATGGGTTCGGAGCACCTTGCGGTTGAACCTTCTGGAGATGGGGTGCTGGAAAATATTAGTTTAATTGATCTAAATGCCACCGTTCACTCCGGAACGACTACAGATATAACCTTTGAAACTGTAATTGAAGCAATAGATATAGCAATTGATGAAGTGTCCTCCTTCCGCTCTGAACTGGGTTCTTATCAAAACCGCCTTGAACACACAATTAATAACCTGGAAGTTGCCAGCGAGAACCTAACCGCTGCTGAATCCAGGATCCGGGATGCCGACATGGCTGCTGAGATGATGTCCATGACCCGCCATCAGATCATGACCCAGGCTGGAACTGCAATGCTGGCCCAGGCCAATATGAGGCCGCAGAGCGTACTGCAGTTATTGGGCTAAATTAAAAAGGGAAAGGCCGGCCGGAAAAAGCCGGACGGCCTTCCTTTTTAATCTTTAGGAGGTGGAGCTATGAAGATCAATAATCTACCGCCTTTCCAGCCAAATTCAGGGCAGTACGCTCCCCAAAAAGAAACGGGTATTGATTCTGGAAGAGGGAGAATGCGTGGAGAGACGGTAGAAGAAGTTCAAAAAGCTGCTAACCGGGACCTGGAAAGGCGGGTTCAGGAAGAGGTTGATGATTTTTACGAAACCGTAGAGAGTTTTATGGTTCGGGATCTTAAATTCCAGCTTCACCGGGATTCTGATCGCTTGTTTGTCCAGGTGATAGATGTTGTTCAGAACGAAGTTGTAAGTGAAATGCCGCCAGAAGAGTTTCTGGACATGGTTGCCAAGATTCAGGATATGGTTGGCATTATTTTAGATGAATTGGTTTAAGGAGGGCTAAAAATGGAAGGCACAATGAGCATCCGTGGGATGGCATCCGGTATAGATGTTGATGATATTGTTGACCAATTAATCCAACTGGAGCGGCGGCCAATCCGCCAGCAGGAAGCCCGTATAAGTCAGTACCAACAGAGCCAGAAAGCATGGCAGGAAATAAATACAAACCTATACAACCTTCGCCAGGCCAACCAGGGTTTGCTCGACCTGCGCGATTCCAGGGTGGCAGTTTCAAGTCAGGAAGAAGTGTTAACGGCTGAAGCCGCCACCCGAGCCCAGGAAGGTAATTACAATATCAATGTGCTGGCCCTGGCCCAGAACCTGATTATCTCCTCGGAAAATGCCCTTGATCCGGAACCGGGCGTTAGTGGAACCTTTTCCATTAATGGTTCAGAAATTACGATTGAAGAGGGAGATTCCCTATTTATGATCCGGGATGCAATTAACCAGGCTCAAGAAGGGGTCAGAGCCAGCATTGTAAGTAATCACCTGGTTTTGGAAGATCAGGCCGGGGCGGGAATTGAATTTGGGGGAGATAATCAAATTCTCCAGGAACTTGAATTGACCACTGGGGAGGGTGATTTTTCCAGAGTACTTCAAGAACAGCAGGATGCCCAGGTTGAGATCAATGGTCTGCTGGTGGAGTCGAAAACCAACGTTCTCGATGATGTAATTGAAGGTTTAACAATCAATATAAATAGTGTTGGGCAAAGCGAACTCAGTGTTGGAGAAGATACTGACAGCCAGGTTGAGGCAGTGCAGAAGTTTGTCGATGCCTATAACAAGGCTGCAACACAGATGAGCCAGATGTCAGGTAGAGGTGGGCAACTCCAGGGGGATAGCTTTCTTAACCGCCTGAGGAGCAATATTCGAACCCAAATAATGAACCCTGTTGGAGATGGAGAAATAAATGAGGGTATTAACCACCTGGGAAGCCTTGGTATCAGTATTAACTGGGAGACAGGCCAGATGTCTCTTAATGAATCGGACTTGAGAAATGCTCTGCAGGAAAATTCCGACGCTGTTAGAGACCTTTTTCAGGCCAGGGAAGAGTATGATGATTTCCAGGGTGTTGGACGTCGCCTGGAAGGCCTTCTCCACAGAACTCTGCGAAGTGGAGACGGGTCAATAACCATGCGGGAAAGGTATTATGACCAAAGCATAGAAAGAGCCCAGGATAGAATTGGAACTTTGGAGCGTAGAGTTGAACAGACAAGGGCCAGGTTAATCCGACAGTTTGGGGCAATGGAAAATGCCATTGGGACCATGAATAGCCAGAGCATGTGGCTTTCCCAGCAAATTGATCAGATGGGGCTCTAAAAGGATAAAAGGAGAATTTACAGGGGGAATGGATATGCACGCCAATCCTTATCAAAAATATAAAAAGAACCAGGTCGAAATGGCTTCCCCGGCAGAGTTAACTCTTCTTTGTTTCAAAGGTTCAATAAAAAACCTGAAACAACTTGCTGATAACTGGGAAGAAAAGAAACCTGCTGAAATTAATGAAAAACTTTTAAAGGTCCAAGCAATTCTGGAAGAATTAAGCTTTGGACTAAATGAACAGGCGGGAGAGGTTGTAAATAATCTGGCAAGCCTTTACAGTTATATGCATAGAAGACTTGTTGAAGCCAATGTAAAAAAAGATCCTGAAATTATAGAAGAAGTGCTGGATTTGTTCCAGGAGCTGAAAGATACCTGGGAGGGAGCTATGAGCCAGGATGTTCCCGCTGCAACTTCTTCTGCAAGGGAAGGGTGAAAAAAGGTGCCTTCATTATTAGAGCTTTATCAAAAACTGTTTGATTTAACCCGCCGGGAACAGATTGTAATAAAGGAAAATAAATATGAAGGACTGGGCAAAATACTAAGAGAAAAACAGGAAACCATTTACCTGATTGAACAACAGGGCGAGGCGAAAAACAATATAGATAGGGAAAAGATTCTTGATCTTATGCAGCAAATTAAAAACCTTGGAGACAATAACCTGGAAAGTTTAAGAGAAGAAATTTGGGTCACAGGGGAAAAACTGGAAAAGTTAAATTTGGGGTGGCACACTCTTCAGAACTATCACAATTTATTCCAGAAACAACCCTCAATTATTGACCGAAGAGGATAAAAGGAGAGGCGGTTATAATATGGAGAAAATATCATTAATCCAGAAAGAAATAATCCGCCTGCTGCAAAAAAAAGGGGCAACTTACGCCCATCCACTAAAATCAAAGGAGATGGGGGAAAAGTTAAATGTTACCCCATCGTACATTAGAGAGCAGGCTAAGATTTTAGAGAAAAAAGGGGTTATTGCCGTCCGAAGGGGCCCTGGAGGCGGGTATTTTTTTCTGGCCGGGGATTCCAAAGATTTCAGTGTTTAAAAAGGGTCGGCTTAAAGTTAGTCGATCCTTTTAAAGTGGCCGGATTTTGGGAGGGATAATTTTGGGAAAGAAACAGATGAAGAATAAAGCATCAGGGGTAAAAAAAGAGTTAAAACAGCTAATTCATAGGGGAAAAACCAATGAAGCCCTCCAGGTATTCAATGAAAATTTTGGGGTTTTGCAATCAGATATTGAAATGTACTCTATTGCTGCCGTTATTTTTATCTCCCAGATGAAAATTAAAGAAGCAGAAGAGATAATATTGAATGGACTGAAGCTTGACCCCAGGAATTTTGATCTCCTGTTCAACCTGGGCTATGTTTATGAGCTAAAAGGAGAACTATTCCAGGCCTGGAACCTGTTTCGACAGGCAGAGTATTATGCGGAAACTTCAAGCCAAAAAAGAGATCTGCAAAATGTAATTAGGGAGCTCAACCAGAAACTAAGCTATAGAACTGCATTTGAAGATGAAAAATATCTAATTGAAATAATTGGTGGGAAACAGAGATTCCCCTTAACTTATAAACTAGAAAACCTCCGGGAAAGAAAAAAAATCCTGGATGTTATATTGGAAAATATTCTGGAAGGAATAAATTCGGTGGTGGAAATTGAGTATGGTCCTGGAATAATATCCCGAACCTTGGCCAGATGTGGTTTGGATGTAAAAAGTTTTGATTCGCAAATTTTGAATTTCCTTGGAGCTCTGGGGTTGGAAATGGGGGAAAAACTTCGCCAGAGGGACAGGCTTGACCTGCACCCTTTTACCAAACTTACAATTGATCAAACAAATGTGGAAAATTTAACTGAAGCCGATTTGATGTTATTGATTCCGGAAACTTTCGAGTGGTACAGAGAAAAAGGCTTGGAAAACTCAAAAAGGATAATCCAGGGGATAGCTAAGAAAGCAAAAAAACAGGCTTTTATTAGTCTTCCCCAGCCCGATGGTACTGATGAAGCTTTGTTTGCCAGGTTANAAAAAGAAATAACAGGNATTTTTTCCGAAAAAGGGTGGAAACCTAAAACTGGAGAAATAAGTCAAGGCAAAGGAAGGCTTTTNAATTTTGCCATTGCTTCTTCAAAAAGAGTTTATGGAGAAAACCTAATTCCAAGGGGTATAGAGGTAATAAATTCAAAAGCAGAATTGTTTAAAATTNCCCTGGAAAAATGTGTTGACATTAATGGATTTACCTTTTCACCAAATGACTGGCAGCACTTTGCAGCAACTATTCGCGAATATTTGGATAATCCTGGTCTCCAGTACCAGGGGTCAATTCTGGAAAAGTTTTTTGATAAATTTACTCCCCAAAATAGACAGGAACAATGGGCTCCCCATTTTGCTGAAGATATCTATCCAGCCAATAAAGGATGGATAGGGCTACCCTGGATTCGGGGTTTTGGGAATTTAACCCAGATAGCAAAAAAATTCGAGACTGAATTAACCCGTAATCGAGGAGGAAATCAGCATTTTGGACCGAATAGCAAGGAGTTTGGGCAGCAAGAACTCGAACGGATAAAAAATGCCTATCACCTCATGGAAAAAGGTTATCAACCTGAACTTTTTCCCGATGGCTACATAAATGGTTATTTCCTCAAAAAAGATGACGATTATCGCTTAATTGTAACTGAAGGGCAACACCGAGCAGCAGCTTTAAGTGTTTTAAATTATAATGAAATAATAGGTAAATTGAGTTCGGATAGTAAACACATGAAGGTTGTGGATTACAATAACGCTGAATACTGGCCAGGCGTAAAAGAAGGATTGTTTTCCCCTGAAGGAGCAAGGATTTTATTTGATATTTTCTTTAATGCCGACGGGCGCTGGAAGGCAAAATATCTCGGAATAATCTAGACTTTTTGGTTGAATGGAAAAAAGGAAAAAGGATTTTGTTTTGAGAGGCAAATTTCCCTTTAATCAGAAAAAAATAGCCCAGGGGGAATAAAGATGGAAAAGAAAAAACAGGATCTGAATAAAATGGCTGCAAACTTAAAAGAAAAATTAAAAAGCCTAATAAAAGAGGGAAGAACTGGAGAAAGCCTGATCTTACTCGAAAATAATTGGGATTTGCTTTCTGCAGATATAGAACTGTACTCTATTGCAGGGGTAATTTACTCCTACCAAATGCGAATAAAAGAAGCAAAAGAGGTTTTTTTAAAAGGCTTAAAAAAAGACCCTAATAATTTTGATCTCCTTTTTAATATAGGTTATATCTGTGATCTTCAGGAAGATTATTTCCATAGTTGGAACTATTATCAAAAAGCAAAAAAGAACATAGAAACTAAAAAACAGAAGGAAGACCTTGCTCTGGCAATGGAATCTTTGATGGAGAAGATAAAAAATAGAGAATAAAAAAGAAACATGGTTGATGTTGGTTCTTTTGGTTTCTTTTAAAAACTTCATAAAGCTTATGCTTTCAAAGGAAAATCCCCCTCTCTTATTTGGAGAGGTTTTTTTATTTCCCAGTTATTTACATGATTCTAGCAAATAATTGAAGATAAGAAAAACCCACAGGGCAAAAAGGACCATTAATTGGTTATATTTCCTTAAATTCCTTTTTATTCCAGTAAAATGACTAAAAATGGAAATTACGATTAATTCTAACCCTACCGAAAAAAAGAATATAAAGGAAAATAAAGGAATTATTGGCAAAGGAAGCAAACCGGCCGGTGCTTTCAAAGGAAAAGCAAGGAAGCAAAAAATATCACGGAGGAGGGTCTTTATGAGAATAAACCAGAACATTTCTGCGATGACCACATGGAGGGCTCTGAAGACCACCGATAGGCAGACCGGAAGGACTATGGAGAAGCTTTCTTCCGGTTTGCGTATCAATAGAGCGGCTGATGATGCAGCAGGACTTGCTATAAGTGAAAGGATGAGAAGCCAGATCATTGGACTAGAACAGGGTGTCTCCAATGCTCAGGATGGGATATCTTTAATCCAAACTGCAGAAGGAGCCCTTGACGAAACCCATGCAATCCTTAATAGAATTAGGGAATTAACTATCCAAGCTGCTAATGAAGTTAATGAAAAAGGTGATGTATTAAAAATACAGGATGAGGTAAATGCTTTGATTGAAGAAATAGATCGGATTTCCCAAACAACAGAATTTAACACAAAGACCTTAATTGATGGTAATTTGGATCACCTTGAACTACAGATTGGAGCCAACGCCGGACAAAGCATTGAAATAGCTTTAAAAAATATGGATGCGGAAGCCCTTGGTTTGGTGGAAAAGGGAGTTAACTCAGTCAAATTTATTAAGCAAGAGGAAAGCGATTACAGTGGAGGTTCTGGTTCGGATTTTGAGGAACTTCTGGAAGAGATTCATTATGGTTCGATGACATCGAATGCTGAAGAGCACCCACATTTTGACGAAATCTTAACCCAGGGAACAGAAATTGAACAATCCTTTATCTATGAGGGAACTTTTTATCCTGAAGGGTCGGAGATGGGGGAAGGAGGGGTAAACCTTTCTTATGGAGAGGTTGTTTATTTGGAAGAAACTGAAGTAGATTACGACTTTGGGGAAACAGCAACGAGAACATATTATGATAGCAGTGGTCAATTAATTATTGAAGAAGGTGAAGAATTCCCTTCTAATGAAAATCCGGGGGAGCAACAAACAATAACCAATACCGAATTCGGAAACTTAATCCAAATACTGGATGGTGCAATTGATAGAGTTTCTGAATTTAGGTCCGAACTC
>SL_5KL_010_SEDDRAFT_10001536_pt1 | contig 13848 bp, 15 predicted proteins | sample SodLakKL_010_SED_FD_9118 | JGI IMG/M metagenome (IMG submission 9118)
GGCTCGTCCTCGCTGATGCGGCGGCGGTCACGGCGGTCGGCCGATTCGTCGGCGTCGACCATGTCGCGGCCGGCGGCCGAATCGGTCATCCCGTCATCCGCAGCCGTGACGCCCGGAGCGTCGTCCTCGTCCGCGTCGTCGTCAGCGCCACTGCCGCGCGCGTCGGGATCGTAGGCCAACAACCCGGCGACGACGAGCACGGCCAGCGCGATCGGCGCGTCGGTGTTGAGCACGCCGAGAATCGGCAGCGCCAACACGCCGAGGGCGACCGAACTGCCGAAGCGGAAGCGGTCGAGGTCGACCGCGCCGCGCAGTTGGGGCGCGGTCACCGCGACCGCCAGCGCGAAGGCGACACCGATTGCGGCGGTGAGCGCCCCGCGAACGATGAGTTCGGGGTCGACGAGCAGCGAGACGGCAAAGCCGCCGGGGTCGACGCTGGCGACGAGCCCCAGTGCGATGATGATCCCCGGACTCGGCAGGTACTCGCCGACTTTTGCGCTCGCGGTTTTTGCGGCGATCGCGAGAATCACGAGGCCGGCAAAACGCTCGAAGATCACGAGATTCAACACGCTCTCGATCATCGGTGCGGCGGCGGCCTGTAGCGCCGCCACCGGAACGATGACCGCGCCGATGAGCAGGATCGAGCCCACCATTCGCCGCGGGCTGTCGTCCATTTCGGCGAGAATCACGGCCAGCGTGGCCGACCCGCCGAAAATGAGCAGGCCGGTCTCGATCATCCCGACCGTGGTGTTGAGCGTGCCCGCGAGCAACAGCGCGACGAAGATGCCGTCGAGCAGCGGCAGCGCCATCACCGTCGCTAGTAGGCGGGTGGGATCACCGACGACTGACTCTATGCGGAGGGCGACCGGGTGCTGAGAAACACTCATTGCCGACTAGTGGCCGTCACCTGCGGCCAAACGGCGCTCTGCCGGGGGGTCGCCCGCGCTGTGAACGCGGCCGTCGACCCCTGCGGCGCGGCTGACACAGCCACCGTCGGCTGCGGCTCCCTTTGTGAACTGGGTTGCCATCGGTGTAAACCGAAACCCGGCCGTCGCTGGCTGGCGGGCGAGTGGCGATGCAGTGTTCACATGGGAGTTCATGACAGAAAGTAGTCGGGGGACAATCATAAACGTTGTGTGAGAACCGCGGACATGGCGCGTTCGGCCACACACCAGCGCCCGGTTGCTACATGTTTGTGTATACTCGGTTGCTATGGGTGTCGTCAATCCACATGGGCGTGCTGACTCGCAACGTTTTTGCCGGATCCGCCATGACGGTTTATATGGCGAACGACGTTCCACAGGACACTTTTTTCTCCCACAAGCTGCAGGTGCCCGAATCGCTGACCTTCGATGACGTGTTGCTCCGGCCGAAAGAGAGCCGCGTCGAACCCGACGACGCCGACGTGTCGACACACGTCTCGCGCAACGTCGAACTCACGATTCCAATTCTCTCGGCGGCGATGGACACCGTCACCGAGAGCGACACGGCAATCGGCATGGCTCGCGAGGGCGGTCTCGGCGTCCTGCACCGCAACATGACCGTCGAGGAGACGGCCGCCGAGATCGAGCGGGTCAAACGTGCCGACGAACTCGTGATTCGCCGCGAAAACGTCGTCACCGTTTCGCCGTCAGACACGGTTCGTGAAGCGGACTCGCTGATGGAACACGAGGGCGTGTCGGGTGCGCCGGTCGTCGACGGCGACGACACCGTGTTGGGCATTATTTCCGGCACCGACATCCGGCCGTTTCTCGAAGTTCGCGAGAGCGACACGGTTCGCGAGGCGATGACCGACGAGGTCATCACCGCCGCCGAGGACGTCTCGGCCCGCGAGGCGCTCGAACTCATGTACGACTACAAAATCGAGCGAGTGCCCATCGTCGACGACGATGACACGCTCGTTGGCCTCGTCACCATGCAGGGAATTCTCCAGCGCCGCGAGCACCAGGAGGCCGCCCGCGACGACCGCGGCCGACTCGTGTGCGGCGTTGCGGTCGGCCCCTTCGAGATGGAGCGCGCAACCGCCGCCGACGGGGCTGGCGCGGACGTGTTGTTCATCGACTGTGCACACGCGCACAACCTGAACGTCATCGAGTCGGCCCGCGAAATCAAGGAGAGCGTCGACGCCGACGTCGTCGTCGGCAACGTCGGCACTCGCGCGGCCGCCGCCGCGGTCGTCGACTTCGCTGACGGCATCAAGGTCGGTATTGGCCCCGGCTCGATCTGTACCACCCGCGTCGTCACCGGCGCCGGTATGCCCCAGATCAGCGCCATCGCCGAGGTCGCCGACGTGGCTGCCCCCGAGGGGATTCCGGTCATCGCCGACGGCGGCATTCGCTACTCGGGCGATGCGATCAAGGCGGTTGCCGCCGGCGCGGACGCCGTCATGCTCGGCTCGTACTTTGCGGGCACCGAGGAGGCCCCGGGCCGCGTAATCACGATGAACGGCAAGAAGTACAAACAGTACCGTGGAATGGGCAGCGTCGGCGCGATGAAATCCGGCGGTGGCGACCGGTATCTGAAGGACGCCGACGAGGACGAGGAGTTCGTGCCCGAGGGCGTTGAGGCCGCAACCCCCTACAAGGGCACGCTCGCCTCCGAACTCCACCAGCTGGTCGGCGGCATGCGCTCGGGGATGGGCTACGTCGGTGCCGACACGCTGCCGGCGTTCAAAGAGCGTGCCGAGTTCGTCCGCGTTTCGTCGGCCGGCCAGACCGAGGGCCACCCACACGACGTGATGATTACGGACGAGGCGCCGAACTACAGCCCACAAAACTGATAGGTTGTCGCCGTAACCGACGCCGCGACCAATGGCTAAATAAGGGTACGTCCCGCATACGCGCGATATGGACACAGCCGAGCTCCGCAATACGCTCGAAGATGCGGGGCTGTCACAGTACCAAGCTGACGCCTACAGCACGCTATTACGGCTTGGCTCTGCCAGTGCGACCGAGATTGCTGACGCCTGTGACGTGCCGAGTGCTCGAATTTATGACGTGTTGCGGGATCTCGAAACGAATGCTTACATCGAGACGTACAAACAGGGAAGCCTTCACGCACGGGCCTCCGATCCCGAAGACGTGTTGGCTGATCTCCAACGCCGCGCGAACCGGCTCACCGAGGCCGCCGAAGAGATCGAAGACCGCTGGAACGAGCCGGCGGTGAGCCAGACGAAACTCAGTATTGTCAAGCGGTTTGAAACCGTTTTCTCGCGGGCTGAAGAGCTCATTCGGCATGCCGACAACGAGGTACAGCTCGCGGTCACGCCGGCGGGATTTGAGGAACTCACCTCCGCGCTGGCGACCGCCTACGACAACGACGTCCTCGTAAAAATAAGCATTCACACCGAAGGTCCCGACGCTGAGCCGTTTCCCGATACCGTCGCGTTCGAGGGCGTCGCAACCGAGGTTCGCCACCAGAAACTCCCGACGCCGTTCGTCGCGATTATCGACCGCAACTGGACTTGTTTTGCCCCGCACCGCCAGTCGCTCAACCAGTACGGCGTCCTCGTCGACGACCGGACGCTCACCTACGTGTTTCACTGGTACTTTCTCACCTGTCTCTGGGAGATTTGGGAGGCCGTCTACACCACTCGTTCGGACGAGCCACCGATGGTGTACTCGGACATCCGTCGATGTGTTCGCGATATCGAGCCGCTGTTGGACGTGGGGGCAACCATTGAGGCAGATATCGTCGGCTACGAGACGACAAGCGGAAAATCCATCTCGCTGCGCGGCACGATCTCCGACGTGCTCTATGCGGGCGCGCCGAGCGTTGACGGGACGGTTCAGCTGACACAGCTGGCCGGCCAGGTTTCGCTATATGTCGAAACCGAGAGCGGCGAGACCTACACGGTTGGTGGTTGGGGAGCGGTGTTGGAGGAGATCGAGGCGACACGGCTGACGATTACGGCGATTACGCCGCCGGTCGACCTCTGAACCGCTCGCCACAAGAGGTATTTTCATATGCCTTGGCTCATAGGTACCTGTATGAACGTTGAGGGAGCGCGGAGCCATGACTGAGGGCCCTCCAGTCGTTCTCGTCGTTGAGGACGAGCCGGATCTGGCGGATCTGTACGCGACGTGGCTTCGGGCGGATTACCGGGTTCGAACGGCCTACGGCGGCCAAGAGGCACTTGACGAACTCGATGATGACGTGGATGCCATCTTGCTCGACCGCCGCATGCCGGGGCTGTCGGGCGATGAGGTGCTCGAAGAGATTCGCGCTCGCGGGATCGACTGTCGGGTTTCGATGGTGACGGCGGTCGAACCCGATTTCGACATCATCGAGATGGGCTTCGATACCTATCTGGTCAAACCCGTCACCAAGGATGCGCTCATCGACACCGTCGAAGAGCTAGTGACGCGTGGGTCGTACGACAAAGGCGTCCAGGAGCTGTTTTCGCTCTCCTCGAAGAAGGCGCTGCTCGAATCCGAAAAAAGTCAGTCCTCACTCGTTGACAACGAAGAGTACCAGGAGCTGACCGAACAGATCGCCACACTCCGCGAGGAACTCGACGAGACGACCGGGGCGCTCTCGGATCACGACGACTTCGTCGGCCTCTTTCGTGAGTTCGACGTCCCCGACGACTCCTAACGCTTCTCTCCTGTTTCGTCGCTGTTTGTCTGCTCACTCCCAGCGACAGCAACTTGTTGGCAAATCCGCACGAGACCTACCGCGTTTCGGCGAAGTTTCCTGACGGCTCCCGCGTTTCGAGGAACCGCTCGATTCGGTTCATCGCGATTTTGAGCTCTCGCATGCTCGTCGCATACGAGACCCGAAGATGGCCTTCGCCACCGGGGCCGAACACCCGGCCGGGAACGACGGCGACGCCCTCGGCTTCGAGCAGCGCTTCGGCGAACGCCTCGTCGTCACCGCCGCACTCGGGGAAGGCGTAAAATGCGCCGCGGGCGGTGAAACAGTCCAGCCCCATCTCCTCGAACCGTGAGAGGACGAAGCGTCGACGCCGGTTGTACTCGGTCGCCATCTCGGTGACCGTCTCCTCGCAGCTTCTGAGCGCCTCGATGGCGGCGTACTGGGCGGTCGTCGGCGCTGACAGCATCGTGTACTGGTGAACGCGGTTCATTGCGTCGATGGCGTCGGTCGGGCCGAGCGCGTAGCCCAGCCGGAGGCCGGTCATCGCGTAGGCCTTCGAAAAGCCGTTGATGACGATGGTTCGCTCGCGCATCCCGGGCATCGTCGCGATCGATGTGTGTTCGCCGTCGTAGGTGAGCGCGGCATAGATTTCGTCGGCGATGACGCTCACGTCGTTGTCGACACAGAACTCCGCGACTGCGGCGACTTCGTCTCGGCTCATCACGGCACCCGTTGGATTGTTCGGGTAACACAACACGAGTACGTCAGCGTCTGCCGCCCCCGCCGCCGCAAGCGACTCGGGCGTGAGCACGAAGTCGTTGTCGGCGTGGGTCGGCACCGACAGCGGGTCGCCGCCGGCAATTTTGATGCCCGGCACGTAGGAGATGTAGGTCGGCTCGTGGACGGCGACGCGGTCGCCCGCTTCGACGAAGGTTCGGAGCGCGAGGTCGACTGCTTCGCTCGCACCCGTGGTGACGAGAATATCGCTTTCGGGGTCGTACTCGAGGCCCCACTGGCTGACATGGTCGCCGATTAGTCGGCGCAGTTCGGCCATGCCGCGGTTCGAGGTGTAGGAGGTTCGGCCTTTTTCGAGCGAGTGGATCGCGGCGGTTCGAGCGGCCCACGGCGCCGAAAAGTCGGGTTCGCCAACGCCGAGGCTGATGACGTCGTCGCGTTCTTCGGCCAACTCAAAGAACTTGCGAATCCCCGATTCGGGCACGCGCTCGACTCGATCGTTCGGCTGGAGGCTCATGGTGAGACCGAAAGCCGATCGTCGCTGTCGCGGTCGCCGAAGTCGATGCCGCCCTGTTTGTAGGTTTCCATGATGAAGTGCGTCACCGTCTGGGTGACTTCGGGGATGGGGGCGACCTGCTCGGAGATAAACCGCGAGACGTCCTGCATCGAGTCGCCGGTGACCTCGATCGCGAAGTCGTAGTCGCCCGAAACGAGCCGAAGCGACTGGACGGCCGGGAACCGCGCGATGCGGTCGGCGATCTCCTCGTAGCCCGTTTCGCGGTCAAGTTCGACGTTGAGTTCGACGAACGCGGCAACGCGTTGTTCGTCGACGTTGTCCCAGTCGATGACCGCCTGGTAGCCTTTGACGGTGTCGGCTTCCAACTCCTTGAGGAGCTCGTCGACGGTGTCGATGTCGACGCCCAACTGGCGAGCGATATCCTCGCGCGACTCGCGGGCGTCGGTCGACAACAACGACAGGAGTTCGCGTTTTGTGCTCATACTACCTCTGAAAGGCCCGTCCGCATATGATTTGCGACACCCGGTTGTGATGCGCTCGCACGGTCCGTCCAGCCGCGCCACCGACACCACCGTTTCCGTCTCACCCCCGCCCGCGTCGGCACCGCTCCAGAACGGCTAACACGCTGCCTCCCCGTGGTTCAGTATGAACTACCTCCCGTGGGCCGTTCTCGCACTGGGTGCCTACACGTTGGTGCCGGTGTTGATGCGCGTGGCGACGACCGGGACCGATGCGATTCCGAGCGACGTGGCGGCGATGATTTCGAACGCGATTCTCGTCGTGTTTGCCGCCGGCGTTATCGTCGTGACAAACCAGCAGGTCAGCCCACATCTCGGTAGCTCGAAACTCCCGTACGCTGTTGCTGCCGGCCTTTTTTTGGGTGTCGGCATTCTGGCGTACTATCGGGCGCTCGCGCTCGGCCCGGTGAGCGTGGTGACGCCGATTTTCGGGTTGTTTTTGGTAACGAGTGCGGTCGCCGGCATCGTGCTTCTCGGTGAGGAACTGACTGCGCGAAAGGTGGTTGGAATCCTGCTTGCGCTTGTCGCGGTCTATCTCGTGACGGTCGAATAACGTCACGATCGGCTTCTAAATCGAAAGTCGGTACAGCCGTTTTCTGGCGTCGAGAAACGAGACACGAGAGTCGACGACACCGCACTCTTCGAGCCGCGACGCCGCCTCACGAACGGTCCGTGTCGCCAACAGCGTTTCTTTGGCGAGTTCCTGTTGGGTAAGTCGGTCGTGTGAATCGAGGGTTTTTGCGACGAGTTTGCAGCTCGGCGGGAGCGGCCGAACCGCTTCCCAGCGATCGGATTGCTCGTCAGCTGTCGATGCCTGCGTCGCGCGGGCGTCCTGAACGCTCATCGGTACTGTAGCGTATGGGATATCCGAAGATAATACTTTTGCTTTCAAATATTACTATAAAGCATCAATCACTCTAAACACGCCGTCCCAACAGATTTGCGGATTGCAGCACAACCACCGGTATGGTACTCAGAGAATCCGATTCGGAACTTGACCGTGGCGCAAGCGCTCCCGACTTCGCGTTGACCGGAACCGACGGCGAGACGTATTCGCTCGACTCGTTTGCCGACCACGACGCGCTCCTCGTGGTGTTCACCTGTAACCACTGTCCGTACGCCAAGGCGAAGTTCGCGTTTCTCAACGAACTCGCGGCCGACTACGACGACTGCGCAGTGGTCGGCATCAATCCGAACGCCAACCCCGAGTACCCCGACGACGACTTCGACAGCATGGTCGCGCTCGTCGACGACGGCACCATCGCCTACGACGCGTATCTGTACGACGAAACCCAGGACGTCGCTCGCGCGTACGGGGCGGTCTGTACGCCCGATCCGTTCCTCTTTGCGCGCGATGGCGACGAGTGGACGCTGGCGTACCACGGCCGACTCGACGACGCGCTTGACCCCGAAACCGAGCCGACCGAATTCTACGCTCGCGAGGCGATCGAGTCGGTGTTGGCCGGCGACCGCGTCGACCTTCCGGACCGCCCCTCGCGCGGCTGTTCGATCAAATGGGTTGCCGCGTAGGTACGAGTAAAACGGTCGACATCGTCGATCCGAGTTGATCCGCCTCGACTCAGTTCGGCCGCATCCGATACTACTGTTCGACCGCCCTTCCCTCGGCCAACGCAAGCGCCTCTCGAGCGTTGGCGACGGCTTTCTCGTGTTTGGCAGGATACGCCTCGACTTTCGCTCGAAGCGTGATTCCCGGTCCGAGTTGCACCCGGTTTTTGAACGCCTGCTGCTTGTCGAGTCGGAGGAAAAACGAGCAGTTGTCGTCGACCCGCTCGTCGAGTTCGTCGATGATCGAATCGATTTCGTCGAGTTCGGCCAGCCGGTCGAGAACGACTCGCATCTCGTCGGCGGTGTCGACGCGCGCCGAGAGCACGATGATCCGGTCACCGTGGTGGCCCGTATTCTCGACCCGGTCGAGTTCGAACTCCTCGGGCAGGACGGTTTCGAGCGCCTGTCTCACCCGTTTTTCGTCCTCGGTGGCATAACAGAAACTCCGGAGATCGATGTAGTGAAACGGCACGCGCGGCATGAATCGACCTTTGCGCCGGGAGGGAAAAAGCACTCGCCTCGAACCGCCTCGCTGTCGCTGTTCCGATCGCTCCCGCCGAACCGAAGGGGGAGGGCTATACATCACCGGCCTGTAAGGGGCCAGTATGAGCGAACACGCTTCCGACGGCGGCTGGTTCGCCGATCTCCCGGCCGAGGCCGAACTCGCGGCGCGCGCTGCAGCGATCCGCACCCCACGTGCCGACGGCGACGCACCCGCTGACTGGCCGGCGATCGCCGTCGAAACCGGCTTTGCCGCCGACCGCGACGACTACTACGCCACCCTCCGGGAGGCCACACTCGAGGCCGCCCGCCGCGGCGTCGCCGAACGCGAGGGCGCTGACGACCAGCAACTGCTCCACGCCGTTCGCGCAATGGACGACACGACCCGAACGGCCAACGAACTCGCCGAGCGCGCGGGCGAATGGGCTGGCACGCTCGGACTCGACGGTGGAACCGGCGTTGACGCCGTCCGCACGCTGGCCGACCGCGAGGCCGACTCGCCGCTCGAAACCCGCGTTATTTCGCTTGCGGCTCGCATCGACGACCTCGTCCACGAGGCCGACGAACTCCGGGCGTTCATCGACCGACTCGCCCCCGAGGTTGCACCCAACCTGTCCGAAATGGCCGGCCCCGTCCTTACTGCTCGACTCATCTCGCTGGCCGGCGGACTCGAACCGCTGGCGAAAAAACCGAGCGGGACGGTGCAGGTGTTGGGTGCCGAAGACGCGCTGTTCGCCCATCTCGCCGGCCGCGGGAGTTCACCGAAACACGGCATCATTTACACCCATCCGTTCGTGAGCGGCACCCGTCCGGCCGACCGTGGTTCGGCGTCCCGCGCGCTCGCCGGCAAGCTCTCGATTGCCGCGCGAATCGACCACTACAGCGGCGACCTTCGACCCGAAATCCACGCCGAACTCGACGACAGAATGGCGACGATTCGCGCGCGTGCCGAGTCTGCCAATGGCGCAGGCGACCCAGCCACCGGCAACACCACCGCTGCCGACTCGGGAGGCGACCAATGACCGGGTCGCTGCCGGCGGGCGTCGAGCGCCGTTCGTTCGACGGCCGCACCCGACTCGCGACGCGTGGGCCGCCGGTGTACGGCGAGCCGACCGACGGCGAGTGGCGCTGCTGGGACGCACGCCGGTCGAAACTCGGCGCGATGCTCGAAGCCGACCTCGACACCGGCCTCACGGGCGACGACCGCGTGTTGTACCTCGGTGCGGCCAGCGGGACGACCGTCAGCCACGTCGCCGACTTCGCGGGGCCAACGTACGCGGTCGAGTTCGCGCCACGGCCGATGCGGGATCTCTGTGGGGTTGCCGAGGCCCGCGGGAATCTGTTTCCGATCCTCGCTGACGCCCGAAAGCCGTCCGCGTACGCCCACATCGTCGAGCGCGACCTCGACGTCATCGTTCAGGACGTCGCCACCCGCGGACAGGCTGCCGTCGCCGTCGACAACGCGGTGTTTCTCCGCGAGGGGGGCCGTCTCCTCCTCGCGATCAAAGCCCGAAGCGAGGACGTGACCGCCAAACCGAGCGCCGTTTTCGACCGCGTGTGCGACGAGCTGTCACCGACGTACGAGATTCTCGCGACCGAACGGCTTGACCCGCTACACGACGACCATCTCGCGGTCGTCGCTCGCAAGCGGTAATCGACTGACTGCTCGGCGTCGACCCGTGGTGGACGGGACGCCGGCGGCACCGCACGTTCCTCCGATCGCACGATCCGATTCTCGGTGGTAGCACCAAGTAATAACGTTTTAGCACAGCCGTCGCCAGCGACGAGTATGAGCCAGATGCAGCACAACAAAAGCGGGTCCCGGTCGGTCGGTGCAAAGCTCTCGGCGCTCGGGCCGACCTGGCTGGCGGGCGCAATCGCCGCCGGCCCGGCCACGATGGCGAGTCTCCTCGTCGCGGGCGCGAGTTTCGGCTACGCGCTTTTGTGGGTCGTCATTATTTCGGCGATTTTCGGCGCGCTCGCACAGTATCTCGCGACGAAACTGGCGCTGGCGACCGAGGAGGGCATTGTTGCGACCGTCGAGCGCCGGCTCGGCTCGCGCTGGGCGTGGCTGCTCGTCGCCGACGTCGTCCTCGCGGCGGGCTTTGCCCAACTCGTTATCATGAAAACGCTCGCCGACGTTTCGGGGCTGTTGACCGGCGCGGATCCACGGCTCTGGGGAATTTTCTGGGCGCTCGTGCTCGCGGTGGGTCTCGCTGGCGGTGGCTACCGCATCGCCGAACTCGGCGCGAAACTCATTGTTTCGGCGATCGTGCTCGCCTTCATCGCCTCGGTGTTCTTCGTCCCAACCGATTTCATCGCTGCCAGCGGCGGACTCGTCCCGACGGTTCCCGCCGGCCTGCAGGGTGCGCTCATCGCCGCCGGCATTCTCGGTGGGGCGGTCCACATCTCGATTATCACGATGCAGACGTACACCGTGCAGGCGCGCGGATGGACGACCGCAGATGGGTCGCTTGCGCGGTTTGACATCGGCGTCTCGATGCTCGTCGCCTTCGGAATTTTCAGCGTCGCAACGTTCCTCGTCGCTGCCGGCGCGCTCTTCGGCAACGTCGATGCCGCCGGACTCGACGCGATTGCGGCGGCGACCGCGCTCGAACCGATTGCCGGCCCGTTCGCCCAGTGGCTGTTCCTCGTTGGACTGCTCGGCGCAGCGGTGTCGACGCTCGGTGGCAACACGCTGATTCCACCCTACGTCGTCGCCGACAAATTCGGCTGGGACACCGACGTGCGCGACACGCGATACCGCCTGCTGGTCGCGGTCACCGCGCTGCTCAGCGCGGCCGGCGGCTTCATCGAGGGCTCGTTCCTCCAGTTGCTCGTGTTGGTGCTCGCGTTCGGACTGGTCGGCACGCCGTTTGCCATCGCGCTCGTGCTCGTGTTGTTGAACGATTCGGGCAGCGTTGCTGACGCGCCAAGCCTCCCGCTCAACCTCGCCGGAATCGCGTTGTTCGCGGTCGCGAGCGTGCTCGCTGGGCACTTTGTTTACGACGAAATCGCCGGCGGCCTCACGGTGCTGTCGGGTTCGGTGCTCGTATTTTCGCTGATTCTCGGTGCGGCAACCGTCCTGTTGGTTGTCAACTATCTCCGTGACGAGTTCGGTGCGGACGGGCCAACCCACTCGCTGGGCGACTAACTCCGCTTGATTCTCGAGTTACTGCGGTTGCTGTCGGCTGGTTGACGGCTCGCCATCGTCGCCGACTTCCGGAGCTATTTATGAGACGGTCGCCTACGCCGGGATGATGGATACAGGCTCGGCGGCGACGTTTGGTCGGCTGGGAACACTTGGCATCGAAGAGGAGTTCTTTATTGTCGACGACAACGGCCGTCCAGTCTCCGGGATCACCGAGCTGATTTACGAGAGCGAGCCACCCGAACTGCTCGAAGATAGACTCGATCACGAACTGTTTCAGTGTACGATTGAGACGCAAACGCCGATTATCGAATCTCCCGCGGACGCCGCATCGACGCTCCAGGCGATTCGCAAGGCGCTCGTCGAGCACGCCGAGGCGTATGGCTTTCAGGTCGCCGCCGCCGGCTTGCATCCGGCGGCCAACTGGCGTGAACTCGATCACGCAACCAAACCGCGGTACGTCGCCCAACTGGAGCGCATTCAGTACCCCCAACACCGCAACACGACCGCGGGCCTCCACGTGCACGTCGGCGTCGACGACGCGGACAAGGCGGTCTGGATCGCCAACGAACTCCGCTGGCATCTCGCACCGATTCTCGCGGTGTCGGCAAACTCCCCGTACTGGTGCGGCTTCGACACCGGGCTCTCGTCGGCCCGCGCCAAAATCTTCGAGAATCTCCCGAACACTGGTGTGCCAGGTTACTTCCGCGACTTTGCGGCCTACGATCGGTTCGAACAACGCATGGTCGAAACCGGCTCGATCAACGACCGCGGCGAACTCTGGTTCGATGTCCGGCCCCACACGGGTCACGGCACGGTCGAAGTTCGAGCACCCGACGCCCAGTGCGACCCCGACGTCGTCCTCGCCCTCGTCGAGTACATTCACGCGCTCGTGATGGATCTCGCCGAGCGCTACGCCGACGGGGCAGACGTCACCCGCCTGCGTCGCGAACTGCTCGACGAAAACAAGTGGCGTGCCCTTCGGCACGGCCACGAGGCGAGCCTGATCACGCGCGACGGACGCGACACCGTCGACCTCGCGACGCTCGTCGACCGCGAGTGCGACCGCTTGGAAATCGAGCGCCTTCGTGGACTGCTCGACCGCGAGAGCGGCACCGCCCGCCAACGCCGACTGTTCGAGTCGGGCGGCCTCGACGCGCTGTGTGCCGACCTCGTGCTGTAGCGATTGCCACCGATTGATCCGTCCTTCACCACCCGACAGAAACCCTTTTGTTGCCGGCGAGCCGACACTAAGTACTATGAGCGAAACTCCACGTGACGACGACACGACGGATGATCAGTCAGCCGATGATGAACACACACCGACTGACGATACTGACGGAGCCGAGCCGGCCGACGCCGTCGAGGAGCCCGACAGCGAGGGCCCACGCGCCGAACTCCGCAAGACGAAAGCCCGACTCGAAGCCGAGGCCGACCGGGCGGTCTCCGAGTTCGATCAGGGCGTTGTCGACCTGCTGGCGTGGATTCTCGACACCGAAACGCGCGCGCGCATCTACGTCTACCTCCGCCAGCATCCCGACAGCACGAGCGACGAAATCGCCGACGGCACGGGCCTCTACCCAAGCACCGTCCGCGAAGCGCTTGCTGAACTCCACGACGAAGAAACCGTCGCGCGCGAAAAACGCGAAAGCGACGGCGCGGGCAACAACCCCTACGAGTATGAGGCAATCGCGCCGAGCGATCTCGTTCGTGGCGTCGTCGGGCAGGTGCAGCGTGAACTGAACACCGTGTTCAACCTCGAAGACCGGCTTCCCCGCGAGGAGAATGCCGGGCCCGTCACGATCACCATCGGTGACGACGATGGTGACGCTGACGACAGCGACTCTGCCGCCGAGCGCGCTGCTGACGGCGCAGTCACCATCGAAGTCGAAGATCCCGACCGCGAGAACGATGCGACCGGCAGCGACGCGGACGAGGACGTCAATAGCGACGCTGATGACGCGGATGGCGACGAGAAAACCGACTAGCCACCGAATCACCCGTCTGCCACGGCTCGTCGCCCCCGTCGACGGACAAACGGACGTTTAAGGTTCCCCACCCCAACCGCGGAGTATGCATGTCGCGCTGGGCGGGACGTTCGACCCCGTCCACGACGGCCACCTCGCACTGTTCGAGCGGGCGTTTTCGCTCGGCGAGGTGACCGTCGGGCTCACGACCGATTCGCTTGCACCCGCAACCCGCCACACCGAGCGATACGTCCGGCCCTACGCGGACCGGAAGGCCGATCTGGCCGACGAACTCCA
>SL_5KL_010_SEDDRAFT_10001537_pt1 | contig 13848 bp, 12 predicted proteins | sample SodLakKL_010_SED_FD_9118 | JGI IMG/M metagenome (IMG submission 9118)
CGCCGTTCCTGCCAGGACTTGGCACTGAGGAACGGCGGGCGTTTCATGGTTCCCTCCGGCGCGGTATGCGGCGTCGACGGCCTTCGCTCCGCGGCCGTTGAAGACCTCGATTCGGTGGAGCTCATCAGCACCAAAGGGCCCAGGAGCCTGGACGGCGCCCCCTATATCGTGGAGAGGGGGATCGACGTGCACAGCATAAAGGAGCGCACCGAGCTCTTCCGCGGCAGCGCCCGCGATGCCGTCCGCCTCTTCCCCAAGAACGTCAACGTGGCCGCCACCGTGAGCCTTCTCGGTCTGGGCTTCGACCGCACCATGGTCACTGTGGTGCTTGACCCGGATGCGGAGGAGAACCGCCATCAGCTGCTGGTGAGGGGCGCGTTCGGGAGCCTTTGCTCCGAGACCAGGAACCTCCCTTTCCCGGAGAATCCGGCCACCAGCCATCTCGCCGCGTTGTCGGCGGCGGCGGCGCTGCGGCGGATAGTGGACAACCAGTGGATCGGCGTGTAGCCGACAGCTATATGCTGTCAGGCGGGGATGTGGGCGCATGAGCGGTGGAAGGGCGGAACGGATCCTGGAGCTGTCGGAGGCGGACGCCGTCGTCATAATGAACTCCCGCGAGCCCTTCCTGGACCCTAGCTTCTGGTATGTATCCCAGGTCTCCGGCGGGCTTTTCGAGTCCTGCGCCGCCGTGCTGCGCCCGGGCGGGACGGAGCTGATAGTATCCTCTATGGAGGCGGAGGAGGCCGAGGGCGCCTCCGGAACGCTGAGGATCTACAGCAACAGCGAGGAGCTGGACGATCTTCTGCATGATGCTCTGGATGGCACCTCCGTGATCGGGGTTAACTATTCCCGCATCACCCTCGCAGGCGCGGAGCGNCTCCGCAAGGCGGCCGGAGGAGCTGAGCTGAAGGACGCGGGAAAGGCCATTGACGCNGTGCGGAGCATCAAGGANGAAGATGAGCTGGAACGGATCGGCCGCGCCTGCGAGATCGCCTCCAGGGTCGCCGAGGAGCTGCCTGCCATAATACGCCGCGGTATGAGCGAGCAGCAGGCGGCGGCGGAGATCGACTCCCTCCTGCGCAAGGAGGGGTCGGAGGGCACCCCCTTCAACACCATCGTAGCCTTCGGGCAGAACGCCGCCAAGCCNCATCATTCCCCCGGGCCCAAGATCCTGGAGGATGGCATGGCGGTGCTATGCGACTTCGGGGCCAGTCACCGTCGCTACTGCTCCGACCTCACCCGCACCATGTTCGCCGGAGAGCCGCGCGAAGAAGAAAGAAGGGCTTATGAGGCGGTGGCCATGGCCCAGGAGCAAGGCGTCCTCGCCATGAACCCCGGGGAGAGGGCCAGCGAGCCCGACCGCATCGCCCGCGGAATCATAGACGCCGCCGGCTTCGCCGGGCGCTTCATCCATTCTTTCGGGCATGAGTTGGGGCTTTCCGTTCATGAGGGAGGGGTGATGAGCGCCCGCTCCCAGCATCTTCTGCAGGAGGGGATGGTCAGCTCTGCGGAGCCGGGGATATACATTCCAGGAAGCTTCGGGGTGAGGATAGAGGACACCGTGCACATCGGCCCGGAGGGGCCGAGACGGCTCACCTCCTTCGACCGGTCCCTCACCATCCTCTAGTCCGTTAGAATGAGCGGTGCAGGGCGATGCGGGTGCGGTCGCCCACCGCGGCGAGGCCGGAGAAGTCGCCCAACAGGCGGCCTATCCTCTTCACCGGGGAGATCGCCACCGGGCGCCCGTCCTCATCGCTGAGCGGGGTCGGCCCGAAGAACAGGCAGAGCGCCTGCCCCTCGGGCCAGTATGCTATGTCGCCCACGTCCAGCACGGTGACGTCCGCCTCGGCCTCCACCTCGCTGGGCAGCTCGAAATATATCTCCGAGCCCCAGACGTTGACGGTGCTCTCCCGCGGCAGCGTCAGCCACAGGACGTCGCTGAACTCGCTGTCGTCGAGCTCCGCTAGATAGACACCGCTGCGGGTGCGGATCTCCACCCTGCTCATGATCAGCGCCTTTCGAAGAGGGCGCGGATCTCCTCGCCCACCTTCTCTATCTCCTCCTCGCCCTCGGCCAGCTCCATGGCCTTCAGGTTCTGGAGGCCGTTGCGCCATTCCGCCCTCCAGTCGTCCTTGAACTTGCCGGACTCGATGTTGGCGAGTATCTCCTTCATGCCCTTCTTGGACTCCTCGGTGATGACCTTGTCGCGCTGGGTGAGGCCGCCGTACTCGGCGGTGTTGGACACCACCTGCCACATTCGCATCAGGCCCCCGTCCTGGATGAGGTCGACTATGAGCTTGAGCTCGTGCAGCACCTCGAAATAGGCTATCTCCGCGGGATAGCCGCCTTCGCGCAAGGTGTCGAAGCCGGCCTTGATGAGGGCGGTGACGCCGCCGCAGAGCACCGCCTGCTCCCCGAACAGGTCGCTCTTGCACTCGAACTCGAAGGTGGTCTCGAAGACGCCGGCACGGGTGGATCCGATGCCCTTCGCCAAAGCCAGGGCGATGGTCTTGGCGTTGCCGGTCGCGTCCTGCTCCACGGCGACGAGAGCGGGAACGCCGAAACCCTCCAGGTAGGCGACCCTCTCCATGTCCCCAGGGGACTTGGGGGCCATCATGATGACGTCCACATCGGCGGGGGGCTTGATGAGGTCGTAGACGATGGAGAAGCCATGGGCGAACTCCAGGGCGGCGCCCTTCTTCATGTTGGGCTGTATCTGCTCCACGTAGAGGTCTGGCTGCACCTCGTCTGGCACCAGGACCATCACCACGTCGGCACCCTTCACCGCGTCGGGTATCTCAGCCACCGCCAGCCCGTCCTCCTGGGCCTTCTCCCAGGATGGGCCTCCCTTCCTGACGCCCACCACGATGTCCAATCCGGAGTCGTGGAGGCATAGTGCCTGTGCCCTACCCTGGGCGCCGTAGCCGATGACCGCTATCTTCTTGCCGTCGAGGACGCCGAGGTCGACGTCAGAGTCGTGGTATATCTTGACCATATGCATCACCTATGATTTTCCTGATTCTGATTTAAAGACGTTGCATCCATGAGCTGGAAGGAAAAAAAGGTTATGCCGCCGTCAGAAGCGGCAGCGTCCCATGATGGGCGGTATCGCCGGGTTGGGCGGCAGCATGGGAAGTATGTCCTCCTCCGGGTCCACCTTGATGTCCACTATGAAAGGAACATCGGAGTCGAGGCCCATCCGCAGGGCCTCGGCCACTTCGGAGGGGCGGTCCACGTGCACACCGTCGGCGCCGAACGACTTGGCCAGAGCGACGAAGTCTGGCATGCAGCGATATAGCTGCGTCCCGGAGTAGCGCTCATTCCAGAACAGCTTCTGCCATTGCTTGACCATGCCCAGCCAGCCGTTGTTGAGCAGGCAGACCGTCACCGGCAGGTCCTCGGCCACGGCGGTGGCGAGCTCCTGCATGACCATCAGCAGGCTGCCGTCGCCGGCCACGTCCATGACCTTGTGGTCGGGCTTGGCGGCCTTGGCGCCGATGGCGGCGGGGAAGCCGAAGCCCATGGTGCCGAATCCCCCGGAGCTGATGAACTGGCGGGGGTGCTTGATCTTGAGGAAGTGCGACGCCCACATCTGGTTCTGTCCCACTTCGGTGGTTATGATGGTCTTGTCATCGAGTATCTTGTTGATCTCATGCATGACCTTCTGNGGGCAGATGGGCACCTGGTCAATGTCGGTCTCGCAGCAGCATTGGGCCTTGATGGCCCGCACCTTCTCCGCCCACGCCTCATGCTTCTGCGTGCGTATGTGGGACAGCATGGCCTGCAATGCCCTCTTCACATCCGCCCGAATGCTGGCGGCGGTCTGGGAGTGCTTCCCCAGCTCCACTGGGTCCACATCGATGTGGACCACCTTGGCGTTGGGGGGCAGCTCGGTGTGCTTGCTGAAGGTGCGGTCGCTGAAGCGGCTTCCCACGGCGATNAGAAGGTCGGTGTCCTTCATCGCCCTGAGGGCGCCGGTTCGCCCATGCATCCCCGGGCATCCCAGCGCCANCGGGTGCTCGTCCGGTATCGAGCCGATGCCCATGAGCGAGGTGATCACCGGGGCCCATATNGTCTCCGCCAATGTCACCAGCTCGGGGGCGGAGTTCGATCCGATGACCCCGCCGCCGGCGAGTATCAGCGGCCTCTCCGCCTTCATGATAAGGTCCACCGCCAACGGGATCTGGCGCATGTCCTCGGTCACGCTGATCACCGGGAACTCCGCGTCCAGCAAAGAGTCGTCCATCTCCGAGTTGATGGTGTCCAGGGGCAGGTCGATGTGCACCGGCCCCGGTCTCCCGGTCTGCGCTATCTGCCAGCCGCTGGAGACCGCCTCGGGGAGGTCCTTGGTGTCCAGCAGACGGTAGTTGTGCTTGGTGATGGGCATCATCAGGCTGAAGCAGTCGACCTCCTGGAAGGCCCCCATCCCCAGCGCCCCGCTCATGACCTGGCCGGTGAGGACGATCATCGGCGAGGAGTCGGCATAGGCGGTGGCCACGCCGGTGACGAGGTTGGTCGCTCCGGGGCCCGAGGTAGCCAGGCAAACGCCGGGCCTGCCGGTGGCGCGGGCGTAGCCGTCCGCCATGTGGGCGGCGCATTGCTCGTGGCGTACGAGGATGTCCCTTATGGGGGAGTCCAACAGCTCATCGAATATCGGTATAACGCTCCCGCCAGGATAGCCGAACATGGTGTCCACGCCCCTATCCTCGAGAAGCTTCAGCAACGCCCTTGATCCCTTCATGGTCAGAACCACCTAGGCCGGTTCAACAGCCCAACGAACGTTCCAAAATAGGCTAATATTAATAAACGTTTATGCCTAGCCTCAGAGGCTGAACATGGTAGTGGTGGTTTTCCATAACGACCTGATAGCGCACAACCACTGGGAAGGCCATCCAGAGTCCCCAATGCGGCTGCAGGCGCTGCAGAGGAAGTTGGAGAAGGAGGGGCTTCTCGACATCCACGTGACCGCCAAGGAGGTCGGCGAGGAGGCCCTGCTGCGCATCCACAGCCGCAGGATGATTGACAAGGTCAAAGGGGGCAAAGGGATACCCCTGGACCCGGACACCATGCTGAGGGAGGAGACCTTCTCCCTCGCCTGCCTCTCCGCCGGGGTGGCCATGGAGGCGGTGAGGCGCACCATGGAGGGGGAGCCCGCCATCGCCCTGACCCGGCCTCCCGGGCATCATGCCGGGCCGGACTACTCCAGCGGCTTCTGCTACTTCAACAACATCGCCCTGGCGGCGGACGCCGCCGGCGTCCGTGTGGCCATCGTGGACATCGATGCCCACCATGGCAACGGCACGCAGGACATCTTCTATGAGAGGGACGACGTCCTCTACATCTCGCTGCACGAGGAGGGCATATTCCCGGGCACCGGCAGGGTGGAGGAGACCGGCTCCGGGAAGGGAGAGGGCTACAATGTGAACATCCCCCTGCCCCACGGGGCCGGCAACCGCTCCTTCACCGAGGCGATGGACCGCATCATCGAGCCCATAGTCAAGCAGTACCGTCCCGAGCTCCTGCTTGTCTCCCTGGGCGTGGACGCCCATTACGCCGACCGCTACTCCACCCTGCGCGTCAACTCCTCCGTCTACCTGGAGATGTGCCGCCGCCTCATCGCCATCGCCCCCGAGGGCCGGATAACCTTCGTCCTTGAAGGGGGCTACCACCTCCGTGCCACCGCCGAGGTGGTGCACGGCATCATCGCCCATCTCCGAGGCGAGGAGTCGAGGTCGGAGTACGTCGATGAGTCGGAGGAGCCGCCGCAGGCCGCCCGCTACCTGCAGCGCGCCTACGAGCTGCACTCGCAGCACTGGGACCTCTGACGCGGGAGAACCTTATTTTAATCCGATGCGTTTACCATGACCAATGCGAGTGGAGGAGCGCTCATGACCGTTAAGGTAGCGATAAACGGATACGGCACCATAGGGAAGAGGGCGGCCAGCGCCGTCAGCGCCCAGGACGACATGGAGATCATCGGTGTGACCAAGACCCGCCCCAGTTACGAGGCGTTCCTGGCCCGCGACAACGGATACCCCCTTCACACCGACGCCGACCGCGAGGCGGCGTTCAAGGAGGCCGGCCTCGAGGTCGCTGGCAGCGCCGACGAGCTCTTCGCCGCCGCCGACATCGTTATTGACTGCACCCCCGGAGGGGTGGGGGAGCAGTACCGTCCGGTGTACGAGAAGGCAGGCGTCAAGGCCATATTCCAAGGCGGGGAGGACCATGGCGTGGCGGGCATATCGTTCAACGCCACCGCCAACTACCAGGAGTCCTGGGGGGCGCAGTTCTCCCGGGTGGTGTCCTGCAACACCACCGGGCTGCTGCGCACACTCTATCCATTGGACGAGGCCTTCGGCATCGAGGAGGCGTTCTCGGTGCTGGTGCGCCGCGGCGCCGACCCCGGCGACAGCAAGAAGGGCCCCATAAACGCCATCGAGCCGGCGCTCAAGCTTCCCACCCACCATGGTCCCGACGTGCAGAGCGTCATGCCCTGGCTGAACATCGAGACCATGGCGGTAAAGGTCCCCACCACCATCATGCACCTGCACGCCAACACCGTGGACCTCAAGGAGGAGGTCAGCACCGAGCAGGTCCTGGACGTATGGTCGAAGGCCCCCCGCATCACCTTCGTCAAAGGCGCCGACGGCATCAAGTCCTCGGCTCAGGTCATGGAGCTGGCACGGGACATGGGCCGATCGCGCGGCGACCTATTCGAGATCGCGGTCTGGGCCGACGGCGTCAAGGTGGTGGGAAGCAAGCTGTTCTACTACCAGGCGGTGCACCAGGAGAGCGACGTCGTCCCCGAGATAGTGGACTGCATCCGCTCCATGTGCAAGGTGGAGAAGGACGCCGCCCGCTCCATCGCCAAGACCAATGCCGCCATGGGGATACCCCGCTGAGCGGGGGCCCCCAACTTTCCGGTGGTAGACCATTTTTTAAATATTGCAGAATCGAATCATTCCCCTCAGACGGCGCAGCGCCGTTGGGAGGCAAAAGGATGATCAGCGAGATGCAAGAAGTCAAGAAGTACGCCTACCAGACCCTCGACCACTTAAAGGCCAAGGGCGAGCCCGTGTCCTATGACGACATCGACGCCGATGTCTTCGCCGGCGACTATCAGCTGGCGGTCGACACCAAGATGTGGATGCTGGAGACCGGCCTGGTGGACAACCTGGTCCCGGAGAAGGAGCCGGACGCCGACCCGCAGGCGTGCATGCGCTTCCTGGTCCCCACTCCCGAGGGGGAGACATGGCATGGCGCCTATGATTTCCCATACATCGTGGCACGCTACGTCGAGGACGAGACGATGTGGGTCTACGACTGCGAGATAACCGGCGACCCCTGCATACACGATGCGCAGCTGCACTGCGACGAGTGCGACGTTCCCAAGAACCGCTGAGAAACCACTTATCCAAACCCCAAAACCCCCTTCAAGCAAAAATGTATTTTAGTTGATGGCAATCACCACACATCCCCGCCGACGGAGATTGCCGCATGAAGGAGATCAACACTCTGGAAGATTTCGAATTCCAGGACCGCACCGTGCTTCTCAGGGTCGATATAAATTGCCCCTTGGACCGCGAGACCCTGCGCATAATCAACGATGCCCGCATCCGGCGCATCTCGCAGACCGTCAGCGAACTTCTGTCGCGGGGGTCGCGGCTGGTGGTCCTGGCGCACCAGAGCCGGCGGGGCAAATGGGACTTCATCTCACTGGAGCAGCACGCCCAGCACCTGTCCCGCTATGTGGGCAGGGAGGTCAGGTTCGTGGACGACGTCCTGGGCGAGAGGGCGCTGGATGCGATAGGCTCCTTGCGATCCGGCGAGGTCCTGATGCTGGACAACGTCCGTCTCCTGGACTGCGAGACCGAGAAGAGGCCGATGGAGGAGCACGCCGAGTCGGAGCTGGTGAAGGCCCTGGCCCCTTTGGCCGACATCTTCATCTGCGACGCCTTCGGCGCCGCCCACCGGTCCCAGTGCTCACTGGTAGGCTTCCAGGCGGTGCTGCCCTCCGGCGCCGGGAGGCTGATGGCCAAGGAGCTGTTCACCCTGAAGAAGATCTTCGACGCGCCGCGGCGGCCGTCGGTGTTCATCATCGGCGGGGCCAAGTTCGGCGATGCGGTGGAGATGGTGGACAACGTGCTGCGCCGCGGCAAGGCCGACTCCGTCCTGCTCACCGGACTGGCGGGCAACGCCTTCCTGCGGGCCCGAGGCGTGGGCCTGGGGGAGGCGAGCGAGGACGCCCTCAAGGAGGAGCTCAACGAGGAGAACCTCGCCGCGGCGAGGCAGGCGCTGCGCGACCACGGCCCCCGCCTCATACTGCCGGTGGACGTGGCGGTGGAGCGCGACGGCGTGCGGCACGAGGTCCTGGTCGGCGACCTTCCCTGCGCGGAGCAGATCCTCGACATCGGCTCACGCTCGGTGGAGAAGTACGCCAGGGTGATACGGAGCGCCGGCACTTCCTTCATGAGCGGCCCGGCGGGCTGCTACGAGCGCCCCGGGTTCGAGACGGGGACCAAAGGCCTTATGCTGGCGATGATCGACGGCGACGGAAGGTCGGTGGTGGGCGGCGGCCACACGGTGGGCGCCGCCGAGGGCTTCGACCTCAGCGACCAGTTCTCCTACGTCAGCACCGCCGGCGGCGCCCTGGAGACCTTCCTGCTGGGCAAGCCTTTGCCGGTGGTGGAGGCCCTGAGGCACGCCCACCGCCGGGAGAAAAGTAAAGGTTAAGGGGTTTCGGCCTAGGACCGCATGCGCTCCAAGGCCTCTTCGATGCGCTCCCGCGGCTGGGTGAGGGCTATCCTCACGAAGCCCTCGCCAGCATCGCCGAAGCCCACTCCCGGGGTGACGACTATGCCGTGCTCCAGCATCTTCTCGGTGAACTTCATCGAGTCCATGCCGCAGTCGAACCAAACGTAGAATGTGGCCTTGGGCATGGGCACGTCGTAACCGAGCTCGCGCAGGCCGTTCACCAGCACTGTGCGCCTGTCCTCGTATATGGCCATGTTGCCACTTATCTCCTTGGGCAGCTTCTTGCCCTCGTAGAGGCCGAGCGCGTCCGCCGCCGCCTTCTGGATGAACTTGGGGACACCGGAGTCGATCTGCGACTTGACCTTCTTGAGGCCAGCCACCAGCGTCTCGTCCCCCACCGCGTAGCCCACACGGTAGCCGGTCATGTTGAAGGTCTTCGACAGGGAGCCGAACTCGATCACGTCCCTGCCCGCCTCCAGCGCCGATGGCGCCATGTAATCGTCGAAGCACATCTCCGAGTAGGCGTTGTCGTAGCAGAATATGGTGCCGTTGTCGGAGCACCATTCCATGACCCCTTTGAGGTAGCTCACGTCGCAGGTGGCGCCGGTGGGGTTGTTGGGGTAGTTGGCGTAGAGCATCTTGGCGTCCGTGGGGCACTCGTTAACATCCAACAGGAAACCGTCCTCCACCCGCAGCGGCACCTTCACCGCCTCCGCGTCGGAGAGGAGGGCGGCGCCGTTGGCGTAGACCGGGTACGCGGGGTCGGGTGAGATCACCTTCTCCCCGGCGTTCACGAAGGCCTTGCAGATGTTGGCGATGGCCTCCTTGGAGCCGATGGTGACGCAGACCTCCTTGTCCGGGTCCACGTCCACCGAGAACCTCTTCTTGTAGAAGTCGGCAACCGCCTGGCGCAGGTATTTCTCGCCGGCGCTGGACGAATAGGTGTGGTTCTCCTGGGGCACGGCCGCCTCCTGCATGGCCCTGATTATGGGCTCAGGCGTGGGGAGGTCGGGGTCCCCGATGCCGAAATCGATTATGTCCGCGCCCTCGGCGCGTTTCTTTGCTGTGAGCTCCTCCAGCTTGGCGAACAAGTAGGGGGGCAGCTTCTGCAGTCTGTCAGCGAAAACTATCTCCATTTCAATCATTCCTCCATGTACTCTCCGGTGAAGACCAGCTCGGCGGGGCCGGACATCTTGACATTGTCCAGCTCCTCGCTGACCGTTATCTCCAGCTTCCCTCCTGGCAGCCGGACCTCCACCGGCTCGCCGAAGGGGACCAGGCGGTTCAGGGCCGCCGCCACCGTGGCGGCGCAGGCGCCCGTCCCGCAGGCCAGGGTCCATGCGGACCCGCGCTCGTACACTTTCACGTCCAGCGCGCCCCCGTCCACGGAGACGAACTCGACGTTGGTGCGGCGAGGGTAGAAGGGGTGGCGCTCCAGCTTGGGGCCGAGCTCCGCCATCTCCTCGTCGCTGAACTCATCGAATGTGACCAGATGGGGGTTCCCCATCGACACCGCGGTGGCGGTGATGCGGCGGCCGTCGGCCTCGATGACGCCGTTGACGAACTCGCCGTCATGGTCTATGGGCACGCTCCTGCCGTCAAGCACCGGGGCGCCCATGTCGACCTCCAGCATCGCCGCCTTGCCCTCCTCGGCATGGACGCCGATCTCCAGCACCCCGGCGAGGGTGTCTATGGACATGCGTTCCTTGCGCACCCTGCCGCCGTCGTACAGATGCTTGGCCACGCAGCGGATGCCGTTGCCGCACATCTCCGCCTCGGAGCCGTCGGCGTTCATCACCCGCATGCGGGCGTCCGCTTGCGGCGACGAGGACACGTAGAGGACGCCGTCGGCGCCGATGCCGAAGGCCCGGTCGCAGGCCAGGCGCACGAAGCCCTCGTCCTTGGGGAGGGCATCGTCGAAATCCTCCACCAGTATGAAGTCGTTGCCGATGCCCTGGTACTTCCAGAACCTCATCGCATCAGCCTCTCCGGTACCACCTGATGGCGCCATATGTCCTCCAGGTCCTCCTTCTCGCGGATGAGCTCCGCCTCGCCCTCGTTGACCAGCACCTCGCGGCAGCGGGGACGGCTGTTGTATTGGCTGCTCATCACGAAGCCATAGGCGCCGGTGTCGTATACCGCCACCAGGTCGCCCTCCTCGGGCTCGGGGAGGACGCGGTCGCGGGCGAGGAAGTCGCCCGACTCGCAGATGGGGCCCACCACGTCGTAGCGCGCCTCGCAGGCCTTGTTGAACTTGTTGGCTATCGCCACGTGGTGGTAGGCGTCATAGAAGGACGGCCGCAGCAGGGTGTTGAATCCGGCGTCCACGCCGATGAAGCTCTTCTGCTCCGTTCGCTTAACGTCCACGCAGCGGGTGAGCAGGACGGTGCTGTCGCAGACCACGTACCTCCCCGGCTCCACCGCCAGCCTCTTGATCTTGCTGTCGCCCAGGACCATGGCGGTGAGCTGGGCGGCCAGCTCCTCCACGTCCATCTCCGGCTCGTTGGGGCGGTAGGGTATGCCGATGCCGCCCCCCATGTCCAGGAACTCCAGCTCCAGGCCGAGCTCGTCCTCCAGGTCCTCGACAACCTGCAGCAGTATCCCCACCAGGTCGATGAAGGGCTCCACCGACTGGCCGCCGGAGCCGATGTGGGCGTGCAGGCCCCGGGGCCTGAAGCCCAGGTCCATGGCCTCGCGGAAGGCGTCAACTATCTCCTCGATGGGGATGCCGAACTTGGAGCCCTTGGCCCCGGTTATGACCTTCTGATGGTGCCCAGAGCCCACGCCGGGGGTGACCCGGAAGGAGAGGGGCACGTCCACCGAGATCGCCGCCAGGCGGCGCAGCTCGGAGAAGGAGTCGATGTTTATGGGCACACCGGCGTCCACCAGGCCCTCCAGCTCCTCATCGCTCACGTTCACTCCGGTGTACAGTATCCGGTCGGGCGAGAATCCAGCCTTGATGCAGGTGAGGACCTCGCCCAGGGACACCGCGTCGATGCAGGCGCCCTCCTGCTCCAATATGCGGAGCAGGGCGATGTTGCTGTTCGCCTTGCAGGCGTAGTGTATGTCGGTCGGCATATGGGCGTTGAAGGCGCCATGGATGCGCCGGTAGTTGTCGCGCAGCCGCTGCTCGTCGGTGACGTACACCGGGGTGCCGAACCTGTCCGCTATCTCGCTGGCGGCCATGCCGCCGATGATCATCTCGCCGTTCTCTGATTGGAAGTCCCTCATTGCAGATCACCGATGAATCCCTCGTGGAGGGCCCTGACCACCGCGGTGGCGCGGTCCATCGAGACCACGAAGTTCAGCGACACCGTGGAGGCGCCCTCCGATATGAGCTCGACATTGGCGTTGGCGTCCCTCACCTTGCTGAATATCTCCGCCGATGCGCCGCAGCGGTCCAGAAGGTTGTCGCCCACCGCGCAAATCAAGCACATGTTGCTCTTCACGTCTATCCTCTCTATCTCGTCACCCTCAAGGCGGTTGAGGTTCCGCAGCACATCCTTGACATCGTTGTTGTGTATAAGGAAGGCGATGGTGGATAGGGAGGTGGATATCGCGTACACGATCACATTGGCATCGCCGATGCGGTCGATGATGCTGGCCACCATCCGTGGCCGATAGGCTATCTCCGAGGAGTTGACAGTTATGATGGAGAGGTCGGTCTTCACCGCCACCGAGCGCAGCAGCTCGTCCTGCGGGGCGCGCAGATGGTGTATGATTGTGCCCTCCCCTCGGGGGTTGAAAGAGTTCTTCACACGCACCGGGATGTGCTTGCGCCGCACCGGCTCGATGGTCCGCGGGTGCAGCACCTTGGCGCCGAAGTAGGCCAGCTCGGCCGCCTCGGAGAAGTTCATCTCGTCGATGGTCTTGGCGCCGTCGACGATGCGGGGGTCGGCGGTCATGAAGCCGTCCACGTCCGTCCAGATCTCCAGGAAGTCGGCGTCGATTGCGTGGGCGATAACCGCCGCCGAGTAGTCGGAGCCGCCGCGCCCGAATGTCATGGGCTTGCCGTTGCCGTTCTTGCCGTAGAATCCGGTTATCACCGGCACCTTGCCGTTCTCCAGCAGCGGCCGCAGCGTATAGGAAAGGTCGCGGCTGGTGAGGTCTAGGTCGGCGAAGCCGGCCCCCGGGCATCCGACCGCGTGGATCCCCGCCTCCTCCGAGCAGAGGGGCACCGAGTCCAGGCCCGCCTCGCGCAGCACATAGGACATGGTGACCGCCGACAGCCTCTCCCCCTGGGACGAGATGTTGTCGTTGAAATAGGGGTCGCTGCGCACCTCAGTGTCCTCCAGAAGCTCCTTCAGGGCCTGGAGGCGGATGTCGAGCACCCCCAGGTACTCCTCCAGCAGCGCCTCGGACAGGACATCCTGGGCGGCCCCGGAGTGCTTCTGCCGCAGGCTGGCGATAACCTCGTCGGCGTTGCTCTCGCCGCTGTCGAGGAAGCTTATCAAATAATTGGTCACCCCGGACATCGCCGACACGACCACCACTTTGGATCCCTCGCCGCCGCTCACGATCTCAGCGGCGCGGCGGAAGCCCTCGGCCGAGCCGACGGAGGTGCCGCCGAACTTCATCACCGTAATCATAGGCCCAGCACCTCGTGCATCTGATGGATCCTTCCTTCGCCCCTCTCCGCTATCCACTTGATGGATGCTATGCATCCGCGGGCGAACGCCTCGCGGGAGATGGCGCGATGAGTTATCTCCAGGCGCTCCATGTTGCCGGCGATGATCAGGGTGTGCTCGCCGACGATGTCGCCCGCCCGCACCGCATGGACGCCTATCTCATTGCCGCGCGGGCCGCTGATCCCTTCGCGACCGTGCACCGCGGCGCCCACATCGGCGCCGCGCTGCACCGCCTCGATGGCCTTGACGGCGGTGCCGGAGGGGGCGTCCTTCTTCTGGTTGTGATGCATCTCCACGATCTCGAAGTCGTAATCGGGCAGCGCCGAGGCCAGCATCTCGCAGGCCTTCCAGAACACGTTGACGCCCAGGGCGAAGTTGGCCGAGAACAGCACCGGCGCGCCGTGGGCGGCCGCCTCCTCGGCCAGCCTCCTCACGGTCTCCTCCGGCACGGCGGTGGGTCCTACCA
>SL_5KL_010_SEDDRAFT_10001538_pt1 | contig 13842 bp, 11 predicted proteins | sample SodLakKL_010_SED_FD_9118 | JGI IMG/M metagenome (IMG submission 9118)
GTCTGTTTCCGCGTTGACACTTCCATGGCGTGCAGCCATAACCTCTTGCCAGCAAGCCATCCAGTGTTCATGCTATCCACCTGGAATGGATCAGATTGTTCAAAACGCAAGGCGGACAGAAACAAATGCGGCTTACAGAGATCTCCCGAAAAAGCAGGGTCCTGAAAAAGGTTCAATTCGGCTGTCTCCAGGACTCCTTTTCCGTGAACATCACCCGGGGGTGCAGCCTGGGCTGCGGGCATAACCCACCTTAGTGGCTTACTCCTCAGACCCTGTCATAAAAAACAAGAAAAATTTGAACCGCAAAGGCGCTAAGTACGCAAAGTTAAAGACGCGAAGCAGAGGTATTGTCCAAAACCGGGACACGGTTTTGGACAAGGCTGCCTTTTCATTTGCCGTACACCCGGCAAATGAAAAAAACCTTTCTGCCTTCCTTTGCGACCTTTGGGTCTTGAGTGAGTCTTCTTGCCCAGTTGAATACACGAAGTGTAGGCAGAGCCATTCAACCGGGGCGAACGGGCGGTTAAGGTTTCTTTATTTCTTGGGTTGCGGGCATGGTCCGCTTTAGTTTGTAAGTGCTGAACACTTTATTTCAGGTTTGCTCACCCAGCTGCCGCTGCACTGATTCCACTTTCTGTACCAGCCGGTTTCTGCCGCCGCGGCGATAGTCAACCTTGAGGGTCAAATAAATGCGGCCGCAGTCCTGCTGCAGATCCTGGAAGCATTTGTTTACCACATCCATAACCTCCTGCCACTCCCCTTCCAGGCAGGTGCCCATGGAATGCAGCGTGTAGTTCAGACCGCTGTTCTTTATTATCCTTACCATGCGGGTTACATAAGGGCTCAGGCTTTCTCCCTTGCCTACAGGAAAAAGGGACAGTTCCGCCAGTACGCTCATAAGGCCTCCTTGATGCTCCTGTATAAATCTTGGTTATGCTTATTTAAGGATGGATGAGAGAAAAAAAGATAATTTGGTGGGGATGGGTTCCGCCGATGGAAAATACAAAACAGAGATTCATTTTCTGGGCATCAACCTGGCTTATACGTTTTAAATGGGGCTATTGCAGGCTAAGGGGTTTGACCATAATTGCCATAGCCCCGGAGTGTCTAGAGATCAGCTTTAGCCCTGCTGGGTGAGCAGCAGAGCTAAAGCATCTCCCCCTTAGACCACATCTTCTTTGATCTTTGAGTCCTGGCCAACAGCAGACCTTCTCGCCAGGTTCTTTTTTCTGGACGCAAGCTCGTATATGCCCTGCATGGACTGGGAGTTCTCCGGAATGCTGGCTACATCCACCATATCACTTCTTGCAGCCCCCATAAATGCCTCCCTGCCCAATGAAGTCCGGATCAGCACTGTGCTCCGGGAGTCATCAGGTACAAAGCCAAAGGAGATATCAGCCAGTTCTGAGCTGAATTCAGGACACAGATCGCAGGCACTTAATTCCTGCCCGGTGATGCCGGGAATGTTCTGTTCCTGAGAACTGAGGGAATCCGTTAAGCAGAACATGCCCAACCTGTAGCTTATGATATCCGCAGGGATAATCCCCAGCACCTGCATATTGCGGGTGGTTTCAATCTCGCAGGGCATGCCCACGAAGGCCACGCGCTTCAACCCCTTTTGCCTGGCCTGAACCAGGGCCTCGGAATAGGTCGGCAGGCTGAACTTGATCACCTCCGAAATCTTGTCCCCGGCTATTTCATTCATGATCATTACCTCCTGCCTGCTCGTTCCCAGCCAAGCACCGTTACCCTCGCTGAAAGCCTTGGTGGTAAATATGGCTCCGTCGATCCGGCCGGCATCAAAGAGATGCAAAAGCATCCCTGTGAGCGGCTCGGGAATCTCTCGAGTCCGGCCGTTTCCATTAACGCCGTTTTCAACGTAGGCGCTCATAATCCTGCCGTGAGGCGGAACCCAGGAAACCATCTCCCGGACCTCATTCTTCAGGTCTCCTGTAACAGGACAGATCATGTAGCACAATCCGCAATCCAGTGAACAACCTGAACCATTTTGATAGCTGGGCAGTCCGTCTGGCTGGAGTTCAATCTCCTCGTACTCCATAGAAGTACAAAAAGCTACGCACCCCTCGCATTGACGGCACAAGCCTCTGTCCCTGACCTGGAGCATAAGATCCTCGGAATCTTCATTCTGCCCCGTAATTTTACGAATTGATGTTACCCTTTCCATAACCCCTCCTTTTTTAATAATACCCTTTCCCTTAAGCCCCCATGAACAATGTTGCGGAGATTTTCTTCATACGCATTGTCTTTAAACGGATCTTCCGCTTAAACCATGTCATGAGAAAACTCGCATGATACCCTAATAGCCAATGGGAGGATAAAGATGGGATAAAAATGAAGGGAAAAATGCCTTGGAAATGAAATTTTTTTGGGCTAACTTAGTGGCTTACTCCTCAGACCCTGTCATAAAAAACAAGAAAAATTTGAACCGCAAAGCCGCTAAGTACGCAAAGTTAAAGACGCGAAGCAGGTGTATTGTCCAAAACCGGGACACGGTTTTGGACAAGGCTGCCTTTTCATTTGCCGTTACCCGGCAAATGAAAAAAACCTTCCTGCCTTCCTTTGTGCCCTTCGCGCCTTGAGCGAGTCCGTGAGCGGGCGGTTAAGGTTTCTTTATTTCTTGGGTTGCGGGCATGGCCCGCTTTGGATATCTTTAAGACCTCATCAAGGACTTGTAGGTGGACTCGGTTTCATGGGAGGGCTTCACACCCAGGTGACGGCTCAAGGTCCTGCAGCACTTTTGATATACTGCATGCGCTTCAGGCCGCCTTCCAGTCTTATGCAGGCAGACCATCAATCTGCGGTAAAAAAATTCCTGGAGCTTATTCTTCTCCACTGCCTGCTCGTATATTTTGGCAGCTTCCATAAATTTATTCTCCTTTTCCAGCAGGTCTCCTGCAGCCTGCACCACTGTCCCTAATCTGCTGCGCGTTCTCTCGCGGGGTTCAACCGCCCAAAAGGCTTCCTCCCCGGGCAGAAAATCTCCCTGATAAACGCTTAAAACCTGTCTGCCGGCATCCAGGATCTGCCGGCGGTTTTCCTTGACAGCGGCTTTTGTTTTATCGGCTGCCCTGCAGGATTGATACAGCTTTTCAACTCGGTCTGACAGATAGGAAAAATGCTGCAGATCAGTATAGCAATACCTGGGATTCAGATAAAGCCTGCCTCCCTGCAGGATCAGGGCGTCGTTAACTTCAAGCAGTCTGCGCAGCAGATGCAGCATGCTTTTGAAGGAATAATAAGCTCTGTCCCCGTCGGATTCAGGATAGATAGTGTCGGTTAATTGTTCCCAGGCAATATCCTCACCTCCCAAAGCAATCAAAACCTTAAGCATTTCCAGGGGTTTCTTCTGAATTTTGCCTGAAAACCGTATTTTTTGGGAATCCAGAAACAACTCGAATCTGCCCAGGGTATAAATATGGACCGGATAAGGCCAGTTTTCAATCCAGATCCTGGTCTGAGTTTTTTTCAGGGCACATGGGTACAGTCCCCTTCTGCGGATCAGGCTTTGTACATAGGATTTTTCTATTCCGTGCTCCAGAGCCCGGGAGCAAAGCATGCTCATGGCTGAACGCATCCAATTGGGATGGTTATAGTAACCCTGTCTGCGGCCCAGGGACAATGCCTTGCCCAGCACGTCCAAACCTTTGGACTGTTTGTTTTGGGAGAGAAAGTAGCGGGCCTCAGTCAGTGCACACATGAACTCAAAAATGTTTTCCCGACCGGGCGGCATGGTTTGCCTTGTTTCATCTATGTCGAGCCTGGCCTGATCAAATTTATTCATCTCCAGGTAAATATTGGCCCTGTTGATGAGAGCAATTGACTGAGCTATGGTATCACCGATGTTTTTTGCCACCTTCACTGCTTCCTGGATATAGGGGAGTGCTGAATCTGCATTGTCCAGAAGAAACAGTTGGATGCAGCTGGAAAAAAAATAGTGATAGCCTAGAAACCAGGACGGGTAATCCATATCCTGAAGAGCACCAGCCAGTTCCTTAAGATAATACTCAGAGGTTTTGATATCGTGCATGGCCAGTCCCGCATGCACACCCATGCTCAGCAGGTAAAGGTTTAACGCATAAATGCCTGTCTCCCGGGATAAGGCCAGTCCCTGCTTGACATAGGCCAGGCATTTGTCACCCAGCCCCTCGATGGCCTGGAAATAAAAGGCCTTGTTCAGATGCCAATGAATCCGCACCGGAGCAGGTGTGGAATCCGTGATAAATGGGGCCATTCTGCTGAACAAATGTGATACTCTGGCAGTGTTCCCCTCATAAATATTGTAGCTGAGAAGGGAGTTTAAACACATCAGGTTTTCTGGAACAGGATTGCTTTCAATCTGTTCCAGGGACTGCTGAAACCACTTAGTGGAATGTAATGAGCTGAAATCCCTGAATATACTCCCTCTTGCCACTCCGCTGATCACTTCCGCGGCAATCCTGGGGGAGGAGGGAAAGGAGGGATTCTTCTCCATGAGCTCTTCCAGCCGTTGCATCCAGGAATCAAGCTGCACCAGGTCGTTTTCCTTGAAAAAGAGGGTATTTGCAGCACCGGACCAGGACAGGATCATGTTTGTATGGTCTCCCATGATCCGGAACCCTTCATATGCCCTGTGAAAGCTGCTCAGGGCCTTATCAGGATCGGAGTGCATGCGGCAGATTCCCAGCCAGTAGGAAATGGCCGGGTTCTCCAGGTTTACCGGCTCAGGTATCCTGCTTAGCCATTTCTCCAGCCTGTGTCCCCGGCCTTGTGCGATAATTTCCGGTGCCATCCCGATAATCAGTCTGGCTGCTTCTTCTGTCTCATCTGCGTCCAGAAAAAGCTGCACTGCCTCAGCTGTTTCTCCGGATGCAACCAGATGCTCAGCAGCAGTACGTTTTACTTCCTGGATGGTATTCTGGTCCAGCGAACTTGCTGCCAATCTCTGCAGAAAATCCTTGAACAACGGATGGTACTCATATGTGTTTTGAGAAAGGGTTCTGGCTTCTATAAAGCAGTTCCTGAGGCGCAGCCAGTTCAGGATAGTTTCCGAGTGTCTGTTCTGGGATACTGCTGCAGCCAGTTCAGCGGTCATTTTGGGCAAAAACGAGGTTTTAAGCAAAAACTCCAGGATATGTTTATCCAGAAGGCTGCAAACTTCCTGAGCAAAATAATCAGAAATATCTTTAGATAGATGCAGCCCCCGGGTTATTTTCTGAGTCAGATTCGGCTCCTGAGCAAGCAGTACAAGCCCGGCTGCCCAGCCGCTGGTTATGCTGTAGAGCAGAGACACATCTATTTCCTCTTCTCCATCCTGGGATGCTTTTCCCGAAAGATGTTTGCGGCACTTGCGGACCAATGCCCCGCATTCCTCAGGCGAAAACCGTAAATCCTCCCAGTCCACTGTGCTGAGCATGTTATTGGCCTTAAGCCGTACAAACTGCTTGGGATATCTGGCCCTGCTAATCAGGATAAACCTGATGCCCTCCGGGAGGCGCTCCAGGTTGGAAGCCAGGATATCGTGCAACTGAGAATCTTCCTGGAGCATCTGATAATTATCCAGTACTATCAGAAAAAGATCGCTTGATCCTTGTGAATTGCCCAAGTATCCATATGAAGCAAGGTCGGGTTGTTTTCTGGTAATTTTTTGCTTCTTTTGTGGGGACTTTGCTGCAGCAGGCGAGTGGGCAGGACTTGAAAGCAAAGTGAAAAAACTTTGAAAATAGCGTCTGGCAAAGACGGGAATTCCATGAAGGTACTCCGGGGTGAGCAGGGGAAGGGCATCAGCCTCTTTGGGATAATACTGGGAGGCGGCCAGGCGCAGGTAATAAAAGAACGAAGCCAGATCACTGTCTTCCTCGTCCATCTGATACCAGATACCCCGACAACCGCGTTTTTTCAGATAGCTGGCCACCAGGGTGGTCTTGCCGGATCCGGCGGGAGCATTCACCCAGACTACTGGAAGCTTCAGTTTATCTTCCAGAAGGGAAAAGAGCTGTTCCCTGTGCATGGCCAGGCGCACGTCGGGGCAGGCAAGTTTGGCTAAAGAAGCAGGTATCATTGCAGTGCTCCAAGGATAAAAGGTTATACAGCCAGGTGCAAAACTGACTGAAACCAGTTAATAAACCCCTTCCTTTTTTTAACCAACAGATGTTGAAGCTGCTTCTTAAGTTTGTTGCAAACCCGTCAGGGAAGAAGCAGAGTCTGGTTGCCCCTTGTCAAAATGATCGCAGGCAGCAAGGATCCTGTTACTTGAAGTGAAAAAAGATAAAACCGGTAGTGGTGGAGTCGAAGGAAATCGGTTGCAGAGCTGAAGAGAAATTTTTACCTTAAGTAACCATTGTAACAAGCAGCCTTGCACAGCAGGCAGAAAAGGCGGATCAAAAATCATTAAGAGCGAGTCATTTGAAAAATGTCCACCTTTTTAGTTATATTTAAAATCTATATATATCAATTATTAAGGGAGGTCAATTTTTTTAGCTTGTTTTTTAGAATTTAGAAAAATGCATACAGTGTAAGTAGTTTCCATAACAGAGATTGTAGACTATCATCTACAGGGGCAAATATATCCCGGATGCCAATGTAGAAGAAGCGATACAGCTCTGGATAGATACTGCCAGGGAATTTGGAGACCCTGTTCCGGAACCGAAAGGACGTCGCCTGATGTATGCCTGAGGAGTTGTTTCCATTCCTTACCAATACCAGCTGCGTCTTCAAGGTCCGTCTCACAAAACGGGAAAAAGTTGTTCTGTATTTCAATCCAGGCTGAATCCCGGCATACCCCAGGGCTCTTCTGCCTGTCCCAGTCAGCTTGTTGTCTTTGTCGGTAAATTGTAAAAACAGGAGGTTATGAACTTGAGGTCACAATTTGTGACCTCAAGACTGGGTGGGGCAAGGTATTACCCCTTGGCGTTCACCGAAAACCTCCTGAACACCGTGGAAGATGCTCCGTTATCTACAGGGGCAAATATATCCCGGATACCTATGATCACTTTGTTGTCCTTGTCTATCCTGCTGAAATATGGCACTTACCAAGCCAACAGATATGTTTTTGGTTGCCGGATCGCCCTGTGCCTACTCTTCAAATAACGGCCAGGTTCGAGGTTGTGCATAAAACCGCCCAGCTGGAATCAAACCTCTTCAGCAGGACCTCATGAACAACAAAGTCCTTTCCGAGCGGGATATCTGCACCAAGTACATCATCCCCGCCCTCAAGCAGGCCGGCTGGGATATTCATTCCCAGGTGCGCGAGGAAGTGACCCTGACCCAGGGCCGGGTCATTGTCCAGGGCAACATGTGCAAGCGCGGACGCCAGAAAAGGGCCGACTGCATCCTCTACTACAAGCACAACATCCCCATCGCCCTCATCGAGGCCAAGGACGACACCCACGCAGTGGGCAGCGGCATGCAGCAGGCCCTGCAATACGCGGAAATGACCGATATCCCCTTTGCCTACAGCACCAATGGCAGCGGTTTCCTGGAGCACGACCGCACCGGACTGGGACGTACTGTGGAAAAAGAGCTGGCCATGGATGCATTCCCATCTCCGGGGAATCTCTGGGAAAGGTATTGCGCCTGGAAGGGCCTAGACGCAGCCTCCAGAACTGTTGTGGAGCAGGACTATTATGTGGACGCCGGGGGCAAACGGCCCAGGTACTATCAGCTGCAAGCCATCAACCGGACCATAGAGGCGGTTGCCAAAGGGCGGCAAAGGATCCTTCTGGTCATGGCCACGGGCACGGGCAAGACCTACACTGCCTTTCAGATCATCTGGCGGCTGTGGAAGGCGGGAACCAAAAAACGCATCCTTTTTCTGGCTGACCGCAATATCCTGGTGGATCAGACCCGGACCAACGATTTCAAGCCCTTCGGCCAGGCCATGACCAAGATCCAGCACCGCCAGGCAGACACCTCCTATGAAATATATCTGGCCCTGTACCAGGCCATATCCGGGACCGAAGAGGAACATAACATCTACAAACAGTTTTCGCCTGATTTTTTCGACCTCATCGTGGTGGATGAGTGCCATCGGGGCAGTGCGGCAGAGGACGCGGCCTGGCACGATATCCTGAGTTACTACGGCTCAGCCGTCCAGATCGGGATGACTGCCACGCCCAAGGAGACCAGGTACGTCTCCAATATCAATTATTTTGGCGAACCTTTGTTCATGTATTCCCTGAAACAGGGCATAGAGGACGGCTTCCTGGCCCCGTACAAAGTGGTCCGTTTTGATTTTGACAAGGATATCATGGGCTACCGGCCGGAAAAGGACAAAAAGGATAAACTGGGGCAGGAAGTCGAGGATCGAATCTACAATCAAAAGGATTTTGACCGGGCCATGGTCCTGGAGCAGAGAACGGAACTCGTGGCCCGCAAGGTGACGGAGTTTTTGCGGCAAACCGATCCCCTGGCCAAGACCATAATCTTCTGCGAGGACGTGGATCATGCCGAGCGCATGCGCCAGGCCATGGTCAACCATAATCCGGATCAGGCTGCCAGAAATCCACGTTACGTCATGCGCATCACCGGGGACAACCCCGAAGGCAAGGCCGAGCTGGATAATTTTATTGACCCGGAATCCATCCATCCGGTGGTGGCCACCACCTCCAGGCTGATGAGCACCGGCGTGGACGCCCAGACCTGCAAGCTCATTGTCCTGGACAGGATTATCAACTCCATGACCGAATTCAAGCAGATCATAGGCCGGGGGACGCGGATCCGGGAGGATTACGGCAAGTACTACTTCACCATCATGGACTTCAAGAAGGCCACGGAGCTCTTTGCTGATCCGGATTTCGACGGTGAGCCGGTCCAGGTCTATATTCCGGGAGAAGAAGATCCTCCCGTTCCTCCAGATGACGAGACTGGAGAAGAAGAATCTGGGCACGAATCTCCCGAAGAAGATGAAGGCGGCTGTCCTGAAGGGTCAGGTGAATCTAGCGGAATCGTTTATCCCGACGCGCCCGGCCGCAGGATCAGATACGTGGTGGATGATGTGCCTGTGCATGTCGTGGCCGAGAGGGTGCAGTATTACGGCCGCGACGGCCGGCTGATCACCGAATCCCTGAAGGATTACACCCGGAAAAAGGCCAGGAGTGAGTTCCAGTCACTGGACGCCTTTCTCAAGACATGGTCCGGGGCGGACAAGAAAAAGGCCCTAATGGAGGAGCTGGAAGAGCGGGGTGTTTTTCTGGATGCTCTGGCCCAGGAGGTGGGCAGGGATTACGATGCCTTTGATCTCATTTGTCATGTGGCCTTTGACAGGCCGCCCCTGACCCGGCGGGAGCGGGCGGAAAACGTGCGCAAAAAGGATTACTTCTCCAGGTACGGGGAGAAGGCCAGGGCGGTGCTGGACGCGCTTTTGGATAAATATGCCCAGGAAGGGATAACCAGCATAGAGGACCCCAACATACTCAGAGTGCAGCCTTTTGATCGGCTGGGCACGCCCATGGAAATCATCGAGCTTTTCGGCGGGCGGGAGGCATATCAGAATATCCTGCGTGAACTGGAAGAAGAGCTGTATCAGGCCGCATAGTATTATTTAAAAGCAAAAGGACACCAGAAAGCATGAGTATAACCGCAAGCATCAAATCCATCCAGGATATCATGCGCAAGGATGTGGGTGTGGACGGCGACGCCCAGCGCATCAGCCAGCTGGTGTGGATGCTTTTTTTAAAGATATTCGACGACAAGGAGTACGAGTACGAAGCCTTCAGTGATTCCTATCGCTCGCCGATTCCAGAGCGCCTGCGCTGGCGCAACTGGGCCGGAGATCCGGAAGGACTGACCGGGGACGGGCTCATGGATTTTGTGAACAACGATCTCTTCCCCAGCCTGAAGGACATAAGCGGGACCGAGCACGACGACATGGCCTTTGTCATCCGCAGCGTTTTCGAGGATGCCTATAATTACATGAAAAGCGGCACCCTCATGCGCCAGGTGATCAACAAGATCAACACCGCCTTTGATTTCAATAAATCCCACGATCGCCACCTGCTGGGAGAGATCTACGAAAAGATTCTCAAGGATCTGCAAAGCGCCGGGAACGCCGGGGAATACTATACGCCCCGGGCAGTGACCCAGTTCATGGTGGACATGGTCGATCCCAAACCCGGGGAGACTGTCCTGGATCCGGCCTGCGGCACAGGTGGTTTTTTGACCTCAGTTCTGGGACATGTGCGCACCAGATACGTCAAGACCGGAGAGGATGAGACCCGGCTTCAGAAATCCATCCAGGGCGTGGAAAAAAAGCATCTGCCCCATCTGCTCTGTGTGACCAACATGCTCCTGCACGATGTGGAGGTGCCGGTGAGGATCAGGCGGGACAATACCCTGGCCAAACCGCTCAAGGATTACAGCCCCAGGGACAGGGTGGACGTCATTGTCACCAATCCGCCCTTTGGCGGGATAGAGGAGGACGGCATTGACAGCAATTTTCCGGCCTCGTTTCGGACCAGGGAAACAGCGGATCTTTTTCTGCTCCTGATCATGAAGCGTTTAAAGCCCGGGGGCAGGGCGGCCATGGTCCTGCCGGACGGCACTTTGTTCGGGGAAGGGGTCAAGACCAGGATCAAGGAAAAGCTGCTCTCGGAGTGCAACCTGCACACCATTGTCCGCCTCCCCAATGGGGTGTTCAATCCCTATACCTCCATCAAGACCAATCTGCTATTTTTCACCAGGGGCGAGCCCACCACAGAGGTCTGGTACTACGAGCATCCCTACCCGGAAGGATATAAATCCTATTCCAAGACCAAGCCCATACGCATCCAGGAGTTCGAGCCGGAAAAGGCCTGGTGGAACAACAGGCAGGAGAATGAATACGCCTGGAAGGTGGGGGTGGAAGAGATCAAGGCTGGCAACTACAATCTGGACATAAAAAACCCCAACACTCCGCAGGAAGATAATGGTGACCCGGACAAGCTCCTGGTGGAATACCAGGAGCTGCTGGCAAGCATCTCCAGAACCCGGGAGGAGCTAAAGGATGAGCTGGAGGCGGCCCTTGGGGGGAAGTGAAGAGAAGAGGGAAGAAATGTCACGCTAAGACGCTAAGCCGCCAAGCTTTTTAAACCCCTTTTTCTTAGCGCCGTTGCGCCTTTGCGTGAGAAATTCTTCAAGAAAGAGTTGGCACGCCAAGCCGCTATGACGCTAAGCTTAAAAGAATTCTTCTTAACGCCGTTGCGTGGGAAATAAGTATGCGTGAGCAATCAGAATACATCGAAAAGCTTGCCTCCATTGTCATCGACAGAGCCTTTCACCTGCACCGGGAGCTTGGGCCGGGGCTTCTGGAATCCGTATACGAAGCTGTACTGGCCCATGAACTTGGAGCAAAGGGGTTGATGGTTCAGCGGCAGAAGCCGGTTCCCATTCATTACCAAGATATTCAGCTTGATGAGGGTTTCCGGCTGGATCTGCTTGTGGAAGACAGGCTGATTGTGGAACTCAAGTCAGTGGAGGAACTGCATCCGGTTCATCCCAAGCAGTTATTGACCTACCTGCGGCTGATGGATCTGCCTTTGGGACTCTTGATCAATTTCGGGGCTCCTTTATTGAAACAGGGGGTGAAGCGGGTTGTGAACAGGCATGAAGAAAGAGTTGGCACGCTAAGCCGCTAAGACGCCAAGCTTAAAAGAGGCCTTCTTTGCGCCGTTGCGCCTTTGCGTGAGAAAATTCTTAAGAGAGACCAATGACAACCGACCTTTTATTCAAACATTTCCACCTCCTGGCCGATACACCAGGAGGCGTGCAGAAACTCCGCGAGCTTATCCTGCAACTGGCTGTCCAGGGCAGGCTTGTGCCCCAAAATCCTGAAGAAGAACCAGCTTCGGTTCTCTTGGAAAAAATCAGGGAGGAAAAAAAGCGGCTGGTCAGGGAAGAGAAGATCAAGAAGCAAAAGCCTTTGCCTGGGATCAAGCCGGAGGAAATACCGTTTGGGTTGCCTCCAGGGTGGGAGTGGGCACGTTTAAAATACATCAGCTTTGATTTAGGCCAAAAGAAACCCGACATGGAGTTTACGTATATAGACGTGGCGTCCATTGAAAATACTTCAGGAAAAGTTTCAAGAGATCTTCAAGTTATACAACCTCAAAACGCACCTTCAAGGGCAAGAAAGATTGTACTTAAGGACACGGTTATTTTTTCCACTGTAAGACCTTACTTGCTTAACATAGCAGTCATCGAAGACGATTATTCACCTGAACCCATAGCCAGCACGGCCTTTGCTATTCTGCACCCCTGCTCAGGTATCTCCAGCAAGTTCTTGCTTTATTATTTGAGAAGCAATGTCTTTATTGATTACGTAAACTCAAAAATGACTGGCATAGCTTATCCTGCAATTAACGATTCCAACTTCTTTTCTGGACCGATTCCAATCCCTCCCTCCTCTGAACAACACCGCATAGTCTCCAAAGTAGACCAACTCATGGCTCTATGCGATGAGCTGGAGGCCAAAAAGGAAAAACAGCAGACCACCCACGCCCGGCTGAACAAATCCGCCCTCCACACTCTCAGGGAATCCATGACCAGAAACGAGCTGACCCACAACTGGACCCGGATAAAAAACAACTTCCACCATCTCTTCACCACCCCGGAATCAATCCAGGAACTACGCTCCACGATTCTGCAACTGGCTGTCCAGGGCAGGCTTGTTCCCCAAAACCCAGAAGAAGAACCTGCTTCAGTGCTTTTAGAAAAAATCAGAGAGGAGAAAAAACGGCTGATCAAAGAAGGCAAGATCAAAAAGCAAAAACCATTGCCCGAGATCAGGCCGGAGGAAGTGCCGTTTGATTTGCCTCAAGGTTGGGAGTGGGTGCGTTTTCAGGATTTAGGTATTTTTGGTCGAGGAAAATCCAAACATCGCCCAAGAAATGACCCTGTTCTCTATAAAGATGGAAACATTCCTGTTGTTCAGACTGGAGATATTGCAAGAGCTAATGGACATGTCAAAACATACACAGGCCTATATAATCAAAAAGGCTTATCTCAAAGTACGCTTTGGCCGAAAGGCACACTATGTATTACTATTGCGGCAAACATCGCTGACTCAGCAATTTTAAGCTTTGACTCATGCTTTCCTGACAGCGTAGTTGGCTTTGTCCCTTCAGCGTACATAAATGATGCACGGTATTTTGATTATTTCATGCGGACGACAAAAAAAGATCTTCTTAGCTACGCTCCATCTACAGCTCAAAAAAACATAAATCTTGGAATCTTAAATCAGCTATTGATTCCACTTCCCCCGCAGCAAGAAATGAAACGTATAGTATCCAAGGTTGACCATCTCATGTCTTTTTGTGATGAATTGGAAAATAATTTCTCTCAATCCCAGAGCGACGGAGAAAAGCTTATGGAGGCGGTAGTGGCGGAATTGTCAGAGCAAAACATTATGAAGGGCAGTATGAGGATGGTAAATGCGAACAATCATCTTCCTGTATCTTCGGCTTGCAGTGGATAAAATATTTGTCTTGATGGACAGCATCATCGACTTGAAAAAAGACAGCCAGGACAGCAGCCGCCTGGAAAATCAGATCGACCAGCTCGTTTACCGCCTCTACGGCCTGACCCGGAAAGAGATCGGGGTGGTGGAAGGATAGAAATAGAAACATTCAAAGTTTTTTTCTTGCAAACCAATTTCAAAAATGGTCACTTGACCGGAATCTGATTCAAAAATGCCATTTATCAGAAATCCAGGGGGCTCCTGGCCTCCTTTTTGGTCTGGCTCTTGACTGTATGGGTGTAAATCATTGTCGTTCTGACATCGCTGTGCCCTAAAAGTTCCTGGATGGTGCGAATGTCGTAGTTGGCCTGGAGCAGGTGGCTGGCAAATGAATGGCGGAAGGTATGCGAGGT
>SL_5KL_010_SEDDRAFT_10001539_pt1 | contig 13836 bp, 12 predicted proteins | sample SodLakKL_010_SED_FD_9118 | JGI IMG/M metagenome (IMG submission 9118)
GTCGAGACCGGCGACAAACTCGAACTCCCACCACTGTAATCATGCCTACGGAACTCCAACCCCGATACTCGCCACGGTTTGCGGTTGAGGTCGGCTCAACGACGTTTCAGGAGCCGGGCGGCCGAATCGCCGACCTCGTTGTCGAAACCACGCTGTCGGGAGCCGACCGGTTTTCCTTTAGTCTGAACTACCCCTTCGACGAGGAACTCGGCGAGTTCAGTGGCCTTGAGTGGTCGACGTTCGAGATCGGTACCGACGTCGAGATTGCGATGGGNTACGGCGGCGACGGAACGCTGACGCCCCTTCTCACGGGGTCGATTGCGTCGATCCACTCGGAGTTCACCGTTGAAAAGGGTCCGACAGTGACGATCAGCGGGTTTGGCCTGCTGAAAGGGATGATGAACGGAACCAGCTCGCGGTCGTGGAACGAAACCACTGTCGGCGAGGCCGTCGAGGAGGTTCTGTCGTCGTATCCGTTTGGCACGGTCGACGTCGAGGACGCCGACATCAAGCGCGTGAAACTGATCCAGGACAACCAGAGTGATTACCGATTCGTCGAGGCGTTGGCCGACCACTACGGCTTTTCGTTTTATGCCGAACGCGATACCGTCCGGTTCCGCCCACAAAGTGGCCAGGGAAGCGACCGCGAGCCGGTAGCCGAACTCTGGTACGGCGAAGCACTCCACGACTTTTATGCCGAAATCACCGACACCAAAGATGACCATCGCGTCGAAGTGCGGTCATGGGACGTCGACGACGCCGAAGAGACCGTTGCCACCGCCGGCCCCAAAACGGCGCCCAACACCGAGGTGTTCAGAGTGCCAGTAACCTCACAGAACGAAGCCCAGCGTATCGCCGACAAACAGCATAGCCAGCACGCCGACGGGCGAATATCCGGCCACGGAGAGGCCGACGGTACACCTGAGATCAGGGCCGGCGAGGTCGTCACGCTCGAAGAACTGGGCGGGCGGTTTTCCGGCGAGTACTACATCACGAACGCGACCCACCGGATGGGAGCCGCAGGGTATCGAACGACGTTCGAGGCCCAGGAGGTGGCCTGATGGACCACAGCGAGCTGTTCGAGCGGTCGACCAAGAACAACGACGGGATCGCCGGTGTCAGAGTCGGTATCGTCACTGACAACGATGATCCCAAAGACCGTGGTCGCGTGAAACTCCGGTTTCCGTGGCGGGAGGCCGACGACGAGAGCCACTGGGCCCGCATTGCGACGCTGATGGCCGGCGATGAGTACGGTTCGTACTGCGTGCCGGAGGTCGACGAGGAGGTGCTGGTGGCGTTTGCAGGCGGCGATGTCCACCAGCCCTTTGTGCTCGGCTCGCTGTGGAACGGCGACAACGAGCCACCGCAGAAAGCCGACGAGGACAACGACATCCGCGAACTGGTCTCCCGATCCGGCCACCGCCTCCAGTTCGATGACGACGACACCGACGGCGGGCTGCGGATCGAGACCAACGAAGGCCACAAAATCGAGCTGGATGATTCGGACGGCAGCGAGCGGATCGACATCGTCGACAGCAGCGGCGACAACCGGATTCGCCTGGATGCCGAGACGGATAGCGTCTCAATTGAAGCCGACGACACGCTCGAACTCAGCGGCAAGAAAATCAAGCTTCGCGGAAACACGGTCGACATCAACGGCACGCAGTCACTGGATCTCTCAAGCAACTCGTCGGTCGAGCTATCGTCGAACGGCTCGGTCGACATCGAGAGCCAGCTGGCGATGGCCATCGAGGCGGGCGCGATTTTAAATATGAATGGGAAGATGATATTCCTTAACTGATGAAACCCGCTGCGCGCCTGGGCGATTCCACCGCCCACGGAACGCCCCTCCTTGGGAACTGTAGTACGAACGTGCTGATCGGTAACAAACCAGCCTGGCGAGTGTTGGATCGCCACAGCTGCCCGCTGTCGACGTTCGGCGTCCCCCACGTCGGTGGCCCCGTTTTAAAAGGAAGTACATCGGTGTTTATCAACAACCGACCCGCCGCCCGGATGGGCGATACGATCATCGAAAACGGACCGCCGAACAGCATCGTCGCGGGCTGTCCCTCCGTACTAATCGGGTAAACAATGGCTGACGACTTCCTCGGAACAGGTTGGGGCTTTCCGGTCGCAACCGACGAGCGCGGCGCGATCAAGCTGTCGACGGCCGACGAGGATATTCAAGAGTCGATCCGGATCATTTTGGGCACCGCCAAAGGCGAACGCCTCATGCGGCCGGAGTTCGGCTGCGATATCCACAAACACGTCTTTTCGTCGGCCACACCCGCGACGCTGAACCTGATCGAAAGCAGCGTCCGGGAGGCACTCGTCCGCTGGGAGCCACGAATCGATATCGAGTCGGTCGAGGCCAGAACCGACCCCGACGAGCCCACAAAGGTCCTGATCGAGATCGAGTACCACGTCAGAACCACCAACAGCCTCTCGAATATGGTGTATCCGTTCTACATTACGGAGGGAGATGGGTGAGCCGGAACGAAGCACAAAGCCGGCCACCGACGGTCGACGACCGAACGCCAAGCGAACTCAACGACGAGCTAATCAGCCTGGCTGACCAGTACGTCGACGACTGGAATCCCGACACCGTGGATATGGCCGACGAGCTGCTCACGGTGGGCGCGGAGTTCGGCCACGAGGTGAGCAAGCGACTCAACCGCCTTCCCGAGAAACACCGGGCAGGGTTTCTCCGGACGCTCGGCAAAGGGCCACAGCCGCCGCAGGCCGCCCGCCTGCCGCTGTCGGTCGAGCCCGTAAACGATATCGACCGGAACATCCAGATCCCCGCCGGCACCCAGGTGACGGCCACGACGCGCGACGACGAGACGGCTGTCTTCGAGATTCCATCCGAGTCGGGGTTNGAGGCGACACCGGCCGCGCTTGTCGATGTGTACGCAGTCGACCCCACGCAGGATCGGCTCACCAGCCACGAGGCGCTGGCTGCTGGCGACCGCCAGCAGCTGTTCGTCGGCGAGAACCGACAGCAACACGCGCTGTATTTGGGCGACGAGTCGCTGTTCGAACTCGACAGCGGGGCAGTCCTCAAAATCGAGATAGACGGACACGTTGATGAGAGATTCGAGCAACACGTCGTCTGGGAGTATTACGGGATAAAAACGAGCCGAGACGAGGCGACGCAATCCAACGAAGCCGACACCGAAGACTGGCACCGACTGCCGCCCGTCGACACAACAGGCGAGTCGCTCCGGAGCCGGCTCAACCGACTTGCAGACGCCAGCGACGAGGGCGCGTACACGACACGTCGGCGACTCCCTGGCGAGTTCGTCAACACAAGCGTCGACGGGACGGAGAGCCGATGGATTCGGTGTCGGGTAACCGAGCCGACCGCAGCCTGCTTTGAGACCTCCGTCGAGACGCTTGCGGTGACAACGAGCGCACCGCGCAAGCGCGAGCAGTCGACGCCCGACGGCGCGTTCGCCGACGATGTGCCGCTCGCAATCGATGACGACGGAGATATCGAACCGTTAGGATCGTTTCCACAGCCCTCGTCGACGCTGTATCTCGCGGACGACGAGGCGTTGACCAAATCCGGCGCACAGATTCGGGTGTCGTTCGAACCACCGAACGACCCATACGAACCACCGGAGCCAGCAATGAAGGAAGCCGACATCTCCATGGCGGAGTTCGGCGCGCTTGCTGAGCCGCCGGTGGTCTCCTGGGAGTACTGGAACGGCTCGGGCTGGAGTGGACTCGCGGTCGACGACGGAACCGCGAGCCTCCAGAAACCCGGCGAGATCACGTTTGTTGTTCCCGATGATGTCGAGTCGACCGGGGTTTCGGGACAGGAGGCCCACTGGATTCGCGCGCGACTGGTCGCCGGCAGCTACGGCAATCTTGGAGCTACGGTGGTCGCCGAGAGCGAGGCCGCCCCCGAACGACCACGGTTCAGGACGATCACCGTCGAGTACGACCACGCCGGCAGCGAGGTCGACCAGCTGGTGTCGGAAAACAACGGCCAGTTCGAACCGTGGTCGACCAGCGACGGCCGACCGTTCAAACCCCTCAGTACGGAATTTCAGACCATCTATTTCGGCTTCGATGGCCCACTGCGTGAGGGACCGATTCCGCTTTTTGTCCCAGTCGAGGAGACAAGGTATCCAACCGGCTTTGATCCCGGCATCCGGTGGGAGTACTGCGCCAATCCCGAAACCGACAGCTGGGAGCAACTCGCCGTCACCGACGGCACCAACAGCCTGACCGAACGCGGCGTCGTGAGCCTGACGTTCAGCGAGCCGACCCAGGCCACCGACCGGTTCGGCACACCGCGTCACTGGATTCGGGCCGTGGTTACCGACAGCCGGTTCGATCTAACTTCGGCCCGATCGAAAACCGCTGGCGAGCAGGCTGCCAACGGACAGCTACGTGGCGATTCAGCAACACAGCCGCCAACAGTCGATGGGCTGTATCCGAACACCCGGTGGGCCGACAACGCCCGGACCGTCGAGAACGAACTCCTCGGCTCCAGCGACGGCTCGGCAAACCAGCAGTTCGACTGTGCCCACGGGCCGCTGCTTGACTGTGAGCTGTGGGTCGACGAATCGAACGCACTGTCACGAGCCGAACAGCACGAACTTCAAGAGAGCGACCCCGGCCGAATCCAGGTCCTCACGGACGACCGGGGCGAACGGACAGCCGTCTGGGTACGTTGGCGAGCCGTCGACCGACTGGACGAGCGCGACGGCCGGGCGTATCAACTCGACCACACCGACGGTACCATCCAGTTCGGCGACGGCGACCGCGGGAAGATCCCACCACAGGGCGTCGACTCGATTCGGGCGACCTACCGCACCGGGGGCGGACCGGCGGGCAACGTCCCGGCTGGCGCGGTCGAGACGCTCAAAACGCCAATCTCGCTGGTTGAGTCGGTCGACAACCACTTCGCCGGATCGGGCGGAGGTCCAATCGAGCCAACGAACGCGGTTGCCGACCGCGCTGCCGGCGAGATTCGGAGCCGCGGGCAGGCGGTCACACCGCAGGATTACGAGGCAATTGCCGCCGACAGCATCCGAACTCTCGCCCGGGTCGACTGTCAACCGAACCGCGGGCCGGATGGCGAGCGCAAACTGGGATGGGTTCGGGTGGTCGTCGTCCCCGACGAAGACCGCGAGCGACCGACACCGTCGCTGGCAGTCGAAACGCGGCTAAAGGAGACGCTCGGTGAGGCGGCACCGGCTCGAGTGACGAGCGGGTCGAAGTCGAAACTCAGCGTCTCTGGGCCGCAGTACTGTGCGTGCGATATCACGGCCACACTCGCCGTCGACCACGGAGAAAGTCGCTCGCATCTCAAGGCGGAACTACGGGAGACGCTGGCGGCGTTGCTTCACCCGCTGAACGGAAACGGCGGCGACGGATGGGCGTTCGGCGAACCGCCAACGCGCAACGCGATCAGCCGGCGGCTCCAGCAGGTGCCGGGTGTCACCGATGTGCGCGCGCTGTCGGCGACGATCCAGGTCGACGGCGAGCGACAGCGGCTCGGAGCAACGCCACGATCCCCTGAGTTGCCGGCTGACGGGCTGGTCTGCAACGGCAGCCACCGACTCACACTGGAGGTCGACGATGAGTCTTGAGATACCCGAACTGGACAATACAAGCTACGACGAACTGATGAGCAGCGCGAAAGCCCGAATCGCCGCCCGGACCGACGAGTGGACGGATTTCAACCCCCACGATCCGGGAATTACGATCCTGGAGCTGCTAGCGTGGCTGGCTGACACCCACATCTACGAGGCCGACCAGCTCACTGACGCCCATCGTGAAAAGTACCTCCGGCTGCTTGGTATCGAGCCACGCCCACCACAGCCTGCCTCCGTGCGGCTCGACATCTTGCCAACCGACGGCGGGGGTCGACTGCCAGCAGGTACCAGACTGCGGGCCGACGACGGCAGTCATCAGATTCCGTTCGAGACCGACCATTCCATTCATGTGACCGACAGCAGCGTCGAAAGCGTTGTTGTCAACGGCGAGGATCGAACGCAGGCCAACGAGACTGCCGGAATGTACTATCGGTGCTTCGGCGACGAGCCGACCGTCGGCGACTGGTTTGCGGTCGGCTTCGACAGCGATCCATTCGCCGGCGAAGAGCTGCGCCTGTTCGTCGACTACGCTAACAGTAACCTCCCGGATCCACCCGTAGACGACGCGGGACTGTTCGAGCCCTCGGTCGAGTTGTGCTGGGAGTACTGTCAGTCGTATCCAGCCACCGGTGAGGACGCCGAAAGCGACGACGAACCCAGAGTCGACAACTGGAAGCGACTGGAGGTTCAGGCGGATACGACCAACAGCCTCTACGAACAGGGGTTCATTACGCTTGAGCGACCCGAGCCGTGGGAACCTACCACATGGGGTTGCGAGGAGGCTGGCTGTTTCGACCAGCCAGCAGGTCTGGTGTGGATTCGGTGTCGACTCACACGCGGCGGTTACGAAATTCCGCCACAGTGCCGGAGTATTCAGACAAATGTCGTCGCCGCCAGCCACCGCTGTGGCCACACCGAACAGCTCACACCGGCCGACGACGGGTCTGCCGGAATTGGCCGTACCTACCAGTTCGAACAGACGCCCGTCATCTCGGCCACCGTCACTGTCGACGGCGAACAGTGGACCGAGGTGTCGGATTTCGATTCCTCGGGGCCAACCGACTGCCACTACATGCTGGATCGAACCACAGGCGAACTCACCGTCGGCGACGGCCAGCGCGGCCGTAAACCACCGGCTGGAGCCGCGGTGCGGACAACCTACGAGGCCGGCGGTGGCACTGTGGGCAACGTTTCCGAAACCGCCCGGTGGTCGGTCGACGAGCGAGACGGCTCGCTGCCAGCGGTCGACATCGAGCCACGGGGGCCAGCAACCGGCGGCCGGGATGCCGAACCGATCTCGGCGGCCGTCGACCGCTGCCGTGCCGAACTCGACGCTACACAGCGGGCGGTAATCGCCGACGACTACGCAGAGGTCGCCGAGTCGACGCCCGGCGTTCGCGTCGCCCGGTGCACCGTCCGTCTGCCCGATGCCGGCGACGAGCCCATCGAGGTCGTGGTCGTCCCACACGCACCGCCTGACGTACAGCGTCCCACACCGAGCGAGGGGTTCAAACAGGCCGTCGACGCCCATCTCGACCGCCACCGACTACTCGGTGATCGAATCGAGGTTTGCAGACCGAGCTATGTCGGATTGAGCATCGAACTAACGGTCGTCCCCGCAGCCACCCACACTGCGGGCGAGACCCGCAGACAGATCGAACGCCGCCTGTTGTCCGTGCTCGACCCAATTGATGGGTTCGACGGCGATGGCTGGCCGTTTGGCAGATCGATCTCAGAACGCTTTCTCCGGCAGACTGTACGCGAACTGTCGGTAGTCGACGACGTTGACACAGTAACAATCCACACGCTCGGCGACGCGACAGTCACCACCGACGGGCGCGTTCTGATCGACGAGTCGACGCTGTTCGCCGTCGACGCTGTCAACGTCGAGTGTCGTGAGTCGGGAGGTGCCGACTGATGGAGTTCGCCCAGCGAACGACGCTGACGGCTGTCGACTGGCAGCAGTGGGCTGGCCGGAACGTGACAGTCCGCGAGGGCGGGATCGAACTCGCCAGGGAGTCGGGGGACGCTAACAAAGGGGGAGCCACGGGCGGCGTTGTCTACCGGCGGTTCGACGCCGAAAGCGAGGCGGTTCAGTGGCACCGGCTAGTCATCGACCACCAGCAGTCGGCCGCCGGCACGCAGCTTCGGGTGGCGTACTTTGCGAGCGACGAACCGAATCAACTTGAAGAGCAACTGGCGGTCGTCTCTGGGCTGTCTGAAACAGCGCTCCAAGCAGCACAGATCGAGACGGCCTGGGATCTGCTGGCCGCCGAACCAACCGAGATCACCGAACACAGTGAGTATGCGCCGGTGTACGTTCAGCAGGCACAAGAGCGCGTGCTGGCGGCGGTCGAGACCGAAGCCGAAAACCAGTGGAAGACAGTCGACGCAGCCGACGATATCCTGTTGTCGGCTGCACGTGGCCGGTATCTGACCGTGCGGCTCGAACTCGTCGGCACCCAGCAGGCCTCGCCGCGCATCGAGTCGGTGCAAGCCAGTTGGCCCCGCCAGTCGTATCTGCAGTATCTACCCGAAATCTACCAAAAACAGGGCAAAGACGACGTGCTCGAACAGTTTTTGGCGGTGTTCGGCACGCTGTTCACCGATCTCGAACGGGAGATCCAGACGGCCACCGAGCTGTTCGATCCGGACGCGGTGCCGGCCGAGGCGCTACCGTGGCTCGCTGAGTGGCTCGGAGTTGAGACACCTGCCGAGTGGCCTACCCCCGCTATCAGAGACCGGCTGGCGGCCGCCCCTGACCACCAGCCGACGCGCGGCACCAAAGACGGCCTCCGGAACATGCTCGGGCTGTATCTGTCCCACATCGAACCGGCCGAACCGCTCGACTCGGATCGGTTGGTCCCCTCGGAAAACACGCTGGTCGGGATGAATGTCGACATGGATCGCGTTGAGCACGGGCTGTGGATTCTCGAAGACGCCGAACTCGACGAGATCGGCCCAGCAGCCACGGCGGCCTACAGCCGACCGTTCAGCGACGGCGAATCGGTGGTCGTTTATATGGGACCGTTCGCAGAGCCAGCCCACAAACAGGCCGTCGAAGAGATCATCGAAACTGAGACGCCGGCCCACATTACACACCGGCTCGTCGAGTTGGACACGACGTGGCGGCTGGGCGTCGACGGCTTTCTGGGCGAGACGAGCCAGCTGGCCGAAAGCGGCTTCGAACTCGGCGGCACGCGGCTTGGGTCGACGGCAGAAATCACAGAGATCCGGTCCGGCTCGATGGCCGAACTCGACTAACTGTCGAGATGTGAACAGTCGTTTTCACGTCGGATTTCGAGTTCACCGTCGTCGTGAATCTCGTTGATCGCGCAGTTTCCCTGCTCTTGATCCATAATCGTCGCCACGATATCGAGGCCGTGAATCCAACCTAAAATCAGATACAGCGGCCCGCCATGGGTGACAACCACAGCTGTTTCGTCGTTTGCGAGCTCGGCTCGAAGCTCCCGGAACGCATCGAGCACTCGCTTGCGCTGCTCGATCAGACTCTCGCCGGCTTCCGGGCAGGCCTTGGCAGCCGTGTAACCCACTTCAGTGAGCGTGAATTCGGGATGGCCCAAGAATAACTCACCATAGTCCAGGCCTTGAAGAACGCCGAAGTTCCGCTCGCGCCACCGGCGGTCGGTAGTGAGTTCGCCGTCGACCGCACGGATGATTGGCCGGGCGGTTTCGACGGTGCGGCGGAGGTCCGAACTGATGAGCCGGTCGACCGAATGCTCCGTGGCAAGCCGGGAAGCGAGGCGGTTGGCCTGATCGTGACCGCGCTCTGAAAGGCCAACGGGAGCCCACCCCTGGACGCGGCGCTCGCGGTTCCATTCGGTCTCGCCGTGACGAACCAGCAGAATCGTCGACATACCGGAGGCTGTCGCCGGCGGGTCGTAACGCTTGCCATGGGCCGCGACGAACTGCCACCGATGAACTCAATCGAGGTGACGATTTACTCCCGCGAGCAGTGCCATCTCTGCGAGGAGGCCAAAGCGACAATCGAGGATGTTGCCGGAACGGTCGACCGGTCGGTCAGTATCGAAGAGATTGACGTCGACACCGACGAGAAGCTCCGCGCCGAGTACGGCGAGCGAGTGCCCTACGTGTTCGTCGACGGCTGGCCGGCGTTTAAATACGAAGTCGACGAAACGGAGCTGCGTCGACAGCTCCAAGAGGCGTAGCTACCGGCCCGTCCACCGCAACAACAGCAAAGTCCCTTCGAACAGAATCACCATCGTGATCGTGATGATGATCGGTGCCATCCCGGTCGGATCAAAGCCGGTGAGGAACGCAATCCCCAAAAACACCCCCCAGAAAATGAGACGTTTGTCTTCGAGCCAACGACGTGTGACCAGCCCCATCATGATCGCCAGCATAATAAACATCGGAATCTGGAAGATGAGTGCCATCCAGCCCATCATGACCACNATAAGGCTGAACGTCTCTTGGAGTCCGAAGGCGATTACGGCAGCCTCCTCGGTGTAGGTCGTAAAGTACGAAAAAATGAACGGCAACACCAGAAAGTGAGCGAACAACACACCGAAAACGCCGAGAACAAGGCTCGTCGGCACCGCGGCGAGATAGTAGCGACGTTCCTGCGGATACAGACCGGGCCGCATGAACCGATAGGTCTGATAGACGAACACCGGCAGTCCGATCAAAAGCCCGGCCAGTCCGGCGACTTTGAGTTTCGTCAGAATGAACTCAAGAGGGCCGTACAGCCGCGGCCGGTTGAAATCGGGCTCCGGGATGTGTGTCGACCACAGGAAGTTGATTGTCTGGTCGGCAAGCGGGTAGACGACGATGGTGACGATGCCGGCGACCAAAAAGACGATGCCAAGCCGACGCATCATCTCTTCGATGTGGTCGGCAAGCGGCATCTCCTGGTCGGATTCGGGGCCCTCGCCGACCAAGCCGTCGTCGACGGTTGGCGACTCGCTTGGCTCGGTGGCCTCCTCGGCCGGCAGCCCCGACTGGGCGGTCCCGCCGTCGGTGGTTGGATCCTCAACCGGCTCGGAGTCGTTGCTCTCTGGGGCCGGCTCACTGTCGGCTGACTCCNGCTGGTCGGCCATGCAACTGTAGTAGGCCGCCCGGTCATTATAGGCCTTTTCTGATTCGGTCGGCTGGCGGGCGATGCGTTGGTCGACGAGAGAAAAAGTTGATAACGCCGAGTCGGCTCACTATAGCTATGTCTAGCGCGCTCGATGCGGACACCAGGCAAGCGCTTGGTGAGACGACCGATACCGCTCGCGCGATGCTGCGGGCCGCTCAGAAAGATCTCCAGAAGGTGGCTATCGTCTTTCTTATCGGCTTTTTGGGGACGTTCTATGCACTGCGACTGTACATTTGGGAGTTCTTACAGGCAGTCACCGAATCTCGCATGGAAGCCGAAGTCGGCGACAGCTTCGAAGTGATCGCCCAGACCCCGTTTGATGTGATTCTGTTGCAGGCCAAAATCGGACTTATAATCGGTGCGCTCGTGTCGATTCCGGTGTTTCTGTACTTCGCGCGCGATGCCTTCAAAGAGCGTGGATTGTGGCCCCAGACACCGATTCCGCGCTGGAAACTCACAATGGTCGGACTGTTCGCGGCCGTGCTGTTCATGGGAGGGGCGGCGTATGCCTACAGCGTGTTTTTCCCCGTTATGTTCGGCTTTCTGGCCGGCTTTGGCTTCGATGCCGGCTTAAACCCTAGCTACTCCATCGTGATGTGGACGGAATTCATTATCCTGCTGACGATTTCGTTTGGGTTGGCCGCCCAGATGCCGCTGTTGATTACGGGGCTGTCGTACGCTGAAATTGTCAGGTATGAAACGTTCCGGGATAAGTGGCGACACGCCGTTGTCGCTATCTTCGTTTTTGGTGCGGTGTTTTCGCCTCCGGATCCCTTTACCCAGATTATGTGGGCCGTTCCGCTGATCGTGCTTTACGGGATGAGCCTCTATCTGGCGAAAGTTGTTGTCACTGCTCGTAGAGGCAGCGAACAGATCGATATCCAGGGCGCACTCAGTCGACACTGGAACGTTCTTGCCGGCCTTGGGGTGGGCGGAATCGGTCTCACGTACGCCTTTTATGAGTACGGCGGTCGGACTGCGGTCAACGACCTGTTGGCAATTGGTAGTGACCGCCGAATCGTGGCTGCAGGCGAGGGATTGGGCGTAGCTCCAGAACTCGCCATCGCGCTCTATGGCCTGCTCTGGGGTCTCGTGTTCGCCCTGCTCGGACTCGCATACTTTGTGTATACCGAACTCGATGCTGAGCAGACAACCGCCGGCCAGTTCGGAGATCCGACTGCTATTGATCTCTCGTCGCTGGATGCTGCCGGAATTCGGGCTGCCCCCGACGACGCGTTCGCCGAACTCAGCGAGGACGAAGCGATGACGATGGCCAGCCAGGCACTGGAGGACGACAATCCTGAAAAAGCGCGAGCAGTGATCGACCGCTTCGACGAGACAGAAAACGAACGTGAGGCTGTCGAGGCCGAAGAGACCGCTGAAGAAGGTGATCTCGGCGACCGTGCAGAGCGAGCTGGTGATTCCTTTTTGGAAGAGTTCACCGACGGCGAACGGGATACCGACGACATCGGTGGGTATTACACTGACATCAAGTTCATTCTTGACAGTTTGCGCTCGCGGTCGTTCCGGCTGTTAGTGACGTTTCTGGTCGGGATGGTCGGGACGTTCATGTGGTTCTATCTCGGCGGTCTGGGTGCGGTTCGCGAGAACTTCCTGAGCCGGATGCCTGAGCAGTTGGTCGACGAGGCGACGCTGACGATTATCACGCTGCATCCGGTCGAGGCTGTCCTGTTCATCGTCAAAGTCTCGGTACTAATCGGTGCACTGGCGGTGCTGCCAGTGGCCGCCTACTACGCCTGGCCCGCGCTACGAGAACTCGGGTTCGTTCGCGGTAACCAGAACGTCGTCTTCTTGTGGACGGGTTCGCTGACCGCTGGCCTGCTGGGTGGGCTCGCGTTCGGCTACTTCTATGTGGCTCCCGGCGTTATCTCGTATCTGGTCGCCGATGCGACGGCGGCGAACATGCTAATCACTTATCGGGTCAACGACTTCTTTTGGCTCATCATCTTTACAACCGCGGGAATCGGCCTACTGGCAGATATTCCGGTGTTGATGGTCCTGCTCAACAAATCTGGCGTTCCGTACGCCGCGCTGCGGAACCGCTGGCGTGAGGTCACAATGGCGATTCTGACGTTCGCTGCCGTGTTGACACCAGCCGACATCATGACGATGTTCTTGGTGACGGTGCCGCTGATGGCAGCCTACGGTGTTGGACTGGTTGTGTTGTTCTTTATTACCGCTGGGGGTCGACGGGATCTGGCACCGCCGGCTGAGATTGTCTCCTGATAACTGCTGGGCTTCGGTTGTACGGAGATAGTGACGTTCTATAGAACTCAGTGAGTCTCGACGGCGTTGAGGTGCAATTAGAGTGAACTACCGACTCGTATAGATCTCACTCTATACAATCTATGAGAAAACACAAAAGCCAAGGGCCGGATTTGAACCGGCGGGGGTTCCGCTCTGCAGGCGGATGCGTTCGGCCAGACTCTGCCACCTTGGCGCATCCGAGAATATTGCTGAGACGTGCTTAAGCCTAGCGGTCTCGGCGTCCGAACCGCCGACCGATACGTTCAGCACGCCAGCGTCGACTGCTCAACTATGCACCCAAAGCTCGATAGAGGACTCCCATGAGCCAGCTCTTCGAGTCGACTGTCCGCTCGAACGTCCTGCAGCTCCGAAGCGACGAACTCGCATGGCTCTCGACGGGAGCCAACGGTGGATCGTGGCAGGCGAGGGCAGCCTACAACATCACCGTCCCGGACGGCTGGGACGAAACAGATCTCGAAGCCTACACTGACCAGCGCAAAGCCGACGCTGGATTCGAGCTACGAGGACCGACACTGCTGACGGGCGTCGACCAGCGACACGCCCACCGAGCCAGACTCGATCCAGTCGAGGTGGTCGTCACGGCTGGCGTCTCAAATCCCACGTCGACGGCGTTGAGGTGCAATTAGAGTGAACTACCGACTCGTATAGATCTCACTCTATACAATCTGTGAGAAAACACAAAAGCCAAGGGCCGGATTTGAACCGGAAAGAGACTCACCCCGTTCGTCTCTTAGAGTTCAAATCCTATGGGTTTCACTGTTCACATTCGTTCACAGCAGAAAGCCAAGGGCCGGATTTGAACCGGCGGGGGTT
>SL_5KL_010_SEDDRAFT_10001540_pt1 | contig 13835 bp, 13 predicted proteins | sample SodLakKL_010_SED_FD_9118 | JGI IMG/M metagenome (IMG submission 9118)
CCGCAGCTGCGCCGGCACAACCTCGAAGTGGAGTACAGCCTGCTGAGCTATCGTCTCCTCCTTAAAAGAATCAAAATAGAACTGGATGCAGTCCGGGACGAATCCCGACAGCTCGCCTATGACCAGGTTGATCTGTGTTATCCTGGTGGCCTGCGCTTCACCGGCCTTGGCCAAGGCAATATCGACGATGTTCTCGGTTATTCCCAGTTCATGCATATGGTGAACCAAGCCAAGGCAAGGTATTCTAGACTACTTCGCGCCTCCACTTCAAGAGCCGGGCACACAACACGGGAATCAACCACCATGGCCGCCCCCACATCAACTTAGGGGCGAGCCCCAGAGTGGAGCATTCACAGCACGCTGTGCCGCCATCGCAAGGATGATAATCGCCTACATATGGCAGGTATCACAGCTTGACGCCGAACACGTCCCGCACGAGGAGGCTCCACCGATGGGCGTAGACGACCCCTCACTGTTCTTAGAGAAAGATGCGAAGCACGAGAATATACGCCTGCTAGCACTTCGACAGCGAGGGCAAGCTGCGTCTGCGTCTACCTGTGTCTGCTGACACAGCAGCTCAAACTTCAGCCCGCAATCGGGGCAACAGTACTCGTAAATGGGCATTCCTACGTCCTCGACTAAAGAGCACCGCGAGTCTCAAGAGGTGGACCTTTCATCCGTCTCCTGAGACACGCCACATGGATCTTCCGATTAGACGGCCACCACTTCTTCAACCTCGGGCACCCTCTCCTTAAGCACTCTCTCAATCCCGCCTTTCAGCGTCATGCTCGCCATCGGGCAGCCGCTGCAGGCACCCGTCAACCTCACTGTCACCACTCCGTCCTTGACATCTATTAGCTGGACATCTCCACCGTCGGCCATTAGCGACGGTCTCACCTCAGCCAGCGCTGCTTCTACCTTTTCCCGCATTCATTCCCTCCTTAATGTGCTGTCTTCCCAGGTCATCGCCCTGCTTCCAACCCCAACGGTAAATATAGAGTCAAAGGCATCGGTTGTCAAGTGTAACGAGACATCAGACCGGCACCTCTATGGTCTCCACTCCCTTGGATAGGGCCGGCCTGGTGTAGCGCCTATCCTGGCCTATCGCTCTCGGAAGACATATCTCCACGCATGTCGCGCAGTAAATGCACTTGAAAGGGTCGTACGTTATCTGTCGGGACTCCAGGGTCACCTCTATAGCCAACGAGGGACAGACCCTGGCACAATCGCCGCAGAGATCGCACCTATCGGCATCAAAATCGATCCTGCCCTTGTACCCCGCAAAGGGCTCCCTCACATCATCGAATGGATACCGCCGCGTAACGGGTCGAGATAACAGGTTCCTCAAGATCGTCGGAAGCATCCACGGCATTTACATCACCTCTCAGTACAGGAGATACAGGGGTCTATCGACAGGGCAATCACCGGTGCGTCGGCCAGTTCACAACCGGGCATCATGGCCAGTAGAGGAGGTATATTCGCGAAAGTGGGCGTCCTTATCTTCAGTCGCTCCAGATGGTTCGTTCCGTTGCCCTTCAGGTAGTAGATGACTTCACCTCTGGGCTGCTCGCACCTGGACACCGTCTCCCCCACAGGATAACCGTCCACTCTAATCAGTATCCTCCCATCGGGCATCGCCGTCAGCGACCTTCTCATAAGATCTATAGACTGATACAGTTCTCTGGTTCTCACCACGACGCGGGCATGACTATCGCACCCCGTCTCCACTACCGGCTCGAAGCCGAGCTCACCATAAGCCGCGTAGCCTGTCTGCCTCATATCAACGGCCACACCACTCGCCCGGGCCACGTGACCGACTGCCCCCAGCACCTCGGCCTGGTCCTTCGACAATACCCCCTTCCCTGCAGTCCGTTGCCTGATGGTCGGATCGTGCAGGAAAACACCATGAATGGAGCTATCCACCAGTTGCCTCAGAGCGATAAGCCTCTTCTCCACTTCCCTCACCATCTCTTCATCCATATCCCTTCTCACTCCACCGATGGTGCAGGAGGCCTGAATTATCCTGTGCCCGGCCGTCATCTCAGAGATATCGAGGACCATCTCTCTGGCGCGCCAGCACTGCATGAAGAGGCTCTCGAAGCCCATGGCGTCGGCCAACAGCCCCAACCAAAGTAGATGACTATGCGCCCTGGAGAGTTCACTCCAGAATACACGCAGAAACCGGGCCCTGGCGGGAACCTCAACTCCTATCAGGCTTTCAATCCCCTGGCAGTAAGTCAGGCTGTGGATGAAGCTACAGATTCCGCATATTCTGTCCATCAGGTTGATGTTTTGACGGAAGGTATTGAGCTCAGCGGCCTTTTCGATCCCGCGGTGGACGTAGCCGATGACGGGCATCACACCGATCACCTTCTCATCTTCCAGCTCCAGCTTAAGGTGAATGGGCTCCGGCAACACGGGGTGTTGAGGGCCGAACGGGATCACGGTTCGCGCCATTGCATCACACTCCTCGGTCTGGTCCGATCATTCTCGATTATCATACTCATTCCTCCAGGTCGCATCTCCAGCACCGCCGGCCCTCAGCCCTGGCCTCCTCTTCGCTCAGTCCGAGCTCGACCTCTCCGAATCCTCGCAATCTCTCCCCGACGGGCAGACTCGGCATCTCGACCCGGATGCTCTCATTGGTCCACCTATCGATGAAAGTATCCCGAGCAGTGAGGTCTCTCACCTCGATCTCATCTACCGCCAGGATTCCTGTTCCGCCCAGATACTTATCGATCGATGACGCCGCCTGTTTCCCGGTCCTCACGGCCTCAACCACCGAAGCGGGCCCTAGTACTGCATCACCCGCGGCGAAGACGGCATCGCGCGACGTAGCCATAGTCTCTGGATGTGCCACGATAACGTTTCCCCGTCCCAATCTGATGCCGAACTCCTGCGAGAACTCGGGGTGTTGCCCGATCGCAGCGATAACGGCACTTACATCCACAGTGAACTCGCTGTCCTCAACGGGTTCCGGTCGGGGCCTCCCGCTAGCGTCGGGTGGTCCCAGGCGCATACAAATGCTTTCCAGTTGGATTGTATCATCTCTGGTCAATACTCTTGTCGGCGCTGCCAGGAAACGGATTTTCACCCCTTCCTTGAGCGCCTCCTCGATCTCACAGGCATCGGCCGGCATTTCGGCCCGTGTGCGCCGGTAGTACATCATAACATCGCTAGCTCCCAGGCGAAGCGCGCTACGCGCGGCATCGATGGCGGCGTTGCCACCGCCGATAATCGCGACCGCTTCTCCCGGCTCGACCCTGCCACCAAGATTCACGTCTCTAAGGAAATCTATGCAATCCATTACTCTATGATGATCCTCTCCCTCGACCCCCATCTTAATGCCTACGTGAGCGCCCGTCGCCACGAGCACCGCCTGATACCCTTCCTCAAAGAGAGTATCCAAAGATGCTATCCTGTTAGAGGTAAGTATGTCGACGCCCATCCTCCTGATCATGTCTATCTCGCGATCGAGCACCGCTCTGGGGAGCCGGTAAGACGGGATCCCCACCCGCATCATTCCTCCGGCCTCGGGCAATGCCTCATATATGGTGACTCCGTGCCCCATCCTGGCAAGGTAGTAGGCCGCGGTGAGCCCGGCCGGCCCTGAGCCGATTATCGCTACACGCTTCCCGGTTTGCCTGGAAGGCACTCCCTCGTCATAGGCGGCATGATCGTAGGCGAACCTCTTCAGCATCCTGATCGCAATAGGGGTGTCCTGCCTTGCCTGGCGGCAGTTAGCCTCGCAGGGAGCAAAACATACCCGGCCCAGGATGCCCGGGAAGGGGAGCGCCTGCCTTATCACCGCAAGCGCCTCGGCAACCCTTCCGTCGCCGACAAGCCGGACATAGCGGGGTATGTCGATCCCGGCGGGACAAGCGTCGCCGCACCTCACGGGAAGACGCTCCGGTGGTGTAGGCTCATAGGGAGCGGGTTTCAAAAGCTCGCTCTCAGGACTATCCTTGCTGCGCAGGAACCTCTTATGAAAGTCGAGCGCCAGGCCCTCCATCTCGATACCGAAGTGGTCGCGCATCTCGTTCTCACTCAGGGCAGCGCAGAGGTAGACGCCAGATATGCTGGGCAGCGCTTCCCCTTTCCCAATCCGCACCTTGACGTGGCCGAGTGGCGCAGGGCTGTCCTGTAACTCGAAATGGTAGATGACTTCAAACCCATCTCCCAGGTCAAGACAGGTGATGGCGCCGAACCTGGCTCCGACGCCCAACAGCTTCCGCACTGCAGCTACCAGCCCACCCATGTCTACCAGAATCTCATTTTCCATGTGCGCCAATGCTCTCCAATGCCAACACTACGCCGTCGATGATCGCCTCGGGCCTGGCGGCGCAACCGGGGATGTAGACATCCACCGGTATGACCCTGTCTATGCCGCCCAGGACGTTAGGGCAATTGTGAAACACGCCGCCCGTGCACCCACAGGTCCCCACCACTATGACCCGTCTAGGCTCGGGCATCTGTTCGTACAGATTGCGCAGCACCCTGTGATTGCGGTGGTTGGCGGGGCCGGTCACCAGGAGTACATCAGCGTGTTTCGGATTACCCATATTTACGATACCGAACCGCTCTACATCGTAGAAAGGGGTCAGCGCGGCCAGTATCTCAATGTCGCACCCATTGCAGCTACCGCAATCGAAGTGCAACAGCCAGGGCGATTTAATCCTCGCTCTATTCATTATTCCCATTTCGTTACATCCAAAGCCCTTCAGCGCTGTGTGTCAGTGCGAGCCAAGTCAGGCAATCCGGTGGGAGTGCCACGGCCCGCAATGACGTTAACGCGAAACGCTTTACATCCATCCTAAGTGTATCAATACTATGTTCAACGCAATCAAACCTATGCCCGCGCCCCAGGCGAATCTCAGCATCGAGGACCAGGTCAGGCGAGCGCTTGTGTTGTCCACCAGCAGTATGACAAGCCAGCCCAGTAGAGCTATTATGATGGATAGCCACCACAGGCTGCCCGCCGCCCAGAACAACCCAAGCACCGACAGCACCAGGACCATCTCGTACCAGTGCCCTAGCTCAATCAACGCCAGGTACGGTCCCGAGTACTCGGTCAGCACACCCCCAACCAGCTCCTGATGTGCATGCTCAGAGCTAGAGACGTCAAAGGGCGACTTTCTCATTACCATAGCGAGCGCGATAAGAAGGGCGATGAAAGTCAGCCACAACCCGGGCAGTAGAGGCTCTCCGTGTTCCAGGATAGCGGTAATGGAGAAGCCGTCAACCTTCAACGCAATGGGCACTGCCGCCAGTAATAGGATCGGTTCATAAGCCAGAAATCGCAGCAGTTCACGATGTCCGCCCAGCTGGCTATAGGGAGACTTCACGCTCAACGCGCCTAGAGGAAGACACAGACTGCCGAAAAAGAGTATGAACAGAAGCATCAACAGATCTTGCATCAAGGCAAAGAAAACCACCGCGGTAACAGTCAGGCCGAGAAACGCATAGGCAAACACAGTCTGTGTTCGACCGGCGACCATGGGGTTCTTGCCGAACAGCTTGATGACATCGTAGAATGGCTGGAGAAGCGGCGGTCCCCATCTACCCTGCATGCGGGCGGTCAGCCTGCGGTCGATGCCTTTCAGCCACCCTCCGATCAGAGGAGCTGCTATCACAGCAATGAGCGCGGTTCCGATCAGCCAGCCTGTGTTCATATCACCACCAGCGCAATCAGGATCGAAAGCAGAACCACGCCGGCGGGTACGATCAACCGCTCCAGCCTCTGCTCTCCCAAGACGCCTTCCATGTAGAATCCGCCAGTCTTGAGTTCGGTCTTTTCGTCGCCCACGGCAATGAACTCATCCGAACCCATTTCCACGTTCTCACCACACATGTACGCTGCACGGCCCGTCTCAGGCCTGAGCCTCACGGTGAGCAAGGGGAGCACAAGCGCCAGAGCCACTCCTATGAATACCGGCCAACCCGCGAACACCCCGCCGGCGGTCCTCAAGAACCACCTCTCCGTGATAAAAGCCAGAGCCGGATCATAGCCAGCATCCACCAGAATCGGCCCGACGATAGCGTCGAATACGGGCGCAATCAACAGGCTGAACAGCACAGCCAGACCAACCAACACCAGAAGGATACCGTGATACTGCGCGACAAACGGTTCGCGGCTCGCCCGAGTTGGCGCGGGACGCTCGCACAGAATCCGTCCGATCCACTTGGCCCAGAAAACCGTACTGGCGCCTATGCTCAGGATGAGAAGCACCAGCACGAGCGCCGACCATGTACCAATGGCCGGCGCCGCCTGAATCGCCGCCCACTTGCTGATAAGGATGCCAAAGGGAGCCACCAGCAGGGAAAGCATGGCCGTTACGGTAATCCCGGCCAGCACTGGCTGCCTTCTGGCCAGACCCTCCATGTCGTCGATGTCGGCCCCTCCCACCTTTTGCTCGATGGCGCCGGTAGACAGATGGAGCAGCACCATCGATATGGTAAGGAAGATGATCAGCATGACCCCCGCGGCCATGGCCAATGGCGTGCCTATCCCGGCACAGAGGATGATCAATCCCAGGTTGCTGATCACGGAACACACCAGCGCGCTTTCGCTACGGCGCTGGCTTATAGCCATGAGGGCGAAGGCCACCGCGCCTGTCGCTCCGAACACGGCCAGGAACGGTGCCAGATGGGTGCCGTGGAAGGCGGGGCTTAGATACAATATGATAAAGGCCCCGATTGTCTTGAACGGGTATAGCATGGCCCTAGCAGGGGCGGGGGTGACCAGCGCGGCTCTAATGCCCCACCTGTGAAAAGGAGGCTGCGCCGCCCGCGTGAAGCCGGCCACACACAAGAGAGCAAAAGGCAGCAGAAGCATGGGATAGGCTACAGCGCCGGCTTCAACGAGGGTAACCAGCGATAGGGTGTTGAGCGGCCCCTGCCAGGCCAGAATTACCGTTACGCTAAGACAAACTCCGCCGATCAGGCAGATCCACAAGGTGCGGAAAGCGCCTGTTATCGCCTGCGCCGTCTCATCGTGGCGGATCAGAGCGTAGGCGCACAACATAGTCAGGTTCCAGAAGAATGCCAGCCACAGCAGGTTATTGGAGAGGGCTACTCCATTCATTGCCCCCATGAAGATCAGCATATAGAAGAAGAAGCGGGGCTGCCTCGTACCAATGAGTCCTCCCAGGCGCGTCTGCTGTTCTTCGTGCAGCCTCATATAGCGCAGCGAATAGATGCAGATTAGCGCACCTACGAACGAAACTAGCACCACCCTCAGCATCGAGAAGTGGCAAATGTACAGAACAGGGGATGCTCCCGATGCCCCGTGCGACATCCCGGAGAACTGAAACACCGCAACGGGGATCGCCGCGGCCACCGCCAGGACCAGGCTCAGCACGCTATGCCTCGAGGCACCCCTCCGGAGGATGTCCCTGCCAGCGACGAAGGCGAAATAGACAAGGATGGCATAGTTAAGCGCCGTTATCAGCGAGTTCCAGCCAGCGTCCGGCGAGTACTCGATGGGGCCGACCCCTCGAGCCAGGAAGAACAGACCGCTCACTATCAGGACGGCGGCGGTCACATAGACCATGCCGCCTCTGGCCTTGCGGCTCCTGAAGAGCAAGCAAATAAGACCGGTGAGGATAGGGAAGAGTACGGTCAGGCCTACGAGAGCGTCGGTCACTGGCCGATACCTCGCAACATGACGCAGTATTATAGATTGAGATCAGTGCCGAAGGCAAAGCGGCCCTGTGGAAGACACCTTCCTCACCGGGGCACTGCATCCCGGCCACACCATTGAGGGACCGTCATTGGTGAAAAGAAGAGAGATAACCTATAATACGGTCCGGGAGTTCCAGTCATGATTTCGGTAGAAGAAGCCCTCGAAAGAATTCTGAGCCATATCGACGTTCTTGAACCCGAACGCAAACCCATCCTCGAGTGCCTGGGCCGGGTGCTGGCCGAGGATGTGCATTCCGCCATAGATGTGCCTCCGCTGGACAATTCTGCCATGGACGGCTACGCGGTACAGGCCGGGGATACACACGGCGCCGATGAATCGTCCCCCAGACACCTGACCGTTATCGGAGAGGTCGCCGCGGGCTCTATCCCAAAGGAGACGGTCAGGCCGGGGACAGCCATCCGCATCATGACGGGGGCGCCGCTTCCCCAGGGCGCCGATACCGTCGTCCAGTTCGAGGATACCGACGAATTGAGCCGCAGATCGTCCGGGGGTAGCCTGACGCAGATCGGAATACGCCGGCCGGCGAAACAGGGCCGGCATGTTCGCTTAAAAGGCGAGGACATTGCCAGGGGAGACCTGGTTCTTAAGAGAGGTACGGTGCTTCGCCCACAGGAGATAGGGGTACTGGCCTCGGTGGGCCATCCCGCCGTGCTGGTTATTCGCCGTCCGGTCGTCGCTATTCTGGCCACGGGAGATGAACTGGTCGACGTCGACCAGTCGCTGAGCCCGGGCAAGATCTATGACAGCAACAACTACACTATTGCGGGCGAAGTATCCCGCTATGGCGGAATCCCCCGGATCCTGGGCATAGGACGGGATTCGATCAGGTCCCTCACCGAGAAGATCGACGAAGGGATGACTGCGGACATGCTCATCACCTCGGGCGGTGTCTCCAGGGGATATTATGATATGGTCAAAGACGTCCTGGCACAGCGAGGCGAGATCGGCTTCTGGACGGTACGTATGAAGCCCGGCAAGCCCCTGGCCTTCGGGACCATGTCAAGCATGGAACAAGGACGAGAGAGGAAGGTGCCCCATCTCGGCCTGCCGGGCAACCCCGTCAGCTCCATGATCACGTTCGAACAGTTTGCCCGTCCGGCTATACTGAAGATGATGGGCAGACAGGATCTGGCAAAGCCGACGGTCCGCGCCATCATCGAGGACGAGGTTGTGAATACCGATGGACGCTGCGTCTTTACCAGGGTGGCCGTGACGCAGCGCGACGGGCGCTACTACGCGTCGCTGGTCGGTCCCCAGGGTTCGGGAATCCTCACATCGATGGCCAGGGCCAACGGCCTGGCGGTCATCCCCGAGACCATTGCTCGCGTCACTCCCGGGGATACGATCGAGGTGCAGATGCTGGACTGGACACATTAGTAGGGGAAAACACATATGCTGCCTGTTGTTTCTATCGTGGGTAGGTCCGGCTCGGGCAAGACAATGCTCATGGAGCAACTGATCGCGGAGTTCAAGGGTAGAGGATACAGGGTCGCTGCCCTCAAGCATACCCGGCGGCCCGTGGAGATCGACACGCCCGGAAAGGACAGCTGGAGATTCTCACAGGCGGGCAGCGATGCCGTGTTTGTCAGTTCGCCGGGCAGGCTCGCCTTCACTAAGAGTACAGACCACGACCTTGACATGCAGGAAGTCATGGACATCCTCGGTCCTCGGTTCGATCTCATACTGGCCGAGGGATTCAAGGAGGGCGCGACCCCCAAGATCGAAGTACACAGGAGAGAGTTCGGTGCCGAGCTGTTGTGTTCGCCCGGTGATCTTGCCGCCGTCATAACAGACGGCTCATTGGAAATCGGTGTCACTCAGCTTCAGTGGGGTGATGTACCCGCGATCGCTGATTTCATAGAGGGGACTTTCCTATCTCGGCCTCCAGGCAAGACCGCTCCGCAGTCCATCAGGCGGCAGAAGGACTATCGAGAAGATGAAGCTCACCGCAGGCATACTGACGGTCAGTGACCAGGGCGCAGCGGGGGGACGCGAAGACAAGAGCGGGCAGGTAGCTCGCGAGATTCTCTCCGCGACAGGCGCCCGCGTTCTCAACTACGACATTGTCCCTGACGAGCAGACGCTCATCGCCGAAAAGCTTGCCCTGTGGGCCGACGGAGGGTTGCTGGACGTTCTCATTACTACCGGCGGAACAGGCCTTACTCTCAGAGACGTCACCCCGGAGGCCACCCTTTCCGTGGTGGATAGAGTTGTTCCCGGTTTTGCCGAGGCGATGAGAGCGGAAAGCCTTAAGAAGACTCCCATGGCCATGCTCAGCCGCGCCGTTGTCGGCACTCGTGGGAAATGCCTGGTCATCAACCTGCCGGGAAGTCCGAAGGGGGTCCGTGAATGCCTGGAAGCTATATTGCCGGCACTGCCCCATGCGGTGGAAACACTGAAGGGTGGATCAGGCGACTGCGCCGTAGACCACACCTAGCCGCGGTACGCGCAGTCTGTCTATAATGCAGACCTGGTAATGCGCGGGGTAGTCTGGACGAGAGAGCGGGGCGAGGCGATTCTGGAACAGTTCCGGAGATACCACCCCCATCTTCTGGAGCAGATAAGACAGGGCCTCACCGATGGCCGTTACGCTGACGGGTTTCATGGCCACAGCGAGCAGTGATTGGTGTGCCACCGACACACCCCGACAATGCTACAATATGGCCGCAGAATTATTTCCATCACTCCCCATGAGAGGATGACTTAATGTCCTTGCCATGATATACTGAAATAGCGATGACTAAGAGCTACGTTGGTCAATTGCTGCGGGGGATTGTGGAGCCTTTGCTCCTCCTGATAATCGCCGACTTTCCCGTACACGGCTATGAGATCGCGCGTGAGCTGGAAAGAAGGAGCGAGGGCTATTTCGACCTCACTGCAAGCACGCTCTACTCGGCTCTGCGCCGACTGGAGCAAAGAGGCCTTGTCCTGAGTTCATGGGAGCAGGTCACCAGGCAAAAGCGCCGCTGTTACGCGTTGACGGAGAAGGGGCGGCAGTTTCTGGCCGAAGAGCTTACCCAGTGGCAAACATTCATCGGCGCCACTGACAGACTCCTGGAAAGCTAAGCTGTGGAGATTCGAATCCTGGGCGCCCATATGTCTGAGGCGCAAGGGGCGCGATTAACCTCCCTGCTGATCGACGAGAGCACGATCCTGGACGCCGGGGGAGTTACCGCCAGCCTCTCACTCGGCGAACAGAAGAAAATCAAGACCGTACTACTTACCCATCAACACTTCGACCATACCCGGGACCTGGTGACACTCACTGCGAATACTGGTTTCTTCTGGCAGGGGCAACTGATGGTCCGGGCCCTAGCCCACACGCTCGACATCCTTACCGATTATCTGCTTGACGGGAAGATGTATCTCAATTTCCTCGAATACCCCAGCAAGGAAAACCCCACGCTCATACTAGAGCCCGTCGAGCCCTATAGCAGCGAATCCGTTGACGGGTACAGTGTTCTGCCGCTGCCCGTAAGGCACTCGGTGCCGGCGATCGGCTATCAGGTCAGTTCGTCGGACGGCAAGAGCCTGTTCTACACCGGCGACACCACGGCGGGGCTTGCCGACTGCTGGCAGCACATCTCTCCGCAGCTACTCATCACCGAGGTCGCCGGACCGAACAGATATGAAGAGAGGCTCAGACAGGCCGGGCATATGTGTGCGCGGTTGCTGAAGGAAGAACTGGTTCAGTTTCGCCAGCTCAAGGGATATCTGCCGCGCGTGCTTGTTATCCACATCGGCAATCCGTTCGAGCGGGACATCAAGGAAGAAGTGGCTCAAGTAGCACGCGACCTGGACGCAGATATAAGCCTCGGCTACGAGGACATGACCATTACGCTATAATCGGTACCAGCGACCCCATCGGTCGGCCCCTCTACCAGTCATCACATATCCCCGGCGCGTCACACCGGGCGCCACGGCGTTCGCTGCCTGGCGCCCGGTCTCATGTTCAGTCCACCTCTGGTAGTTCGGCGAGAGCCGCCGTCACTCTCTCAGCGGGATACTCATAGTCCTCAAGCCTCCCCGACAGATACTCATCGTACGCTGCCAGGTCAAAGTGACCGTGTCCGCTCAGCGCGATCAGAATCGTCTTTGATTGGCCCGCCTCTCTGCAATGAAGGGCCTCATCGATAGCCACACTGGTGTTATGGCACGCCTCGGGCGCGGGGATGATGCCCTCTGCACGGGCGAATCTGACACCTGCCTCAAAGGTGGCAGTCTGATGCACAGCCTGTGCCTCAACAAAACCCAACTTGTGGAGATGGCATATGATAGGCGCCATGCCGTGGTAACGCAATCCACCCGCGTGCACTGGTGCCGGTATGAAGCCGTGCCCCAGCGTATGCATCTTGAGAATGGGGGCAAGCCCGGCTGCGTCGCCGTAGTCCCAGGTGTACGGCCCCTTGGTCATGGTGGGACACGCCTCGGGCTCAACGCATATGATGCGCATGTCGGGCTTCTTGCCGCTGATCTTGTCCCTTATCCAGGGGATGAACTGGCCCGCGAAGTTGGAGCCGCCCCCGACGTTGCCCACGATAATGTCGGGATAGGCATCGGCCATCTCCATCTGCTTTCGTGTCTCCTCACCGATGATGGTCTGGTGCAGCAGAACGTGGTTGGCGACGCTCCCTATCGAGTACTTGGTATCATCGTGGACGAAGGCGTCCTCCAGTGCCTCGCTGATCGCAATACCTAGGCTTCCCGGACACTCAGGGTCCTCCTGCAGTATCTTCCTCCCCACCTCGGTATCGGGGCTGGGACTGGGCACTATCTTCGCACCCCATGTCTCCATCAGGATGCGGCGATAGGGCTTCTGGTAATAGCTGGCCTTGACCATGTAGACTTTGCACTCAAGTCCGAAGAATGCACACCCCATGGACAGGGCACTGCCCCATTGTCCGGCACCGGTCTCGGTGGCCAGTCGTCTGACACCTTCTTTCTTGCTGTAGTAGGCCTGGGCCACAGCCGTGTTCGGCTTGTGACTGCCGGCCTGGCTGGTCCCCTCGTACTTGTAGAAGATCTTCGCCGGTGTACCGAGCTCTTGCTCCAGTCTGTATGCCCGGTGTAGCATGGTCGGTCTCCACGTGCGATAGACATCCTGCACCTCATCTGGGATCCCGATCCACCTCTCATTGCTGAACTCCTGCCTGTTTATTGCATCGGGGAAGAGGGGAGGGGGCAGGGGCGCCTCCATGGGGCAGGGTTCCTTTGTTACCGGGTGGCGCTCCGGTGGTAGTGGCTCGGGAAGATCGGGCAGAATATTGTACCAACGGGTGGGCATTTCCTTTTCAGACAACATGAACTTTGTTTGTTTCATCCTTCTCTCCTTTCGCTTTGCTGTAGAACCTATACCTGCAAGCCAAGTTCATCTACATGTCAACCTCCGTTGCGGCTGGGTAGCCCTGAGCCATCTGTCATCAAAAAAAGAAAACCTCTCGCCCCAGGGGCGAGAGGTCTGACCTTCGCGGTGCCACCCTGTTTCGGCCTATGCGGCCATCTCTTTCAGGTACGGCTCGAATCAGAGCGATACCCTGGACTCTGATAACGCTGTCCCTGCGACAAAGCCTACTCGGTGTTACCCTTTCGGTTTGCAGCTCCCAGGTCCATTCCAGCCCCGCGCAGGTATCGGCTCACACCTTACCCGACTCTCTGAACTCCGCCTTGGACTGTACTACTCCTGTTCTCAGCCTTTCCCGTATTCAGTTTGGCGAACTATAAACCCTGGCACCTCCTTTGTCAACCGCGAACCGCCACGACGTCTCGGGACGCTTCCCCCATCGCATTTCGGAATCTGCATGAAGGTCTGGCCATACGTACCCGCTCTGGTGGGGTATCGCGCCACCGTAGGCCTTGAGAGCAGAGCGCGCCGGTGATAGAATAGGTTCCCGGCGGCGCCACCGCAAGCCACCGATTCAGCCTGAGAGAAGACCATGAGCTTCCGTAGACCCGGCATTATCAGGCCTCCAAGCGAATGGAAGAGCTATTTTCTTCCTCTCACCGCCGGCTGCTCCAACAACACGTGCACCTTCTGCGGGTACTATGGGTCGAAGCTTCAGATGCGAGAGGTCGACGAGGTCAAGGGGGAAATCGACGCCCTGGCCCTGTTCACTCATAGGGGTATTCGTCT
>SL_5KL_010_SEDDRAFT_10001542_pt1 | contig 13811 bp, 11 predicted proteins | sample SodLakKL_010_SED_FD_9118 | JGI IMG/M metagenome (IMG submission 9118)
AAAACCGAGCCGATCATGCCGCTTGCGCCGCTCAAACGTCCGTTTTTGACCAAAAACTTGAGCGTGTCGACTGAAACGTAAAGGCCTTGATGTTCGCGAATCCAAGTGAGCTCGTCTATGATTTCAGGAATGTCCTTGCCTTCTTTCGCCAGTTCTGCAGCGCGCAAAATCATATACGCTTCGTTGTACGAAAGCGAAAGCGAATCGAAAACGTGAACGTTGACGCCCTCAATCATGCTTGCGGCCATTTTTGCGCCTTCGTAGGTGCCGCTCAGTTTTGAAGAGATGGTGACGACGATGATGTCGGTGTAGCCGTCTTTTTTCAAATCTTCGTACGTCTCCAAGATTACCCCGGTCGCCGTTTGCGCGGTGGTCGGGTGCAAACTCGGGTTTTCTTTGAGTTGTTTGTAAAAGTCTTCCGCTTTGATGTCGACGAAGTCGGTGTATTCTTTGTCGTCGAAAAGCAAGGTGGAACGAATGACGCGAATGTCGTAGTCATGGTCCAAATAATCGATGCCGGAGTTGCCGCATACTACAAAACCAATCTTCTTCATGTTTTCCTCCACAAATGTTTTGATATTCAAAGTTTATTTGTGAAAAGTGTACCAAGAATACGGCAATATGTCAACGAAAAATCATTGTGAAGGGCTTTGTGGACGTCGTGTCTTGCAATAGGGACATGACGTTTCTTCGGGGTAGAGCAACGCTTCGCAGTTATCGCAAGGCTCCATGTTCCGTTTGCGGCGCAGTTCCTCTTCGCGAATCTCCAAAAGCGCCCGTATAAGATGGGCCGTGAAAAAGGCGGTCACAAAAACGAAAAGGCCGATGGTGAACAAAAAGACATTGTAGCGGTCGGCAAAAAACGCCGCCCCCATGAACGAAAGCCCGAGAAGGAGGCCCACAAGGAAGACCCACCGCGCCGGGGCGCTATTCAACATGTCAATAAAGCTCCAGCAGCGTTTCGCCGCGGTTTTTGGTGTACCTTCTTCTTTTGATGCGGCGGCTGCGCAGTTTGTTCGGGTCGCTCAACATGTCCTTCAACGTGTCGCCGCGGGAGTACCCGTGAATGACGCGGATTGTCCGGGTCTCGCTGTCCGCATTGCGAAGGACGTCCTCAAGATGCTTGATGGCGTCGTATTCGCTCATGCCGTGGATGTCAACGGTGATTTCCATCGAACCACTCCTTTTTGATGAAAAGTTCACGGTGTTCTTTCGGTTTTCGACCGCGTTGGCGGATGTGCTCTTTGACGACCAAGTCCATGTTCGGACGGTTTTTGTGCATGCGTTTTCGAACCCAATCGTTGATACCGTGGGTGAAAGGACAACTGTTTAGGCAAATGGAACAGTCGGTGCCAAAGCGTTTGAACATCTTGAAACAAGCGTGTTCGTCAAACTGGAAAAACGGCCGGCCGTTGACGATGCGCCTTTTATGCTTGATCGCTTGCGAGGGGCAGTTCATCAGGCACAGGGCGCAGCGCTTGCAGAAATCTTCAATGCCGTAGTCTTCGGGAGCGTCTTCTTGAAAAGGATGGGTGGTGAACACGGCGCCCAAACGAATGCGGTTGCCATAGACCGGATGCACGATGTGGTTGGCCATGCCGATTTCGCCGATTCCTGCGTCGTAGGCAAGCGGCACGAGCGGCGCGGGATAGAAATCTTCGCTGGCAAACACCGTTTCATAGCCGCGTTCTTTCAAGGTCTTCGCAAGCGCATAGCCGGCCTCGGCCATGCGCAAGTACGCGGTCTTCGTGGCGAGCAGCGAAGGCGCTTTGGGCGCGGAAAGCACACCGTCAAGCGCCATCGGCACGGCGAACACTACAGCGTGGGTATACTGCTTGTCCGGTTTTTGCCCGTAGTCCTCGCGTCCGAGATTTTCGCCGGTGCCGCCGTAGGCGGCGTAATAGTCCGTTTCGTTCAAACGTACGACGCCGGCGGCAATCGCCCCTTCTTCTTGAAGCGTCTTCAAAGCGTCTTCTTTGGAGATGGGCTCTTTGGTGTTGTTTTTGGGGATGGCCGCGAAGCGCTCGTAAAGGGTTCGCACGTCTTTATCGCACGCATCGAGTCGGTGTTGGATGTCTGCTTTTTCTTCCGGGCTTACGCGGAGGTTGGCAAGAATGTCCATGCCCCTGAGCGCATCGTCGGGTTCTTTCATTGAGGGATGGTTCGCATAATACGCTTGGTAAGCAGGCGTCGACGGCTTGAGCCGCATCCGCGAAAAGATGGTGTTTCGCTGGTTGTAGCGCGTTTTCATGAGAAAACTCCTTTAGCGAAGGGTTTCAAGATTCAGCGCGGCTGAGGTGTCGCCGCGTTCGATGTTTTCTAAGATGTTCAAGACATGTTCTTGCATGCTTCGTCGCGACTCGGGGGTGAAACTTCCGCAATGCGGCGAGAGCACGACGTTATCAAATTCTTCAATCGGATAGTTGGACGGGGTGATGCGTTCGTCCTCTTTCGGATAGCGGTACCACACGTCGCTCGCGTAGCCTCCGAGCGTCTTATTTCTCAAGGCTTTGTAAAGAGCCTCTTCTTCGACAATTTTGCCCCGGGCGACGTTGATTAAGAACTTGTCGTGCATGCGCGAAAGCGCCTCGTCGTCGAAAGCGCCTTTCGTTTCTTCGGTGAGGGGCGCGGCGATGAGGATTACATCGCTTGCCTCGATGAGTTTTTCAAGCGAGCTTACCGTTTTCGCACCTTCATAGTCCTTGCCGCGGTCGATGACGACAATCTCCACATCAAAAGGCGCAAGCAGCTTGCGGTACGCCTTTCCTATGCGTCCATACCCATAAAGGCCGACGCGTTTTTTGTACAAAGAGGTCCAGTGCAGCCGTTTCAAAGAATTCCGATGGATCCAATCGCCGGCGGCGAGGCGTCTATGAAACTCGACCATTCGTCCCATGAGGGACAGCGTGAGTTGCATGGCCCGTTCGGCCACGTAAGGCGCGTGCACCGCGGTGTTGAAAAGCTTGAGCGAATGGCGGCGCACCGTTTGAAGGTCGATGTTGTTGTGGGCAGTGAAAGGGATGACAATCGCTTTGAGGCGTTCGTGATACTCATCGGCGGTAAACTTCCCGGTGACGAAAACGTCGGCGTCGGTTTTTTCGTCGGTGAGCGATATCGATTCGGGCAAATGCTCTTTCAAAAAGCGGGCGTGTTCGATATAAGGAGTGTAAACTTTCATGAAGGGTCACGTTCCTTTTGGAAAACCGTGTATTTTTTGGAATCCGTATAAACGATGGTCAAGGGGAGCGTTTCAATCAACGCCTGCATGGCTTTTTCCGTGAAAAAGGCGATGTGGGTCTTGTCGCGGCGATACCACCACGTCAAGAACTCTTCGTCTTCCTCGGGGCGCAGCGACGTCATGACGGAAAGGATGCCGCCTTCTTTCAACATCTTCGAAAGCCTTTCGATTTCAAAAATCGGATCGGTAAGATGCTCGAACACTTCCGTCGACGTGATGAGGTCGAAGCGTTTTTGAAACACCGCCCCATCCGGAGCGAAAAAGGGGTCGTAACAATCAGTCTTAAAGCCGTGGCGACGAAGAAGCTCTTGCAAAACGGGGCCGGGGCCGCTGCCAAAATCAAGCGCCGACCCTCCTTGTACGAACGGAAAGACGGCGGCTTGCAAAAAGTCTTCGAACATGCGCACATACCCGGCATTGTCGATAGTGTTTTCGTGGTTGTCGTAAAGCGCTTTTTCCTCTTCATACCCGGGATGGTCGCTAGGGCGTTTGCGGGTGAACCCGCAATGGTTGCATGCGTGGTAAACGGCGTCTATTTGGTCATCATGAAGTGTTCGCGTCGTCCCGTTGCAAACGATGCACTTACTTGAAGAATTTTTTGCGTTCATGCAGGAACTGATCGATCGTCACAATCAAAAACAAAAAAAGCAACGGGTTGCGTTCGTGCAACACTTCGATTTCAAAAGCGTCTCCGAACATAAAGACGCTTTTGGAAATTTTGGCGTAGGTTTCGCCGTCCTTTTGAATCTCAAAGCGGTGCTGGTATAGTGATCCTTCGACACTGTACGTTTCGTCGGCGATGGTCAAAGTGAATTTGGGCCGGAAAAAACCGTAGGCCCGTTTGATGGTCGCGACTGTTTTGCGCTCGTCGTCGGTAATCTGGTAGCGGCGGATGAACCCTACGGTGAAATGCTTGCGGACGCCGTAGATGAACGAATCGTTCATATCACGCATTTTCAGCCAGCGCAGGCTGAGCAAAAAGCGCCCTTTGACGCGGAAGAGTTTGTTTTGGTCTTCGTCGCGTATGATGAATTCACGTTGCGATGCGAAATGGGTGGGACTAATGTAAAATTTCACACCCCTCACCTCCTTCGAAACGGGTGTTATGGACATTATACAGGATTTTCGCCCTTTTATAAAGGTTAACGTTCTTTTTCGGCGCGCTTTAGAATCGACGACACTTCTTGCACAAAGGGGTGGCTTTTGTAAAGGTGGTGCGTCGGATAGCTTGCGAGGACGTTTTTCACTTCGTCTTCATGGGCGTTGATGGCTTTGAACAGTTCGCGTTTCGTTTTCGGCTGCCTAGTGAAGTCGGTGCGGAACTTCACGTTGACAAACCCGTAGTCGGCGTAAAGTTCGATGATTTCCCTTTTCAAGCGAAAATCGGACACATCGCTGTCGCCGTCGGTGACGGCGATGGTTTTGTAATCAGCTTTTTTCAACTGTCTCTCCACAAACTGGATGTTCCCGGTACCGCCGCAAGGAAGGACACGATAGTCTTCAAACTTTCCAAGATGCACCAAAGCGCTTTCGAACCAGGGCACGTCGTATTTGCCCTCCACCAAGAGGAAAGGTTTTTTCTTCGTTTTGTGCAAAGGGCCGGTGACGGTTCGGAATTCTTTTTGGATGTTGGTTTTGTAAAGCGGGTGGAAGGTGTAGGGAAAATCGTTGATGAACCGCTTCTGTTTGGAGACGATGAAGGTTTGTTCGCTTTGATCGACGATGGTTCGGTAGTGTGAAAATGGCAGGGAATGTTCGATTTCGTCAATGCCGAGATACACTTTGCGGTTGGCCGTTGACGTTTTAAGCAAATGCGCCCGAAATTGCTTGCGGTCTTGTTCGCTATGAATGTTTCGAAAGCGCAGATCAAACGCAAACGACAGATTTTTGTGAATCAGGCGCGGCGTTGTTTCGAAAAAAGACAAATCTTTGAAAATCCCGTTTGCATTCGTTTCGTTTTGTGCCTTATAATGAAGGGCGAAGCATTGGTTGAAAAAATGTTCGAGTGACACGGGCTTTTTGGGCAAATACAAATACTGTATCGCCAGCAAATCTTCGAAATCGCCTTTGGAAGCGTTGACGTTGAAATGATAATGCGGCGGTGTGAACACTTTCTTGTAGCGCTTTTCATCGATCAGGCATTCGACAACGACGGGGCGCTGCTTGTTGCGGACATCCTGAAGCTCGATTCGATGGTTGAAAAACGCATCGAGCGCTTCCAAAAACGTCGTCTTCCCGCTTTTGTTCGTTCCGATAAAAAGCGTATGGTTCCCCAAAACCAGTGTTTCTTCTTTAAACGCTTTAAAGTTTTCGATCGTGACACTGTCGATCATCGAACCACCCCTTAAGGAGAGATTGCCATGAACGAAGCCCGCATCAAATACCACAACAAGCAACCCTTTCAACAAGACGGCAAATACATCCTCTATTGGATGCAAAGCACGCAGCGCATCGAGAACAACTTCGCGCTGGCTTACGCCATCGAGGCGGCGAACGCCACCAACAAGCCCCTGCGGGTTGTCTTTTGCATCGCCAAATCGTTTGAAGACGCCAACGAACGCCATTACGCGTTCATGTTTGAAGGGCTGAAATCCCTTGCGGGGTCTTTCATGCGCATGGGTATCGACTTTCAAGTCGAAATCGGCAATTTTCGCGAAGTCGTCGGCCGGCATTTGACCAATGCCGCGGCGTTCATCATGGATAGAGCCTACCTGAGGCATCTACGCGTTTTGCGAACCTTCATGGCCGAAGAGGCCAAAAAACAAAACCTCTTCACCGTGGAGATCGATTCCGAACTGATTGTGCCGCTTGAGGCCATCAGCGACAAACTCGAATACGCCGCCCGCACCATCCGCCCGAAAATCATCAAACGGGTGGACGAGTTTTTGCATGACGCGCTGATACGGCCTTTGAAAATTCGCACGAACCACAAGCCCAAAATTGTCGAAGCGCCTTTTGAAGACGTCGTCAAACGCTTGGACATCGACCAAAGCGTGCGCAAGAGCCATTATTTCCACGGCGGCGAAAAGGAAGCCAAAAAGCAACTTGAAAGATTTGTGGAAGAAAAGCTGGAAAAGTACCACGAAAGCAACGACCCGACCAAACACGCCAACAGCAAACTCTCGCCGTATTTGCATTTCGGACACATTTCCCCCATTTCCATCTACAAGCGCGTCGAAGAGAAAATCGCAGCGAACGAAGTGCCGATGCACGCGGCGGAGGCGTTTTTGGAACAACTTCTCATCCGCCGCACCCTTTCGTTCAATTTCGTCACCCACCTAGAAGGCTACGACCGCTTTGAAGCGATGACGCACCCTTGGGCGTATGAGACGATGGAAGTGCATGAAGGCGACCGGCGTGAAACGCTTTACACCATCGAGGATTACGAAAAAGCAAATACCCACGACCCCTACTTCAACGCCGCCATGCGGGAAATGATTGAAACGGGGCACATGCACAACTACATGCGCATGTATTGGGGCAAGCAAATCATTTTATGGAGCCGCGATTACGAAGAGGCGTACAAAACCATCCTCTATCTCAACAACAAATACTTCCTCGACGGTCGCGACCCCAACTCCTACGCCGGGGTGGCCTGGTGTTTCGGCCGGCACGACCGCGCCTTTCAAGAACGCGAAGTTTTGGGCAAGCTCCGCCCGCTCACCCAAAGCGGCTTGAAACGGAAGTTCGACATGGACAAATACATCGCCTACACCAACCACCTCTAATGCCGCGTTCCGCGGCATTTTTTATAGGTCGTAGGCGGTCATGATCTGCGCCGGCGTCTTGCGCAAGACCATCGCTAAAGGCAACAATCCGAAGAACAAGTTGATGGCGTAAATGGCGAATATGCCCAAGAGCACCATCGGTGCGCTGACGTCGAAAAGTTCAATGACGGTGGCCGCTTCCCTTTGGATGCGGAAAAGCGCATACGTCATCGCCGAAAAGCCCAGCAGCGAACTAAGCGTCGTCAACAAGAACGTTTCCACGGCGAAGAGTTTCAGCACATCGCTTCGTTTCACGCCGAGCGAACGGTACACGCCGATTTCGTAGATGCGTTTCATCATGGACGAACGGATGATGAAGTAAAAGCTGACGGCGGTCGCGGAAAGGACGATCAAGGAAAACACCAACAAGCCGCTCATCGCCGCCATGCGTTCCGCGCGAATCTCGGAGCGCGCTTCTTCGTAGAGGTCGGTGTGGCTGATTCCTTCTTGGGTCAAATACGACGAAAGCTGCGAAGGGTTCTCGGTGTAGAGATACCGTTCGACGGTGACACTGTGCGTTCGTTCGTAATGGTGCGCAAGCAAACCCATATCGCTCATGATCAAACGGTCGATGTCGACGCCTTCGATTCGATAGGTGCCCACGACGCTGAAGTCACGCTCGTGCACCGTTTGGGTTTCGCCGACAGGGTCGACGCCTTCTTGATAGGGAATCAACAGTTCGTCGGAAGCGTCGGGGTTTCTTCCTTGGACGATTTCAAAGTCGTCAACATCGTCAAAGAACGACGCCGGCGCCAAAGAATCCGACAGCAAAAACCCGATCATGCGGCCGTCCGCATAAAAGACCGAAGCCTTGTCGTCGACGATGCCGACGATGCGGAAATTGAACGGCAGCTCCTCGGCAAACGCCGGCGGAGCGTCATCCCACCCCGGCACGTCGCCGGCGAGGCGGATGTTCGTGCGGTAGGGGATGTTCGCCAGACGAGCGTACGATGTGAGTCCCATTGCCCGATACCTTTCGTTTTGCAGGATTTCATCGGCCAAGGTGCGACTCATGAGCATCTCGCCGGCTTCTTGCGGAAAGGTGCCGTGAAGCACGTCGCGCTCGTCGATCAAATCCAAAGGCGCCACATGGCGGTTGAACTCCGCCGTGCGTGGTGTTTGGTAAAAGGTCGGCAGAACAAGCCGCACGCGATGGCTGCCTAGGAGGCTGTGTCCTTCGATGGATGGATGGTCGTAAGCGTTTAAAAACGCGTCATAACTTTCAAAGGCGCCGTCTCTTACGGTGAATGTGGTTTTGGGCTCCCGCAAAAACTCGGAATCGTCGATGATGGCGATGTTTCCAAGCACATAAAGCGCAAAAGCGAACATGGCCGCGCCGAAGGCGAAGCCGGCGTAAAGCAGTTTGGAAAGTTTCGAGCTGGTGCGGATTTTGGAAAACGCCCGGGCGAAGAGATGGCGGAAACGGAACACCGAGCGGCTTCTTTTTTCGGAAAGGGGGAAGCGGTTTGAATAGTCGAACGTGCGCTCCTCTTTTTCGCTGCGGTCTTCTTCTCGGCGTCCTTCAAGCACGCGGACTTCGGATTGCTCGCTCAAATGGTGGACGTTTTGGAAGACCGTCTTGTCGTAATCGATGTACAACGTGTTGTTTTTGACAATCAGCCGCACTTTCAAAGGACTTTTTAAGGAGTCATCGGCGTAGGCTTCAAAGGCGGTCTTCTCGGTCTGGCTTTCGTCAATTTTTTCCATGTCGCCGAGATAGATGTCGTGTTCGAAGCGTTCGTCAATTTTCGCCGTCTCCCCGTTATGGGTGTGTCGGAGAATTTTCCCATCCTCGATTTCAACAATCGAATCGGCGTAGTGTTTCGCAAGGGTGTGTTCGTGGGTGACCATGACGACAAGCCGGTCTTTCGAGATGGTTTTGAGAATTTTCATGATTTCAATCGTGTTGCGGCTGTCCAAGTTTCCGGTCGGTTCGTCGGCCAAAATCACATCCGGGTCTTTCGCGAGCGCCCGTACGATGGCGATGCGCTGCTGTTGGCCGCCGGAAAGCAAATTCGCGCGGCGCATCTTGTAATGGCGCATGTTCACCAAATCCAGCAAATAGTTGATGCGGGCGTTGATTTCTTGTTCGTCGCTTAGGCCAATCATATGCAGCGTCAAGCGGATGTTTTGGTAGACGGTTTCGTGCGGCAGCAAATAATAATGCTGGAAAACGGTGCCGATGGATTCGTTGCGAATCGAGTCGATGCGCGAGGGCGAATAGCGGGTGAACGTCCGCTCGCCGATTTCCACCCCGCCCGCATCGGCGGCGTCAAGGCCGCCCATTACGTTTAGGAGTGTGGTCTTACCGCTGCCGGAATCGCCAAGAATCATCACCAGGCCCTTTCGGGGGAACGCAAGGGTGACGTCGTCTAAGACGCGCCGTTCGTTGCGCTTGCGCCTGTTGTAGGTTTTGCGAAGGTTTTTGACGGAAATCATTGGATTTCGCCCCCTTCCTTGAAGGCCTTGTTCACGCTGACCGCATAGATTTTTTGGTTGAACCGAAGCGCCAGCAACACCGAAAGCGTGAGCAGCACGANAACCATGAGCACGTAGTTGGAAAAGCGCAAATACGGGATGTAATCGGGGATGGGAGTGCGGTAGGCGCTATTGATGAGCATCAGCACAAACACAATCAGCAAAGAAAGGGCCATGACCGCGCACATCTCGAGCACGCTGATGCGGTGGATGTCTTTTTGTTTGGCGCCGAGGCTTCGCAAGATGACAAAATCTTTCGTGCGGGCCTGCATGACGTTGCGGAGCGCCAAAAACGCCAAGAAATACAAGACGACCAAGAGCGCAACGGAGGCGACGCCTTGCATGATTTGTCCAATGATGCGGAAAATGCGGTTGAAACTGTCTTCGTATTCGGCCGGATAGACGACGCCGTAGGCATCGTCGTCGATGCTGTCGATGACGCTGTGCGCGGTGAAGCGGTCGTGGACAATGAGCGAAACCTGGTGGATGTCGATATCCGCATACAGTTCATAAAGCGTATCGGGGTGGATGCTTATCAGCGCTCTGCCGGTTTGTTCTTCAAATTCATAGACCTTGGCCACTTCAACATCGATGCTATAGGCCTCTCCCGTGATGACGTCGTTGGTTTTCAGGGTAAAAACGGTGCCCACAACATCCTCTTCATCAAAATCCGGAAGAAGCTCGTTCACAAAATATGGGCTGACTTCGACTTTGCCTTCGGAAACGCCGCTTTCCATCATCATGTCGAACTGATACAGAAAACGTTCCGTTCCATCATAGGTCAGACGAATGTCATGATAGGGTTTCATTGCGGCGGTTTTGACGCGGTCGCGGGCGAAAAAGTCTTCATGAAAATAGACCTCGTTAAAATACGCGGCCGTCCTGTCGCTTGATACGGTGCCGACTACATCGAACGTTTCCAAATCGAGATACTCCATATATTGAAACCGCACTTCGAAATTCAATTGAATCGTTTCAAGGGCGTCGTTGTAGGCAAAGCGTTGAACCGCCTCGTTGACCACGACTTCGTTCGCATTTTCCGGCAACCGCCCGTCGATGAGGTCGCGGCTTCTAAGCATGGCGGCGTGGTTCACGTTGGTTGTGCGGAAGTACCCCCGCATGGGTCCGCCATAACCGCCGTTGTCCACGTGGATGCTAAATTGCTGATCCAAGATGGTGTCATAAGGCAACACCGCCTGCACGCCACGTAGGTTTCCTAAGGTTTCTAATTCGCTTGCGTCCATAGGGGTGTTGCTGGCCTTGTTCACCACAATCCTTCCTTCACTTACATTGCGGAAATGGGGATGCCCGCCCGGGGCGCGGGCGTGTGTCTGTTCGACGTAAGAACCGTAGGTGAACGCGAACGACAAAACGATGAGCAGACTCAACGCCAACACAAACAGCGTCCGCTTGGGCATCGCTTTCAGGTTGTGCCCCGCAATCGTCACAAGCGATTTGGGCGTTAAGAAGGCATGGTCCGATGTTTTGCGGCCGAGTTTTTCGTGCGTCGGCAACTCTTCAAAGGTTTTGTCTTCGATGATTTTTCCGTCAAACAGCCGGATATGGCGGCTTGCGTAATTTTTGGCGACCTCATAGCTGTGCGAGACAAGCAAGACGAGTTTGTCTTCGCTCAACTCCTTGAGCAGTTTCAAGATTTTCTCGCTCGTGTTTTTGTCCAAATTTCCCGTGGGTTCGTCGGCCACAATCAAAGGAGCGTCCTTGGCCAGGGCCCTTGCAATGGCGACGCGCTGTTTTTCACCGCCGGAGAGTTTCGACGTTTTTTGATGGGTTTGCGGGGTGAGCCCGACACGGTCGATGATGCTCTTGATGCGTTTGCGGCGGTCTTTTTTCGCCACTCCGCCAATCATTAGCGCGACGTCGACATTTTCATAGACGGTGTAGGCGTCGATGATGTTGTAGTCTTGAAAAATGAACGCAACGTTGTCGCGCCGGTAGTCTTCAAAGTCGGATTCCGAGTAATACGACGTTTCCTTCCCGTCGATGTACATTTCGCCGGATTCATAGCGGTCAAGACCGCTTACGACATTCAAAAATGTGCTTTTCCCGCTGCCGCTCTCACCGGTGACGACGATGAACTCGCCACGGCGAAAGGACGCGTTTATGCGGTCCAAAGCCCTTGTGACGCCACCGTTTTGGTGGTAGTATTTCGAAACATTTTCCAAACGAATCATAGCATCACTTCCGAACGTTTTCGATACTTCATTATACCACCTGTGGGGGGGATAAAAAGAAAAAATACGGAATATTTTCCGTATTCAGACTTTCTTAATATAGGCGGCGCGACCGTCGTGAAGGGTTGTTTCGGAAAACCCCATACGTTTGAGGTATTTTTCGTGCACGTCCGAATGGACGAAGGCGATCAATTTCTCATAACCCGCGGATGCGAAACGGTTGCGTTGGCGTTTGTATATGTATTCTCCGGTTTTGAAATCCTGATAGGGGCGCATGGCGTAATCAAGGGTGACCTCGAGGGTGTTGTCGTCGTAGGGTTTCGCGGCGAAGATGCCGGCCGGAACCATGTTGCGGACGATGAGGAAACGAAACGTGCTTTCTTCAAATCTTTCTTCAGAATACGTCATGAATTTTTCAAGATCCTTCCGATGAAACTCGATCAACGACCGGACGTATTCGCCCACCAAAGACAAAGAGATGATGTCAAAATACTCTTTGGAAGTGTAGATTTGCCGCAAATAATAAATGTTGACGACAACGATGCCCAAGTTCATGACCATCACCGGAGGCGCGGAAATCAGGAATCCATACACCGCAAAAATCAACGCGCCCACCAAATTGATGATACGCAAACGCTTGAGGGATCGCATCAATAGCGACACCAATATGATGAAGGACGCGATGTAGCCAATCCATTCAACAAAATCCATAAAAAAAACCTCCTTTGAAGTCTTATACATTATACCACAAAGCCTTGTGTTTTTGTTGAAATTCACAGGAAAGTGCAAAATGTGATAGAATGGGAGTATCAACGAAGTAGGTGGTTGCATGCGTTTGCCGAAATGGATTGAAACATACTCAAAAGAGTTGCTTGCGTTTTTTCTATGCGGAATGACGATACCGCTCGGTCACGCGTTCACCATCAGCGAATTCGACGCAAGTTTGGTTTGGCCGGCGATTGGATTTGCGTTTGCGTTTTTGATCGTCTACCATGAAAGGCGTGTTTTGGGAAGCGTCTTTCTTGGTCTATTTTTCGGGTACTTGCTCTCTCATGCGTTCATTCAGCCCACCACGGGCTTTCGCATCTTTGCGCAGTCGCTTGTCTCCGCGGCGTCAACCTCTCTCATCCTTTGGATTGCGACGTGGGGCTTGCTTCGGTTGAATGTGAGTTGGCGCTTCACCCCTCGTGATACGACCCTCTTTTTGAGCGTGTTTATCGGGATTTCGATTTTGGCGTCTTTGGCCGGCAATATTTCCATAATGCTCTTAAGCGCTTTGGAAACGGAAGCGTTTTGGAACAGCGTGTTTGTGTGGGCCGGAGGCGACTTTTTCGGACTTGTGTATTTTGGCGTGCCTTTTGCGCTGGCGTTGTATCTTGACGGCAAGGAATATGCAACCCGTACGTTCAAAGAGGAATTGCTTTTCTATTTTGTGCTTGTTTTGTTCACAATTCTTTTCTTCAACCACCGCATTCCGCTAATTGGCTATGGGACGCATAAGTTCTTGTTCTTCCCCTTAGCCATTTTGGCCGCGTTTTACTTCCCTTATCGCTCGCTTGTCATCGGCTCTTTGATTTTCCTTTCGGTCATGACCGCGTTTCCCCCGTTTTTGCAGGAAGCGCGATACATCGAATACTTTCTTGAAATCAACGTCTTTTTGACCGTCATTACCTTTGTCTTCCTCTCCATACGCTACATTCTCTTCTCGCTAAACCAAGAACAGCGCGATTTGGAGTTGAGGCGAGAACGCTTGGAACAACTTGTCGCTTCGACCGAAAGCCTCTTTTCCTTTGCCGAAAGCACGTCCGTCAAAGATTCCGATTCGGTCGACGCCGTCGCTTCGCGCATTTTTCGGATGATTTTCCGCCTCTTTAACCGCATCGATTACGGAAGCTGCATGATGCTTGAAAACGACCAAGTCCATTATATCGACACCATCGGTCACGATCTCGACTACTTGAATTCGCTGCACTTCAACATCGACGACTGGGAAGCGAACTTGGAAAAACCCCAGCACTTGACCGACATGGAAAACCGCTTGAGACGTTCCATGGGCGAACGCTACGATGAATACAGACAACACAACCCCGCCATCAAAGAAAGCGTGATGATGAGCGTCAGAATCGCTCCGGACAT
>SL_5KL_010_SEDDRAFT_10001544_pt1 | contig 13804 bp, 15 predicted proteins | sample SodLakKL_010_SED_FD_9118 | JGI IMG/M metagenome (IMG submission 9118)
TAATTGCTTGATTTCCTTGCCAAAAGAAAAAACTCCTCGTTTCCGGAAAGAAAACCGATAGCTTCAGCATCCGGAAATAAAGAATTTCCGGATGGAAACTCATTAATTCAGGGAAATAAGCTGATGAGAGGGCGTTAAATTATGAAATGGCTGATCACAACCCTGATGATTGTTTTGCTGCTCACGGGCTGTGCAGGTTCACAATTTTATTTCGGAGCTGGAATAGGGACAGGTGAAAGGGACCCCGGGGATCTGCGAGTAAGCGGAACAATGTATAAGGACGCTCCGGAATACAGACGGCCTGTATGGATAGAGCTGCGCGGTTATTGATGACCGCTGCGGGCTGGACCGAACTTCTTGGTTCTTTCCAAGTCCGCTGCCAGGATCAATGGTTTACCGGGCAGACATGGGACTCGATCTGATCTTGGAGGCTTCTTGCGGAATTTGGTCTGTATTCGAAAACAGAAAAGGTTGACAATCATTTTGCGGGAGCCCTATGTTTTTGTGAGAGCCATATACCAGATACCTGCATTACATCTCTTGGCATTTCACCCTGGAAGAGGCCCTGATGTTGTGAAAGTCTTTTTTTAGCTCTCCCTCAATAGATCAGGCCTGCACCTTACCATCAAAATCATGTATGGCTGGGCTTAAAAGCGAATCTGAGGCGTTTTTTTCAGGCTGATCCAGGAAGAATAACGGCTTTTTATGATGCACCTGCAAAAAGTCGGGAAATGAATATTTCAGAAATCAATAATCCACTTAACTCTTTGTTTTTACTGACATCTGACGTCTGTGACTGCAAAAATGACTTTTTGCAGTCACATCTTTTATGGTCCGGAGCCTGAATATAAGCGATTTTCATCATCAGGTTGGCTTGTCATTTCTGTTGTGACTTAATAGGTTGTCCGTGCGTCAGAACTACCATCTGGATAGAAGCTGCAGGAAGTGAGCATCCCTCATTATGAAAAAAATTATTTACCACAGGTACGGTCCGCCGGAAGTACTGAAAGTGGCTGAAGTGAAAATACCTGAACCAGCTGCCGGGCAGGTCCTGGTAAAAGTGGAAGCGGCCGGAATCAACCCTGTGGATTACAAGATTAGAAACGGGAGCCTGAAGCTGATAATGCCGGGAAGGTTTCCCAGAACACCGGGAGGTGAAATAGCCGGCATAGTGCATAAAGCCAGCTTTTCATCTTCACTCTTCAAGCCCGGGGACAGGGTCTATGCCATGCTGGAAACGCCCAGGGGAGGATACGCTCAGTATGTTGCTGTAAAAGAAAGACTGCTGTGTTCCATACCGGCGGATTTAAGTTTTGAAGAAGCGGCCGCATTGCCTCTTGCCGGTTTGACCGCGCTACAGTCTCTAAGAGACAAGGGGAAGATAACCGATGGAATGCGAGTGCTGGTCAACGGGGCCTCCGGGGGAGTCGGCTCATTCGCCGTCCAGATAGCAAAGGCTTTTCAGACGCACGTAACAGGCGTCTGCTCCGGGAAGAACATAAACTTTGTCCGGGACCTGGGGGCTGACGCTGTCATTGATTATGAAACCGAAGATTTCACCAAAACGGGCAACCAGTTCGACATCGTTCTGGACGCGGTGGCCAGAAAAAGTTTTATGAGCTGCTATAACATCCTCAAGCCCAGAGGGGCCTACATTTCCACCCTGCCCAACCTGGGCCTGCTGCTGCGCCAGAGCTTAAATCCTCTGTTTTCCAGAAAAGCATTCGCCATCATCTCCAGATCAAAGGCCGGGGATCTGACCTTTTTGGGCAGGCTGACTGAAGAAGGCAAGCTCAAGGTGCACCTGGAAAGAGTTTATTCCCTGGACGAGGTGGTGCAGTCTCATAAGCGCATGGAAAGCGGAAGAGTCAGAGGCAAGCTGGTTCTTAAAGTTTTTCCCGGGGCAGCCTGAAGAGTAGATTGCCCAGCCAGCAGAGACAAAACCCTCCTTCTACGCGCACATTGAAGCTTGAGTTACTCCAGGAGCAGGCCGGCCTGCCACGCTTCTTAGCATGGCTAGCGTTGTTCATATTCTTAGAGTAATTTTCAAAAGCCGGGTGAGGCTTCCCCCATTGGTTGAGGAGAGTGAAGAGAAGATTCTTTATCTTCAGGTAAGGTATCACACTATTCCCAGTTGGTCCGGGGATGGTGACCTGTTTGCTGATTTGAAGCTTGGCGCTTCTACTGCTCGGCCTCTTCAGGAAGTTGGTGACGTTGTAATATTTGAACCAGACATGTACGACCCGCAATTCATGAAAACCCCCCTGGAGGTTCTGGCCATTGAAGAAACTGGACATGACATGCTTCGCATTTCAGTGAAACAATTGCCCCGCTAGCAGGTGATAGAGGGTGATATGGATTTCCATCTGAAATTGGATACGTGTTCCGGCCAGGCTGAAATTGGCTTCTCTCCTGGCACATACGGCCAGCATGAAAAAGACGGGCCGCCAGTTAAAGATGAGGCTGAGGAGAGTCTGACCGAAGGCCGCTTCATTGCCTATGACAATGGTACAGTACTGGACACGCGGACAAACCTCATGTGGGCGGCGAAGGATAATGGGTCGAGCATCAACTGGGCCGATGCCAGGAGTTACTGCGAACTATCGCGGAGGCGGGTATACGGACTGGCGCATGCCCACTCAGGAGGAGCTGGCGGGGTTGTATGATGCAGGGAAATCACAATATCAAGAATGTTATCCAGCAATATGAATTCATATGGCAACAGACTTGATTCATCTTACCTGCTGCTGCCCCTGGGCATCCGAAACGCAAGGGTCCAGAGCTGCCGGCTTCAACCTCGAGAATGGAAGCCCGCTCATGAGTAACCAGTCCTCAGAAGACATCAGGAGGGCACTCCCGGTGCGTCCCGCTGCCCGACCATGAGGTGGTTGCAGGACATTGTCCAGGCAGACGGGCTCATGCTCCTGCTGGATGATGAATAAACAGGATGAGTTGAATCTATGACTGATCGGGGGCAGGGATATTCTCTGCTCCCTTTTATTGCATCTTACGGCTATTCCTCAGCAATAGTCTGCCTTGCATCGTGAATTGAATACCAATAAAAGGCATTAATAGAAAGAACGCTGGGGCTACAGTAAATTCTGATCGCCGGCTCCGCTCAGCCGGAGCGTTATACGAGCCTACGGCTATCGGCATGGCATAGTCCAGTTCTATTATTCTGAAGACTGACCGGAAGAAAGCTTGATTATTCCGGGAGGGTTAAATTGCTGTCTGAACATGCACTTAGCTTCAAGGAGGAATAGAATGGGTTGGGAACATGAGCATGAGAAGATTCGGAGTGCTATACAGAAAAAGTATGCGGAAGTATCCAGAAACGCCAGGGGTAAGTTTGCCTACCTGACCGGTTATGAGGGATCTCTTGCTCTGGAGTATGATGCCCTGGCACTTTCTCGGATACCCCGTGAAATCATGCAGTCGTTTTGCGGCGTCGGCAATCCATTTAAGGCCGGACCGGTAAGCGAGGGAGAATCTCTTCTGGATGTAGGTTGCGGAGCGGGCATAGACTTGATTGTGGCCAGTCACTATGTCGGCGAGACCGGCCGGATCTGCGGGATAGACATTACGCCGGAGATGCTGAAAATCGCAGAGCAGAATATAGAGTCCATGGGCCTTGGAAATGTTGAGGTTAGACAAGGAAGCGCTGAGTCCATTCCCTATGAAGACGATACTTTCGACATTGTCATTTCCAATGGCGTCTTGAATCTATCAACCCGGAAGAAAACGGCATTCCTGGAAATATTCCGGGTCCTTGGCCCGGGAGGGCGCCTTCAGTTCGCAGACATCTTTCTAGAGGGTGAAAGAGCAAGGGAGACACCCTGCACCCTTGAGGCATGGTCCGACTGAATAGGCGGGGCGATCCCCGTGCGGGATCTGTTGGACCTGATCAGAAAAACCGGATTTCAAGATGTTGAGTTTCTCGGTCGAACCACAGTGTCCACATCTGCCAGAACCTACGGAGCAGTATTTCGTGCCAGGAAACCGGGTTGATCAAAGGACTTCCCATAAGACCCATTGCCAAATACTGCCAACAATGTTGGTGCAAACTTAAGACTGCCGTGGCTGGCTGTTTCTCGCAACATTATGATATTTAATGTATTTATTGTTTGGTATAGATAGTGCTCTGTATATGGAAAACATCAACACTCAACCATTCAGGAGGAACGTCATGAAAAAGTGGAGTGTGAAGATTTTTGGATTCGCGGCAATGGCGGCGCTGGTTTGCCTTCTGGGCATGGGGCAGGCCGGGGCGTATGATCAAGATGATCTGGACAGGTTGCTGAAGACGAATTCGTGCAGCAGCTGTGATTTGACCGAGGCCGATCTGTCCAAAGCCAACCTGTCCGGGGCCGATCTGACCCGGGCCTTCCTGGCCGGGGCCAACCTGTCAGGTGCGGATCTGAGCGGGGCCGATCTTACCACGGCCTACCTGTCCAGGGCCGACCTGTCCGAGGCCGATCTGTCCGGGGCCAACCTGTTCGGGGCCTACCTATTCGAGGCCAAACTGTCCGGTGCCAAACTGTCCGAGGCCGATCTGACCGGGGCCGATCTGACCGGGGCCAATCTGTCCGGGGCCGATCTGACCAGGGCCGATCTGACCGGGGCTAACCGGTGGGAAGCCGATCTGACCGGGGCCAACCTGTCCGGGCTGATATGGACCGGGGGCAGAACATGCGCCGAGGGCTCCATCGGCGAGTGTAAGTGAAGATTTCGGCTGTTTCTCAGGTATAGTCCCATCAAGAAATACTGGAGCCTACCAAAAATATTCCTGCAATAGTATATATGTCTGGTTCATCCGGTTTAAGGGTGTCACAGCTTCTGAAAATGATTCCAAGAAGATGAACCCCGCTTAGAGGCGTGTTAAAATATTTCAAAAGTATGCTCTGTCGGATGAAAATATGAGATATACCACGGTGAACTGCTGAGTAACCAGACCTCTGTCCGTCTTAACCCACTCTCCGGTTTTCACCAGTAATGCTTGAAGAAATTGGCCTGGTCCTGATGCGGGCGGACTTTGTCTTCTATCCTGGCCAGTTCATTGCCGGTAAAAGGTTCGAATTCCCTGGCTATACGGACGTTTTCCTCCACCTGTTCCACACTGGAGATGCCTATGATGGCCGTGCTGACAGGGAAACTGAGGGCATAACCCAGTGCTTCCTGCATGGAGACGGCCCCTCCGGGCTTAAGAATGCGGCTGACCGCAGTCACCTTCATGGCGATAATTCCCATTTTCTTCTCTGCCGCCTTTTCCAGGAGGTCCTCTTGAAAAGGCCGGTAATGTATGTCTCCAGCGTTAAGGCTGAGAAGGACCGTGTCGAAATTATGGCGGGTTATGCCCCGGATCAGTACATCCGGATCCTTGTGCCCGGTGATCCCGATGTTGCGGATGACCTTCTCCGATTTAAGCTTTTCCATGGCCCGCACCGCACCTTGCCTGCCCAGGGCCTGATCCACGTCATCGTTCACCCGGACATTGTGCACCTGATAAAGATCCAGATAGTCAGTCTTCAGCCGCTTCAGGCTCTGCTCAATAAGGCGCATGGTCCCGTCGTAGGTGCGGTCATGGGTCTTGGAGGCCAGAAAAACATCCTTTCGCCTGCGGGCCATGACCTGGCCGATGTTGCTCTCGCTGCCGCCTCCGCCGTATGTGGGAGAGGTGTCGATATAGTTAACTCCAAGATCCAGAGCCTTCTCCAGTATGGCTGTCGCCTCTTCCTGCCTGCCGGCCTGCTGCACTGTCGATTCTCCGCCCAGGCTGAATATGGAAACCTGGTGGCCGGTGCGCCCCAGCTTTCTTCTGGGCATGCCCTCTGAACCCGGGTCAGCCGCAGACACAGCTCCCGGTCCGCGCGCAGCTTCAATGCCGGTTATTCCCAGACCGGCAACCGCCCCGGCAGTGGTATACATAAATCTCCTGCGGTTTATCTTTTTTCGCATAAATCCTTCCTGGTTTGTTATTTGGAATTATTCCACGGCAACAGGCCATGGCCTTTATATATCTGCCCGGCATTTTCCGATCTTAGAAAACCCATGAGGCTTCTGCCCCACTTGCCTTCGTCTTCTGCCAGTCCAATACAGGTCCCGGAGACCATATTTCCCGGCAGAGGGTCGGGTTTTTCTACAGTTCCGCCCAGGGGGATCATCTCAAATATATCCGGAAAAATCCTTACGCAGCGCAACCCAAGATGGTAGAACACCAAAGCCGCGTCAGCCCTGCCGTCGGCCACCGCCTGGGGAGCTTCCCGGTGGTGAATGCATTTTCCGAAAATCACCCGGCCGGAGTTTATAAGTTCATCAGGCAGAGCAGGCGTTCCCGCCAGCGCTTTCAGTGTGCCGAAGTAAGCAGCATAGCTTGTTTTTTCTGAATGAGGGCTGGACAGAAAAAGCCTCAAGCCCTTTTGCTCCAGATCATCTACTCCGGCAATGTTTCTGGGGTTGCCCTTTCTCACCAGCAGCACATTACCCTGATTCCGGACAAAAGGATAATACTCCTGGATCAATCCGTCCAGGGCAAGGCTTTTGATGACCTCCAGGGGACTGATGAAGACATGGGGGCTGGTCCTTAAAACCAGATTGCCCAGCTTAAGGCATCCTGTCCTGAACATTTTGACGATTGGCCCGGGAGGGGTTGTAGCGTAAAATATTCCGGAGAGTTCAGGATGGTGCTGCTGGAAATATTTCAGACAGTCCCTTAGAGCCATATGGTGATTGCCGTCTGAAAATACAGCCAGCTCAGCACTGCCCGGATCACCGTGAAAGTCAAGGCAGATATTGGAGCCCTGTTCATACCATGGGGCACAGGAGGTTTCAGTTGAGGCATTTTCTTCCGGCCATTCAAGATGCTGCATCAATTTTTTCCTCCTGGTTCAACACTGTATACGTTCAGAATATACCCGTGCAAGCCTTCCAGATTGTTATCAACTGAGCGGCTCAGGGCCTGAGCAGGACGGGCGTGAAATATTATTGATTATTTGCACAACGGAGCATCAAGATTCTCAAAAATACTCTTTTTAACCGGATTAGCAAAAAAAAATATCATCTGCAGGCAGCTCAGTCCATGTGTAACCGCTCAGGATGCCAACTGATCCCCCTGGCCAGCCCTTCCGGTCCTTGATGCCTGTTTTAATTTTCACATTTTACCCTCATAAAACGATGAATCCTTCACATTTTACCAAGGTAATATTGACATTGATGCTCCAATCCATTTTTCTTAAACCTTCCCTTCCTTGGCCGGACATCGCAATTGAATCTGAAGCGTGACGGCCGGATTCTGAATATTCCGCTCTATGCTGTTTCTCTCTTTCCCATGCAGCTTGAGAATAAGAGCAGTGTCCCGAAATCAGGTTCGGATGCTGATCTCATGTGACCAAAAAGATCTGCTTTTTTACCACACTTACGCCTGTGATTACTTCAACCAGCCTATAGAGGTCGATCCAGCCTGTTTTCCCGGCCTCAGTCCGGGTATTTTTTCACTGCCTGCCTAAGTTCGATTCCTGACCCCTGACTACTGATTCATGGCATCCGACATCCGACCCCCGATGTCCGACATCTGATCTCTGATGTCTGGTTAAAGACCTCTGACTTCCGACATCCGATATCTGGTTAAAGACGTCAGACTTCCGACCTCTGGCTACTGATTCAGGCTTGATCATTCTTAATTCTGCTCAAAGTTAACAGGTAAGAAAAACAGATAGCTGGTTGAGTTTTGCTCTGAAAAAGCGCTCCATCCTGGAAAATTTTGGCCCTTAACCTTCCTGGATTTTTATGGACAGGGAAGAGATACGCAGCCGAATTTCCGGTCTGAGTGTCTGGAGACGCGGCGACCAGAGAGCACCGCACAAGCCCCTCTGCTTCTGCTCTATGCCCTGGGCCGGCGCCTTCGCGGGGAGAAAAGGCTCATTCCGTTCAAGGAGGCAGACCAGAAGCTGCGGAAACTGCTTCTGGAATTCGGCCCCCCAAGAAAAAGCTATCACCCTGAGCATCCCTTCTGGAGGCTGCAAAGCGACGGCCTGTGGGAAATTGCCGGCGCTGAAGACCTTCAGAAACGCAAATCAAATTCCGACGTTCCCAAAACAGTACTGCTCAAAAAAGATATCCACGGCGGTCTCTTGTATGAAACTAGACTCAACGCTGAACAGACACGCATCAGGCGCTTAATTCCGCCAGAAATCCAGCAGCGTTTCTGATTTGAATCCCGTCGACATGCTGGTCGCGTTTTAAATGCATTATAGCCTGAGTGCACCGGGCATCTTGAAAGAACCTGCTTCTGAAGTAATTCAAGGCCCTGGAAGGAGATTGATCAGAGAGCTTAACTTCAATCATATGCATATCCCCGGAATCATCAAGCAGGGCAAAGTCGACTTCTTTACCGTCTTTGGTACGCAGGTAGTGCAATTGCATGCCTTTTGCAGTAGTATCGTTGAGAAAATGAACATGTTTGAGCAGAGATACGGCAAAAGTATTTTTCAGCTTAGCTCCCTGGTCTCCAGGCACCAGTCCGGTATCATAAAAATAAAGCTTGGGCTCCTTGAGGATGGAACGGGCGACATTTTTATGATAAGGGCGTATAAGAAAAATAATATACAGGCTTTCCAGTATGGAGATGTAGCTCTGCACAGTCTGCGGAGCAACTTGTAAATCCCGGGCAATAGAGCTGAAAGAAAGGGGTGAGCCTACTGGCATGTCACACTTAAAATGTCGTAAAAATAGTGGTAAGAATTTCTTTATAGCTTAACCCTCAACCTGGAGGAATGGAGATGAAGAAATTCGTGGTAACCCTTACCGCTGATGAACGTGTAAAACTGTCTCAACTGACTTCCAAGGGAAAACATCGGTCCCAAAAGATTCTTAATGCCTTGATCTTACTGGCCAGTGATGAAGGTGAACATCAACCTGAACGATCAAAGAACGAAGAAATTTCCAAAGTGCTTAATACAAGCATGAGGAAAATTGACCGGACCAAAAAACGATTCGTCATGCACGGTCTTAATGTTGCCCTCGATGGGAAAAAACCAGAACGCATTTACCTAAAAAAGGCGGACGGCGATTTTGAAGCTCACCTGGTTGCCTTGAGCTGTAGCGAGCCGCCAGAAGGATTTGCCCGTTGGTCTCTGCGTTTGCTGGCCGACAAAGCAGTGGAACTTGGCTATGTCGATAATGTTTCCCATGAGACAATACGTCGGGTTTTAAAAAAAACGAAATCAAGCCTTGGCAACGCAAAAGCTGGGTGATTCCGCCTGAACAAAACGGCAGCTTTGTGGCCCATATGGAAATGGTACTGGAAATATATAAGAAACCTTTTGATCCATTATATCCTGTAGTCTGTATGGATGAGTCGCCTAAACAGCTTATTTCGGAAACTAAAACTCCAATTGGAGCCTCGCCTGGGAAACCGGCAAGGCATGATTATGAATACAAACGTTGTGGAGTTTGTAACATTTTTATGGCCTTAGAGCCCTTGGCAGGGAAGCGTTTGGTAGAGATCAAAGAAAGAAGAACCAAGCAGGACTGGGCTTTCTTTCTCCAAAATATCGCTGACCAATACAGTCAGGCCGAAAAGATCACGCTGATCATGGACAATTTGAATACTCACAATCCTGGCTCCTTGTATGACACTTTTCCTCCAGAGCAGGCCAAAGCGTTATGGGACAGGTTTGAGTTCGTATACACTCCTAAGCATGGAAGCTGGTTAAATATTGCTGAGATTGAACTGAGTGTACTTAATGGTCAATGCCTAAATCGTCGAATTGACGATATTGAAATAATCCGCAAAGAAGTTTCGGCCTGGCAGAATCAGAGGAACAACAACGGTGCTCGGGTCAGGTGGCAATTTACAGCCGAAGACGCACGGATCAAACTGCATCGTCTATATCCGACAGTTGATTGTTGACAAGGCACTACCCTGGATCGAAGCATTTCCAGGAGGAACTTCATGGTTTTCAGCTCGCTGATTCTGCTGAATTCCAGAATATCTTCCCGGACAAGGTCAGTGTAATACTGCTTGCGCCACCTGGCTGCATAGTCAGCTGAGCCGGACAGGCAGGGTTCAGGAAATCCCCCCAGCTCATTAATGACTTCCAGGGAGTCTTGCTGGGGCATCTGGCCGGTTAGTTCAGAAACAGTCAGGGGCAGCAGGTGATAATGAAAATACCGGCCTGCCAGGGATTCCCCGCTCTGCCTGAAGGTTTCCATTCTGGCGCTGCCAGTCACTAAAATCGCCTGATTCTCTTCCCGGCCATCAAAAACACCCTTGAGATATTTTTTCCAGCCTTTCATTTTATGCAGTTCCTCAAAAAGTAACAGGTCACTACCCAGTGGCCAGGCTTCTTTGTTTATCATGCCTGCATCTGCGGGCACATCAAAGTTCAGATACTGGGGCTTGTGAAAAAAGGGAAGGAACTGTCTGGCCAGATACGTTTTGCCTACTTGCCTGGGGCCAGTAATCAATACCATTTTTCTACTCAGATCTTCTTTGACCCACGGAAAGATGGAGCGTTTCATCTAGACAAGTTAAAAGTTTATTTTATTATGGTCAAGACTATTTCAAAAGCGAGTTTAAAATAGTCAAAATGCAACTAGCTGGATTGACCATAGTTATAAAAAATCTGATAGACGAGCGTCTTCCGGGCCTGGCCGGTGTCCTGTTTGCGTAGCCGGTATGGTGGATTATGGGGTATGGATTCACGGCACAAGAAAATCCATAACTTTTACATTTTTTTTGTTGAGGGTGAGCAAAGCATTTCAGTCATCGCGGTGCTGCACGTCAAGCGCAGCCCGCAATTGTTGAAAGACCGGGTCTGAAGATCACCCGCGACATGCGATAGTAGGTTGAGCACGGCTTCCACTGCACAGGCCTGAACGCTCCCCTGACCTGGCTGGCCCCGGCCGGGGAGCATTCAAGCCTGCCCGTTAATTGTGGCCGAATTTGAATCCTTCATCCTCAAGGGATTGCCGTAAAGATCTCGCTGTACAATTCTGCCTCTGCCCCGTATCCACATCCAGCCACCTTGTTTATGCCAGAAGCGGAATTCCATATCCAGTTTTTCTGTTTTTCCGGACAAGTGATCTGCAATGGTCTTTTTGCTGGGCTCTACATCGCATCCGGATTGTCATAGCCGAGTATTTCGGAGATGTACTGGTTTGCAGCTAAAAGAATGCCTTCCGGATAAAAAGAGCAGATGCCGATGGGGGCGCTGGGCAAAAGGGAGTGCCTGGCACGTGAGCTTTTGTCTTCCGTATGGCAGCTGTTTCGAAAGTGAGCATCCCTGATTTTCAGATGAATTGTTCAGTAAAGACCCAGGAGGACTAGGGCGCCTAGCTTTCATTGAAGATCAGTTACCCGTTTGTTTTTTCCAACCTCTGTCTTCTGTATATCTGGCCACCAGATTTGGGTGTATTTTTTACTCCACGCCGTATGATCGTTACCTGTCCTTAACTTAAACAAGTTAAACCTCAGTTGTCCTGAATTAACCTGGCAACCCCATTTTACAGTATTGGATTGAAATAAAGGGCAATGCCCAGAAGGGAGATGAGAACTGCCCCAATCATGGCCGGCAGATGATAGAGCCTGGGGCTGATAATGCTTCCGGCCGTAGTTACTTTGGCCAGCAGATTGCGGGCGAACAGGGCGGCCAGGGCAAAGGAGGCCGTGACCAGGGTCAGGCCAGCCGCCAGAAAAACCATGGCCACCAGGCCGGCGAACATGATATCCAGGGTTATGGAGAAGAAAAGTATGAGTGCAGCACCGGGACAGGGCACCAGGCCCACGGCAAGGGCCAGGGAGAGCAGGCTTTTGTTGTCCGCCCGGGTAGAGCAGCATCCGCATCCACCGGCACTTCCATGCAGCATGGCCCGGCCGGATTTCCAGGCCAGAAAAAGACCCACCAGAAAGATAAGCCCCGCACTTATCTTCTGCATGCGGGCCTCGGCCTGATCCAGCGGTCCCATGCCCCCGGTCTTGAAGATGAAGTACACGCCCATTACCAGGATAATGGCCGAAAGTACATGCAGAAAACTCATGACGCTGCCCACCATGAGCCCCTGTTTCACCGAGGCCTTTCGGCTTAAAAAATAAGTACCCACAAAGGCCTTGCCGTGGCCCGGGCCCAGGGCGTGGACCACTCCGTAGGCAAAGGCCAGTCCCAGGTAGGACCAGAAGGCACTGCCCCAGGGATCTTCACGGATCTGCCGGGCATAAGCCGCGGCCTTCTGGCGTATCTGATGCTGCCACGCCATTATTCTGGCCAAGGTTGCCTGCCCCTTTTCTTTTATCCATTCCGGGACCAGGTCTCCTGGTTGAAACCTGTGTTCCTTTTTTTCTTCTGGTTGTTCCGGGGGCGCCTGAAAAGGGCTCTGGGCAAAGGATGTCCAGGGAAGAAAAAGTATCAGGCTTAAAAGGAGTATTGTAAATATTCGGGCAGTCATAGGGGAGCTATGCTCAACTTGATTGCTTCAGGAGTTACCATTCCAAAATAAAATCTCAGGGATGACTTTTTCTGGGTGGAGTAGTTGATTTCCCAGGAGGAGAGATCACCTTTGAAGCCGATGTTATCGGGCGGGAAAAACACATGACAGAAATAGGTTTCGTCGTACACCAGAATGAAGACTTCCTGCTTGTCCTGATTTATTTCCATGTCAAAAGGTACAAAAAATGAGTATATTGCAAGCCCGTCCTTAACTTTTACGGAAAAATTCTCGATTTTCGTAGCCGGGATCTTTTCATCCCCCACCATTACCATGGTAAAAAAGTTGTAGTGCTTGAGGTTTTCAAAGGTTTCCCGGTAAAGGCGATCCAGTTCCTGGCTGCTTATCTCTCCTTCCTGATCAATATTGTACTGATTGATTATCCAGGAGCTCTGGTACTCGTCGAATGTCCACTCCTGCCATATCCCCTTTAGTCCCTGCTCATTGAACTCGATTTCTATTTCCGTTTCCAGGAAGACATGCGGATGGGCAAGAGCCTGGCCGGTAGGTGAAACGTGCAGGCCCAGGAACAGCAGCCCTGAAACAATCAGGCACCATCTGGTGTAACCATGTATGATTGATAACATAATATCAACAAATTAAACGGTCCTGTTTATAAAAGTCAATCTGATACTATCAGTTTACCCCGGTTGCCAGAAAACTTGTCCTGTGGATACTGGTTCTGGGGGCATGCTGATAATCAGCGCCTCCCTGGGACTGGGTTTCGGTGCCACAGGCAGCCTGCTGGACTCCCTGGGGGGAGGTGTTTTTCCGGTCGCAGGAGGCGGACCAGGTGGCTGCGGCCATTATCAAAGAGATCCGACTGCCCCCGGGTGGTCCTGGCTGCAGCGGTGGGAGGGACCCTGGCCCTGGTCCAGGAGCCCACAGTCATGCCCCTTGATGAACCCACCAGCAGCCTGGATCTGAAAAATCAGCTGGAAATCCTGCGCACCATCGACCTCGTAGTCCAGGAACACGAACTGGCAGCGGTCATGACCATGCACGACCTGAGCCTGGCCTTTAGTTTTGCGCATAAGTTCCTGTTCCTGAAAGACGGCAGTATTTATCACCACGGCGGGATAGAAGAACTGACCCCGGAGATGGTGGAGGTGGCCTACGGGGTAAAGGTGGATATTTTGAATCACCAGGGCAACCTGGTAATCGTACCCAAGTATAAGCCTAAGGCGGGCTATGCCCGCAACCCAATATTTTTAAAATGACTAAGTGCTCTGAGTCGTAAGTTCGGTGACGTATTTTTATATTAAGCTGCAATCAGTACTTTTTCTTGATGTGTTTCTTTTTGGTGCAGCTTTGACAATACTCT
>SL_5KL_010_SEDDRAFT_10001545_pt1 | contig 13789 bp, 12 predicted proteins | sample SodLakKL_010_SED_FD_9118 | JGI IMG/M metagenome (IMG submission 9118)
TCCCTGGGCCATGAGGATCTTCGCCAGCGGCTCGAGTCCGCGTTCCCGGGCAATGGTGGCGCGGGTGCGTCGTTTTGGCCGGTAAGGCAAATAGAGGTCCTCCAGGGTCGACAGGTCCGGCGCCTCCAGAATCTTCTTCCTCAGGTCGTCCGTGAGCAATCCCTGCTCCTCAATGGTCGACAGCACGGTGTCTTTTCTTTTGTCAAGCTCCTCCAGGCGTTGATGCAGGTCGCGGATGGTGGTGATCTGCACTTCGTCGAGTGAGCCCGTCATCTCTTTGCGGTAACGGGCAATGAAGGGAACGGTGGCACCTGACTGCAGTAAACGCAGGGTTTGCCTGATGCTGTTCTCGTGCAGTTCGGTTGCTTTTGCGATGTGAAGGATATGCTTTGGTGAGGGGTCTGTGGTCATGGGGATACTTGCAATTTTGGGGGTGTGTCAACGCTTTGGGGTGCTGCATGATGCAGGGACGTGCGCAGCTTCCTGTCAGAAGGCCATCTTATGCTGGATGGCCGTCCTGAAGCTCTTCCTGTGGTAAGGGCTGAGTCCGTGGGTTAGAATGGCCTGGCGGTGTGCCGGCGTCGGGTAACCTTTGTTGCTGATCCAGCCATACTCGGGATGCTCCCGGTGCAGGGCAGTCATCAGCTCATCCCGGTGCACCTTGGCCAGGATGGATGCTGCGGCGATGGCCAGGTAGGTGGCGTCTCCTTTTACAATACACGCATGGGGGATGTTGCCGTAGGCCTCAAAATGCCTCCCGTCCACCAGGATGCGGGCAGGCTGCAGGTCAAGCTGTTGGAGTGCCTGGTGCATGGCGCGGATGGAAGCCCGCAGGATGTTGATCTCATCGATGGTCTGGTGGTCAATGCTGGCCACCGCATAAGCCAGGGCGTTGTCTTCAATCAGTACTTTTAGCTCGCTGCGCGTGGCGGCAGAAAGCTGTTTGGAGTCCTGAAGCGTTTCCCTGAGTTCAGGCAGGGGTTGTTCGGGCAGGATGACTGCGGCAGCGGTAACAGGTCCTGCCAGGCAACCTCTTCCGGCCTCGTCGCATCCTACCTCCGGAAGCAGTGTTCCAAAATGCTGCTTCAAGGCTTTGCTCATGTTGTCGCTTGTTTTGCCAGGATCCCCTCAAAGATCCGTTTGCCGTCCTCATTGCCCAGCTCAGGATCAGCGGCGCGCTCAGGGTGGGGCATCATGCCAAACACATTGCGGGCCTTGTTGCACACACCGGCAATGTTCAGTACAGAGGCATTGGGATTGGCTTCCGGGGTCACCTGGCCATTGGCATCGCAATAACGGAAAAGCACCTGCTCCTGCTCCCGGATCCTGTCGAGTTCATCATCCTGCGCAAAATAGCGGCCTTCGCCATGGGCAATCGGGATCTTCAGCGCCTCGCCGGGTTGGGTCGCGGCAGTGACCAGGCTGCTGGTGTGTTCGCTGGTGATGTAGGCATTGCGGCAAATGAACCGGTGGCTGGGGTTGTGAAGAAGTGCCCCAGGCAAGAGGTGGGCCTCACAAAGGATCTGGAAGCCATTGCATATGCCGAGCACATAGCCGCCTTTTTGGGCAAAAGGAATGATCTCATCCATGATGGGAGAGAAACGGGCAATTGCACCCGAACGGAGATAGTCACCATAAGAAAAACCGCCCGGAAGCACAATGAAATCAACCCCCTTGAGATCTCTTTCCTTATGCCAGAGCGGCAAAACTTCTTGTCCCAACTTTTTTTTGAGGACATACATCATGTCATGGTCGCAATTGGACCCCGGAAAAACCACTACGCCAAACTTCATACGTTTTTATGATTGGAGCTTACAGATATGTGTCTGGCAAAGGTACATATTTTGACCCGAACCCGGGAGCTTATTCCCTGTTATTGCCATTGCCGTTTTTGCGGTAAAGGCGTTCGACGACGTCGGCGTATGCTTTTAACAGGTGAGTCCTTCTCAGCTTGAGTGTGGCGCTGAGTTGCCCGGTTTCCACCCCCCATTCGTGATCCAGGATCTCAAAACGGGAGACACGCTCATACTTGCCAAAGCGTTTGTTGTAATGGGTGATCTCTTTTTCGAATCGTTTGCGGATACGGGGCATGGCGATCATCTCCGCATTGGTTGTGTAAGGAATCTCCTTGACCTCGCACCAGGAGCGCAGATGGTTAAAATCCGGGACCACGATGGCTGCCGGTGTGGGCTGATTTTCGCCGATCACCATGATCTGATCAATGAATGGCGATTCTTTGAAGGCGTTTTCCAATACCTGGGGATGAATGTACTTCCCAAAAGAAGTTTTGAAAATGACTTTTTTCCGGTCGGTGATGCGCAACTGGCCTTCAGGCTCAATCACGCCCACGTCGCCGGTATGGAACCAGCCCTCATCGTCGATGACCTCCCTGGTGAGCTCCGGTGCCTTATAGTACCCCATCATCACATTGGGTCCCTTCACCAGGATCTCCCCGTCTTCGGCGATTTTTACCTGCACCCCGCGCAGCACGGGTCCGACGGTGCCAAACTTGATTCCATTCGGACTGAAGTCGCTCACCGCAATCACAGGTGATGTTTCGGTGAGTCCGTATCCCTCAATGACGCGTATGCCCACCGCCCAGAAGATGCGTCCGAGGCGGGGCTGGAGGGCAGCGCCTCCCGACACCACAATGTCCAGGTTTTTGCCCAGGGCGGCCTTCCACTTGCTAAAGACCAGCTTGCGTGCAATGGTCAACTTCATTGCATACCATGGATTCCTTTTTTCTTTCCCGATCTCGTAGTTTAGCCCCACCTTGTTGGCCCAGAAGAAGATCATCTTTTTGATGCCCGTGAGGTCCCTGCCTTTCATCAGGATCTTGTCATACACCTTTTCAAGCAGACGCGGAACGGTCGTGAACACGTGCGGATGTACCTCGCGGAGGCTCTCGGCGATCGCGCCCATGTTGGCCAGGTAGTACATCGAGAGCCCCTTGTAGATAAAGGTGTAATTCATCATCCTTTCGTAGATGTGGCAAATCGGCAGGAAGCTCATCGCCCGGTGTTCGGGACCATAAGGAGGAATATAGGAAACCGCTTTGAAGTTGCTGATGATGTTTGCGTGGGTCAGCATGACCCCTTTGGGCGTTCCGGTGGTTCCGGAGGTGTAGATGATGGTTGCCATGTCATCCGTGTGGATGCCATCCTTGAGCGTTTGCAGCTTGCCCGGNTCGGGATTGGCCTTTCCGAGCTCCATCAGCTCCTGCAGGTGCTTTTCCCCGAAAAGGTCCTGGAAGGTGTAGATGGCCTGAACCCCTGGGATCCCGGCCACGATTTCCCGGATGCGGCGGTACATCTCTTCACCGGCAACAAATACGTATTTGACTTCCGCATGCTCCAGGATGTAAGCATAATCCTTGTCGCTGATGGTTGGATAGATCGGGATATGGATGGCGCCAATCTGCTGCACACCCATGTCCAGGAAGTTCCATTCCGGCCGGTTAAAGGTAATGGAGGCGATCTTGTCTCCCCTGCCGACTCCGAGCTTCAGCAACCCGTAACTGACATAGCGGCTGTTATCCAGCCATTCCTGGGTGGAATACTTTTTCCATTTGCCGTTTTCCTTGCCTGCCAAGGCGTCTTGCTTGTCCGGACACATCCCGGCATAACGGTCCAACAAATCAAATATCCTGGTTACCTCCATGGGGGAATATTCTTGTTTTATACGTACGTTTAAGCTTAAGGGCACGAAATTAGGGCTTTTTTCTCAATTGGCCCATAATGATCCATCACAAAATGGAACCTTGCAGGATCATTATCCTGCCTGCAATCATATTTCAGAGATTGTAATAATTTGGTAAGTAGTGGCTTGCGTGCATCATTGCGTGAAAAAAAAGAATCCCGGACAGCAAAAATGGGCTTCTGCTGCCCGGGATTGATGCTGAATGGCTCAGCGACAAGCTTTATTTCTTCATTTCTGCAAAGAATTTGTAGAAGTGCGGGATGGTTTCCATGCCCTTATAAAACTGGGACAATGGATAGTTTTCATTGGGGGAGTGGATCGCATCGGTTTCCAGGCCAAATCCCATCAGGATGGATTTGATGCCGAGGATCTGCTCAAACATGGAAATAATGGGGATGCTGCCTCCGCTGCGATAAGGGACGGGCTTGATGCCATAGCTCTCCTCGTAGGCTTTGCTGGCCGCCTGGTATTCCGGTGTGTCGGTCGGACTTACATAGCCTTCGCCGCCATGGAGAAACTCCACATCCACCTTCACGCAGTCTGGCGCGATGGACAGGAAATGGTCCTTAAAGAGTTGCGTGATCTTTTCTGAGTTCTGATGCGGTACGAGGCGCATGGAGATCTTGGCGTGGGCTTCGGAAGGCAGGACGGTCTTGGCTCCTTTTTCCGTATAGCCACCCCAGATGCCGTTTACATCCAATGAAGGCCGGATGCCGGTGCGTTCAAGTGCGGAATAGCCTTTCTCGCCTTTGAGTTCTTTGACGCCGATGGACTTCTTGTAACCTTCCTCGTCGAAAGGTGCCCTGGCCATTTCCTTGCGTTCTTCGTCGCTCAGTTCTTCCACGTCATCATAAAAGCCTTTTACGGTAATGCGGCCGTCCTCATCCACCAGGCTGCTGATCATGTCGCAGAGGATGTTGATGGGGTTGGCTACGGCGCCACCATAGAGGCCGGAGTGCAGGTCGCGGTTCGGTCCGGTCACGTGCACTTCGCAGAAGGACAATCCCCTGAGGCCGGTGGTAATGGATGGCGTATCCGGGCCAAGCATTGCCGTATCGGATACCAGGATCACATCCCCGGCAAGCTTTTCGCGGTTGTCTTCCAGGAACTTGCCAAGACTCGGACTGCCAATCTCTTCTTCCCCTTCAATCATGAACTTGACATTGCAGGGGAGCTGGTCGGTATTGACCAGGTATTCAAAGGCGGCAAAGTGCATGAACATCTGTCCTTTGTCATCATCGGCTCCTCTTGCAAAGATCTTGCCGTCGCGGATCTCGGGCTGAAATGGCTCGCTTTTCCACAGTTCCAGCGGTTCTACCGGCTGCACGTCGTAGTGGCCATAGATGATCACGGTAGGCAGATCCGGGTTGATGGTCTTCTCGCCGTACACCACGGGGTGGCCTTCCGTGTCGCACACCTCGGCCTTGTCTGCACCCTTCTTCAGCAGGTTTCCCTTCACCCACTCAGCGGCCTTATACATATCGTCTTTGTGCGTTTCCTTCGAGCTGATGGAAGGAATGCGAATCAGTTCAAATAATTCCTCAAGGAAGCGATCCTTGTTGTCTTCAATGTACTTTTTCAGGTCTTGCATATACTTTCTAGTTTGAGATGAATTGTGCTGTTTGCTAAAATAACTGGAGCGTCTGCAAATATAGGAAAACCTGCGAAACAGACTGAATCATCCCACTAATCCCATCCAAACCACCGATCAATCTCGCGCCGTTCTTTCTTGGTCGGACGGCCTTTTCCGTGGGGGCGCAGGCCTGCCTGGCTTTTGGCGATCTCCAGCTTCTGGTATTCCTCCTCCGGGGTGAGGTCTTCCATATACTCGCTGACCAGTTTGGCACCCACCCTTTTTTCAAGCAGTTCCTTAATCCGGATGGTGCGCAGGATGGGACCGCCCTGGATCGTGACCACCATGCCGGCATGGATCTCCCGGGAAGGTTTTACGACCTGGTCATCAACCTTTACTTTTCCGGACCGGCAGGCTTCCGTGGCCTGGCTGCGTGTCTTAAAAAGCCTTACTGCCCATAAGTATTTGTCGATGCGCGGCGTGTTGGACATGGGAAAATTAAGGTTAAGGTTAAGGTTAAGATTAAGATTGAGATTAAGATTGAGGTTAAGGTTATGGGGGTATAGGGTTAAATGGGTTTGTGTGATGGCGACTTTAAGAAGCGGCGCATTGGTGTTTTAAAGGGCAAGGTGTTCATTGTTTATTTTTTGCGGAAGTAGAGCTTCATGGGCACCCCGGTAAAGTTGAACTGGGTGCGGATTTGGTTTTCCAGGAAGCGCTCATAGGGTTCCTTGATGTATTGAGGCAGGTTGCAGAAAAAGGCAAACGAGGGATAGTGTGTCGGCAGCTGGGTCACATATTTGATTTTGATGTACTTTCCCTTGGTGGAGGGGGGAGGTTGGTTTTCAATGATGGGAAGCAGCACCTGGTTGAGCTTGCTGGTGGAAATTTTCTGCTGGCGGTTATGGAAGACCTCCACGGCCACCTCCATGGCCTTGAATACCCTTTGCTTGGTCAGCACACTGGTAAAAATGATGGGGACATCTGTCAGGGGCGCAATTTTTTCACGGATGTGCTCCTCGTAGCGTCTTGCCGCGTGGGTGTCTTTGTTGACGATCAGGTCCCATTTGTTGACGAGGATCACAATGCCTTTATTGTTCCGGGCCGACAGGGTGAAAATATTCAGGTCCTGCGACTCAAATGGCATGGTCGCATCCACCATGAGCAGACATACATCAGCCAGCTCAATGGCCCTTACCGAGCGCATCACGGAATAAAACTCGATGTTTTCCCGGACCTTCCCCTTTTTTCTCAGGCCAGCCGTGTCGACCAGGTAAAAGTCGAACCCATACCGGTTGTAGCGGGTATGGATGGTATCGCGCGTGGTGCCGGGAATGTCGGTTACGATGTTTCTTTCGGTACCCAGCAAGGTGTTGATGATGGATGACTTGCCCACGTTGGGCCTTCCCACAAACGCGAATCGCGGAATTTCGGAGTCTGTTTGCTCAACCTGGTTTTTGTTGAGTGTTTTTACCAGGGCATCCAGCAGTTCGCCGGTACCGCTGCCATTGATGCTGGATACCGGGTACACCGCCTCTACGCCGAGCTCATAAAAAGCCGTGCTTTCGGTCACCAGTTTGCTGTTGTCGGCTTTGTTGGCCACCAGGAAGTAGGGTTTGCCACTCTGCCGGAGCAAGTCTGTTACCTCGCGGTCGAGGGGACTGACCCCTTCGATGGTGTCGACAAGGAAGAGGACCACATGGGCTTCTTCCAGGGCAATCTCCACCTGGTCACGGATCTGCTGTTCAAATACGTCTTCTGAGCCGGCCACATAACCCCCGGTGTCGATGACGGAAAACTCCACGCCATTCCAGTCTGACTTTCCGTAATGCCGGTCGCGGGTCACACCCGCAGTGGGATCCACAATGGCCATGCGCCGCTTGGTGAGCCGGTTAAATAAGGTGGATTTGCCGACGTTCGGCCGTCCGACCAATGCTACGATATTGCTCATGCTTAGCTTGTTTAATGATTTCCTTGTTGATGGCCGGTTATTTGTACCCAAATCGCCGCAACTGGGTTTCGTCCTCCCGCCAGTTGCGGCTTACCTTTACGTGCAGCTCAAGGAAGACCTTTTTTCCCAGGAAGGTTTCCAGGCTCTTGCGGGCTTCAGTGCCCACCCTTTTGAGTGCCTGACCCTTGTGCCCAATGATGATGCCTTTCTGGCTGTCGCGCGCCACGTGGATCACGGCCCTGATCCTGATCAGCTGGTCCTCCTCCTTGAAGGTGTCTACCGCTACTTCGACAGAATAAGGGATTTCCTGCTTGTAGTTCATCAACACCTTTTCCCGGATGGTCTCGGCCACAAAGAACCTGGTGGGTTTGTCGGTGAGCTCGTCTTTCGGATAAAAGGGCGGGGACTCGGGCAAAAGCTCCAGGATCTTGTTCAGGACCAGGTCGATGTGGTATCCGTAAAGCGCAGAAACCGGGAGTACGTGCCAGTTGGGCCAGGCTTTTTCCCATCGTTCGCGCACCGTGTTAATTTCCTGCTCACTGGCCAGGTCGGCCTTGTTGATCAGCAACAATACCGGTGCATCGGTGCGGTCGATCTTACGCAGGATGTCCTCGTGAGAAAAATCATCGTTGACCTCTGTCAGTACAATATATAAATCAGCATCTTCTAAAGCACTGTGCACAAAATGCATCATGTGCTCCTGCAGTTTGTAGTTGGGCTTGAGGATGCCCGGCGTGTCAGAAAAGACAATCTGGTAATCTATGCCATTGGCAATCCCCAGNATTCTGTGGCGGGTGGTTTGCGCCTTGGGGGTAATGATCGATAAGCGCTCCCCGAGAAGCGTGTTCATCAGGGTCGATTTCCCGACATTGGGATTTCCGATGATGTTTACGAAACCAGCTTTGTGCATGCGCGTGCGGTTTATGAAGATTGATTCAGGACGTTGTTGTAGCCTGCCACTTTTCGGGAAGGCAGTATTTCCTGGCACAAAGTTAGGCTTTTTCAGAAAAAACCCACGAAACATTTGGTTATCTGAAACAGTTTTCCTACTTTTGCACCCGAAATGACACTGCGGGGTGGAGCAGAGGTAGCTCGTCGGGCTCATAACCCGAAGGTCGCAAGTTCGAATCTTGCCCCCGCTACCAGGTAAACCCTGCTTATCGAAAGATAGGCAGGGTTTTTTTGATCGTCCAGGTTTGGAAGTGTACATGGGACATCAATTTATGCCTATTTTTGCAGCACAATATACCGGTTTGTGTCACCTGATTCATTTGGAAAGTTATGCAAACACAACGTTTTGTTCCGATCGCCGTCCTTGCTGGACTCCTCCTGGTTGCCGGATCCTGTCAGCCAGAAAGTGGCCTGCCTGTTGAACACGCCAAAGAAAGGATTAAAAACCATTTTGAGCGCGAAAAGTACGCTGGTGTGGTGGAGCTTGTTTCGGTGGAATTTGATGATCAGCGCGTGGATAACCTCTATGGGAGCGATTACCTTGACCTGCTTTTTACCGTTACCATTGATGTCCAGGAAGGACACGTCATGTCCACCATGTTCATGCCCGGTACCGGGTTTGAAGTGAACCACAACTGGCCCCTGGTTCGGCAGCAGCGCCTGGAAAATGCACCGGATGAGCAAAGCAGGGAAGAAGTTCGTGCCTTTTATGACGACCGGATCTTCTCTGCCGGAGAGCACACCATCAAGTCGTTGGTTACCTATGGCATCCTGCCGGATGACCAATATACCTTCATGGAACTTAGCATGGACGCTTCCTCGCGCCAGGATGACTGATGCCGCGCTTATGCCCCGGGCCTTGTTATCCTGCCTTGCGCGCAACCAGCCATTGCGCCCACCTGCCAGCTCACTGAACTGACTCCTCCCTGATCCACCATAGCTGACCCGCGATCCGAAAGAACGCGTCATCCGTTGAACATTTTCCAGCTGACCTTGTTTTCTGATTGAAATAAAGCCATAATTAAACATACGTAAATATCACGATGTTTTTATCCTGATAGCATTGTGTACATCGTGTGAAACCCAAAAAAACCTGGATGATGAAAACTGGATTCGTTGTGCAAATGATGAGCATCTTTTTGATGGGCTTCCTGTTGATGCCCATCGATTTACTTGCAGGAGAAGAAGGCAATACACCCGGCGAGGCTGAATTTACCGTGTTGGGAAACTGCGGCATGTGCAAAGACCGCATTGAAAGAGCAGCTTACAGCGTTCGTGGTGTGCGCAGCGCCGAATGGAATGAGGAAGCGCAAAAAATTGCCGTAAGGTATCGTCCCAACAGAACCGGTCAGGAAGAGATCGAACGTGCGATTGCAGAGGTGGGCCACGATACGGAAAATTTCCTGGCCGATGATGAAACCTATGAAAACCTCCATCATTGCTGTATTTACCCGAGGGATCCTGAAATGCTCGAAAACAATCGCCGCTACGATGAGGAGTAACAAGCGTAGCCGGATACCCTATTGGTTTGCGCCTCTTGCCGGTGGCTTTGCTGCCAGCAATTTTTCGTGTCGATTAGCCATTGTGGTACCGTTTTTTTAAAAATGCGTAACTTTGACACGCTTAACTGGGTAAAACAGAGCCCACATTCTCGACCAGTTCGCTTGTATGAGGCATAAGGATGAAGACCGTTGGCAAACATATCATTAGCTACCTGCTGGCATCCATGTTCCTGGTGTCATTCACGGGCATGCGCCTGCTGATCCATCATTGCATGGCGTGTGACACCACCGACGTGGCCCTGCTGGGACTGCACCCGAAGGACCCGGATGCCATGCACCGGGATCATGCCGGGGAAGGTGCCTGTGCGATCCCTTTCAACGACGCGGAGGCCATCAGCTGTGAGATCCCACCTGGCGATTCCGAAGGTGCCTCCTGTTGCGACAGCCATGGTGCTCACGGCGACCATGGTTGTGGAGATTGCTGCCAGTCGGAGGTGCATTACCTGCGGGCTGAGTTTGAAGTAACGCCAGACAAGCACGAGCAGCGCCTGGAGCCTGTTTTGCTTACCTTGCTGCCCAGGCTCCTGAATCACGCAAGTTTCATAGCTGATGAAGCTCAGACGATGACCGTCCCGGTTGTTGATGAACGACCCCCACCGAGGCTAACCGGTCGTGATTTCGTCATCTACGCCCACCACCTGAAGATTTCATAACCTCTTTTTTTTGAGCATTCCGCTGGATGTGCTGTGCGTATCCTGATGCGCTGCTTATGGCAGCCCATCGGCATGCGTGGTCACGCAGCGGATTGGGTTCCATCCCGATATCCCAAGATCTATCCATTCAAAAAAATGTAATTGTTATGAAATCAATAGTTATCCCTGTTTTGCTGACGATGCTTGTTTTGCTGACTTGCTTCAATCCCGCATATGCAGACCAGCAGCACGTGCAGGGCAAAGTGTATGAACTGGAGCAGCACCACGACCATCATCACATGTATCCGCTGGTAGGTGCCCACGTGGTGTGGATGGGTACATCCAGTGGCGTGGCCACCGATGAAGAAGGCAGTTTTGAAATTCCCGTTACTGTAGAACTGCCGCATAAACTTGTGTTTAGCTACATTGGCTATAAGAGCGACACCTTGCTGGTAGAAAACGCAGGAGAAACCATTTCCGCCGTACTGGAAGCAAGTGCAGAGCTTGAGGAGGTAGAGGTTACCGGTCGCCGTCCAGGCGCACATGTGTCCAGCCTGGATCCCGTGCTGACCAACGTAATCACGGACAGCGAGATGCAACGGGCAGCGTGCTGCAACCTGGCCGAGGCTTTTGAAACCAACGTGTCTGTAGACGTATCATACAGCGATGCGGTTTCAGGGGCGCAGCAGATCCAGATGCTCGGACTGGCTGGCACTTACAGCCAGCTGATGCTGGAAAACATGCCAGGTATCCGCGGATTGGGTGAGCCGTTTGGCCTGACCTACATTCCTGGGCCCTGGATGGAATCCATCAGCGTGTCGAAAGGAGCTGCAAGCGTGGTAAACGGCTATGAGTCGGTCACCGGGCAAATCAATGTGGACTTGAAAAAACCTGAGGGCGATGAGCGTTTCTATTTCAATGCTTTTGCCGCGGATCACGGACAGTTTGAAAGCTCAGTCAATGCCGCGTTTGACCTGAACCCCAACTGGTCGACCATGGTGATGGCCCACGGCGAATATTTCGATAACAAGATCGACCACAACCACAACACCTTCCTGGATCATCCGCTCGTGAAAAAATACAACGTACTCAACAGGTACCGCTATGACCGGCCTGGGGTAATGGATTCGCAGTTCGGCTTCAACCTCATGCAGGAAGAGCGGCAGGGCGGACAGAAGGCCTTTTTCAACAATGGTGCGCAATTTGGCTCGCCTGACTATTACGGTTATGGTACCAATACCAGCCGATTCCAGGCATTTGCCCGTACAGGCTTCTATTTTGACGACATGCCCGATGCCAGCCTGGGGACGCAACTCAACTATACCCATCACAACCATGATGCCCATTATGGTACGGATACCTACGATGGAGAGCAAAATACCTTCTATGCCAATGTCCTGTTCGGCAATACCCTTGGCCATCCCGACCACGAATTTGTTACCGGGGTAAGTTTCTTGTTTGATGACTATGAAGAAAGCCTGAATGATTCCATTTTCGACAGGCAGGAAATCGTGCCGGGTGCGTTCTTTGAGTATACCTATCACACCCACGAACGCTTCACTGCGGTAGCAGCCTTCCGTGCCGATTACCACAATCTTTACGGCACCATGCTTACCCCGCGTACCCACCTGCATTTTAACCTGCACGAAAATACCACGATCCGTGCATCAGCGGGGAAAGGTTACCGTGTGCCCAACCTGATCGCAGAAAACACCGGTTTGCTCGTAAGCAACCGCCAAATCATTGTGGCTGAGGAGATCGAAGCAGAAGAGGCGTGGAACTATGGCGGAAGCATCACCCAGCGTTTTCGCCTGCTTGGGAATGAAGCGTCGCTGGTTGGTGAGTTTTATCGCACGGACTTTGTCAGTCAGCTGGTGGTGGACGTGGATACGGATCACCGGTCCGCCATCTTCTATAACCTCGATGGCGACTCCTATGCCAACAACTTCCAGGTGGAGCTGAATGCGGAACCCATTCGCTTGTTGGAGTTAACAGCCGCGTATCGCTACACGGACGTCAAAATGACCATTGGTGACGAATTGCGCCGGAAGCCTTTTACAAATCGCTACCGGGGCATGGTGTCCGCATCCTATGCTACGCGCGCCAACGACTGGCAGTTTGACCTGACCGCCCAGTTTAACGGCCCCTCCCGCATACCGGAAGTGCCGGCCTCGGCTATCGACATGCACCACGACTTTGAATTGCGCTCAGAATCGCCTTCCTATACCATTCTGAATGCCCAGGTGACCTATCGCTGGCAAAACCTGGATATTTACGTTGGTGGGGAAAACCTCACAGACTTCTATCAGAAAGATCCCATCCTGAATCCCCATTCGCCTTTTGATGAAGGCTTTGATGGAAGCATGATCTGGGGTCCGCTGATGGGACGCAAGTTTTACATGGGCGTGCGCTTTTCCATTGACAGAATGTAGCAGCATCCAAACGGTATATTTATTGCCGTAAGTGTGAGATTTTTCCTATATTATGATCATGGATTTTGATTAGAATCTGGTCAAGCCAATGATCAAGGATAAAGTCTTACAAAAACTGAACATCCTGGCCGATGCTGCCAAATATGATGTGTCCTGCTCTTCAAGTGGGAGCAGCAGGTCGTCGAAAGGTGGGGTGGGCAATGCCAAAAGTGCTGGGGTTTGTCACGCTTTTACCGAGGACGGCCGCTGTATTTCGCTGCTTAAGATCCTGTATACCAACCACTGCATCTACGATTGTGCCTATTGTGTGAACCGGCACGGAAATGACAAGCCCAGGGCCACTTTTACCCCCGACGAACTGGCGGATCTGACCATTAACTTCTACCGGCGCAATTACATTGAAGGCCTGTTTCTCAGTTCCGGGGTGTTGCGCAGTCCGGACTACACGATGGAACAGCTCAATGCCGTTGCCCGCAAGCTACGTCAGGAGTACCGGTTTAATGGGTACATCCATATGAAAAGCATTCCCGGGGCCGATCCCATGCTGGTGCATGAGGCCGGTCTGCTCGCCGACAGGCTGAGTGTGAACATTGAGATTCCGACCGAAAAACAACTCCAGGTGCTCGCACCGGAGAAAAATTTTTCCAGCGTGTTCAGCCCAATGAACCAGATCTCCCAAAGCGTGATAGAAAGCAAGGCTGAACGCAGGAAGTCGCGGAAAGCGCCCCGCTTTGTACCTGCCGGACAAAGTACGCAGCTGATCGTTGGGGCTTCCCCGGAAACCGATTATACCATCCTCAGGCTGGCTTCCGGACTTTCCNNAAACCGATTATACCATCCTCAGGCTGGCTTCCGGACTTTATCACGATCAAAAGCTGAAAAGGGTGTATTATTCCGGCTTTGTGCCGGTGAATCACCACGACAACCGCTTGCCGGTGATCCAGAAGCCGCCGCTGGTGCGTGAGAACCGCCTTTACCAGGCCGATTGG
>SL_5KL_010_SEDDRAFT_10001546_pt1 | contig 13785 bp, 6 predicted proteins | sample SodLakKL_010_SED_FD_9118 | JGI IMG/M metagenome (IMG submission 9118)
TTACTTCCACATTGGTAAAGAACACATCGATGCCATCGAAAAAGCCGCCCGAGAGCGACTCGGCATAGAAGCCCAGCTGTACCACGCCCTCATAACCCATCAGGTCGATGCTCATCTGGTCGCCCGTATGGGATATCTCATCGTCGCTGTCCCACTGCTGAAGTAGGTTGTCCGACGACCAGGTTTCGCCCCCGTCGGTCGAGATAACCACCGCAAAACGCTGATCATCGCCAAAACTTGCTGAACTACTCGTGCCCGCTCCCGTCAGGGCCAGATCAAACTCCAACAGATACTCCATGCCGTCATCCGTCAGGTCGATCGGTGGGGTCACAAGCCAAAAGTGCTTGTTCGCACCCCACAGGCGGTTGATACGTGCGCTGTTATTCTCCGCGCCATCGTGGCCAAAAACTCCGTGCACCCAGCCCAAGGTAGAAGGCGTCAGCTCCGTGTCTTCCACCAAAGCACCCGTATAACGCTGCCAGTCAGCTGGCGGAAAATCACCGGTGAAGTCAAACAGTACATCCGGGGTAACCGTCGGGTCAAACCCTTCGCCCGTAAGTGGAACCTCGCGCGTGGCCTTCGCATCCAAATTATCCACGATGGTCAGCGTGGCAAGGTAGTCGCCCTCAGATAATGGACTGAAGGTCACATCCACGACAAACTGATCGCCCGTTTCCAATACCACCGGGAAGCTCACCTCATCGGGAAGCATCAGATCAAAATAATCTGAATCCATCCCAGCTATGAAAATATCCTCGGCCGTGGCTATGGTCAGATCACCAAAGCCTACGTTGGACAACACAAAGGAAATCGGCGAAGAGGTCTCGCCCAGGTAAACCTGACCAAAGGCACCCTCCTCAGGGGTGATCGTAAACTCTGCCACATCAGGTCGCGGACCCCATAAAATATCGTCCACGTATAACACCCTTGTGGCGAACTCCGGCAAAAACTTCAGCGCCACAACATGGCTGTCATCGTTGCTGTATTCTTCAGGGAAAACGTAGCTGTACAACGAATACACATTCCCACTCACCGTGAGGGTGTCCAGACCAATGAAACTATCCGCATCAAAGCGGTCGGTCATTACACCGATGGCCACAGGCTCTTCATGGCTGGCAAAGTTGGCACGCGCATAGAAAGTAAGCCAGTTGTCCTCAAAATCGCTCACCAGAGGACCCGACAAAATCATATCGGCATCCAACACACTCTGGTTGCGAAAACGTACCGAGTTAGGATCAGAATACGCCGTGCCACCATATACCTGCACGCTCGGGTCAAACTGGGTGAAGTCCGTCGGAATGCCCGTCCAGCCCTGTGGAAACGACAGCGACGCATCGAAATCCTCGAAATATTCGCTCACCGCGCCCAGCGATGTACCGCTGAAAGAAAGCGTATATGGTGAATCAACACCATTATAGCTGATCTCAAGTACGGCCTCATGATCGCCAACCTCCGTCGGCGAAAAGACAACCTCAATCGACTCCGAGGCGTTGGCCGTCAGCTCGATGGGGAAATCACCCGCCACCGAAAACGCATCCGCGTCGGCTCCCGTAAACACCACATCTTCTTCCCCGATGGTCAGCACCCCGACACCCGCGTTCAATATATCGTAACTGCTGGAGCGCGTCCCGTTGACATCAACCCACGACAGATCCCCGTCTTCCGGGGCAAAACTTAATACAGGTCCAGCAGGAGCTGCATCCCACATTATGTTATCTATTAGAAGGTTGCGTATCATGGCTGGAGCATCAAAGCTGAAACCAATATGATAGGCATCATCATCGCCATAATCTGGGAAAAATACATTGTAGTACGTATGTTCGTCTCCTGATACTACTATGGTATCTACGGCAGTGAACGTATCGTAATCGTCCGGATCGCTCAGAACCCCTACGTACAGATTGCTGGTATGATCCGGAGCTGTCATCTTCGTGTAGAAGGTTAGCCAGTTGGTATCAAAGTTATTCACCTCGGGACTGACCAGTACCAGCGTGGCATTAGCATCTGTTACATTATAAAACCGAACCTGGTTGGGTGGCGAAACCGGAGAAAAGTCTGTGCTGGTTCGCACAAAGGCTGTAGCACTTGTTGTCTCTTTTATTACGGTCCAACCCTCAGGCATTAATGGAACAGATACTCCATTGAAATCCTCGAAAAACGAAGAGGTTTGTCCGCTAAGCTGACTGCTCAGCAGAATAGTCAGCAGACCAAATAACAGTAGTTGTTTCTTCATCATAATGGTGTTTTTTAGATTAGGTATTGAATTGATTATAGTTTTCAGATTGATCCTCATTTACCATCAAAAAGCATTATTCTATGACTAGCAGCTGTTTTGTTTCAACACCTGATTGTAAACGCACCTGAACAACATACAACCCACTGGTATATTCACCCAGAAGGAGCTTAACCTCATTACCTGCATTTCTCCTGGCTTCTAAAATCCTGCCCAAAGCGTCAAAAACCAACAATTGTTCAATGATTTCATCAGCTCTAATGGTAACTTTATGCTGAGCAGGGTTGGGATATAGTTCAAAGAGGCTTTCCGGGACAGATGTATCCGGAACATACAAACAATCGTTGAAAGTGATAATGATAGAATCATCGCTGGTACATCCGTTTTCGTCTGTGGCGAGCACCCATATTTCAGCTTCCGGGGCAAATTCTTCGACAGTAACGAGCAACGTCTGTTCTGCTGTACCATTTGACCAGAGATATTCGGCAAAACTCTCTCCGGCATCAAGCAGCAAGGTTTGATCCACGCACAGTTCTGTATCTTCACCAAGATCAATTAGCTGGCTGTTAGGAAATACAGAGAGGTTCATTGTATCGGCGGTGATCTGTTCTCCCTCCGCGTCCATGATATGCAGCGATAGTTGCAGCATACCATCAGCCATGTCATTTTCTCCCGGGACATAATAGGCCCCAAGCTGTCTGGCATCATCAAAACTACCGTCTCCGCTGCTATGCCACATGAGATTGTGATGACCCAGGGCATAACCTTGTGTGGCAAATCCATCTGCACCACAGATAAAGTCATCAAAACCTGCAAAGGCAATATGCTCAGGAGAGAGTGGAAGGGCAATCTTGTCTATCCAGACGTCAAAGTCAGCAACAGGAGGTAACGCCTGTATATAGCGCCAGCTGAATGTTCGCGTGCCCGGATCAACGGAGAAAGATTCTTTTTTCCAGCTGGTACTGGATGTCCATCTGCCCAGTCTGTTATTATCAATATAGAAGTCGAGGTAGGCGACATTTTCTGAAGGCATATCCATCTTCCTGTAAAAAGAAACACTATCTTCCTGCGTCACATCAAGGGTCAGGCTCAAGGATGAAATTTGTTGTGAGAACAGATCCGGGCTGTTTACCGAACAATCACCCTGGTAAGATTCCAGCGAGTCGACTGCCCAGGTGTTCACACCGCTATCGGTTAGCTGCCAGTCAAACTGACCAAAGTCGCCCGATGACCAGTCCTCGATAATCAGGCCCAGTTTAGTCAGATACTCGCGTTCTGCCTGGTATTCACCTGAGTGAGCTATTACATGGTAAGGGGCATAGCTTCCAGGATGTATGGATGGATGGGCTTCAACAAGAAAGGTCACATGGGTAACCTGATCGGGATCTAAAGGGTCAACGGTGCTTTGTGGATCCAAAACCTTCACATAGGATTTCAGTGATAACAAGTCCAGGTCAACCTGTTCAGATGCTATCTGACCGGTATTCCGGATTTCTATCTCTAAATAGGCTTGTTCGCCGGGATCCAGTATGCCATTGTCATTTCCACTTTGGCTATCGTCAATAGTCATATCACCTATCCATATATTTGGGGCATAAGCTACCTCATTAAATCCACTGCGCCAAATTTCCTCCCCATTGTCTTCCTTTGAAAAGAGGGTAAACATGATAGGATGTTTTCCGGGGATATTATCTGCTACCTGAAAAGAAAATGCGGAGTTGATTGTGATGATCTCACCAGGCTGAAAGCTGCCAAAATGTGCAATGCTGTCTATAAGTTCAAGATATGGTGAACTATGTTGCAGTTGCACCTCCAGGTCATGAACCACCTCTTCGGTTGGGTTTTCCATTGTAAGGTCAAGATAGATCAGTTCGCCGGGATTAATGTTTCCGTCATCGTTTCCTTGTGAGTCGTCGATGGAATGGCTGTGATATCGAACGCCAAAAGAAACCTGTCCGGCAGCTTCCAGGGCTGTGACCACACCACTTCCAGAGGCATTGCTTTTTATAAAGGAGATCGGATCGGCTGATTCCTCTAGGATCTGACTTATCTCCTCCGGAAACAGGAAAGGGTTTTTTGACAGCATTAGGGCTACGACACCTGCCACTGCAGGGGCAGCCATGGAGGTGCCACTTTTCTGGCTATATCCGGTGATATTATCGGAATCAAGTGAGATAATGTCCACTCCGGGGGCAACCACATCAGGACGTATCAAACCCATCCCCGGATTAAAAGGATAATCATTATAAGGATTGACGGTTTCCCATTGCACAGGGCCCCGGCTTGAGCTGGCAGCCACCGTACTCGTGTTATCAACAGAACCGACCGAGATAACCCCTGAAGTACCCCCGGTAAGTGTCTGGTCAGGATGCAGCCAGGGCGGAGGTACATCCCCCGGTGTTCTTACCTGATTAGGTGGTGATCCTTGGGATCCTTCATTCCCCGATGCAACAGTGGCAATAGAGCCCGCGTTTCTCACATTGTCCATGGCAGTGCGCATGATAGACCTGTTCTGGTTACCTGCATTGCTGAAACCCAATGAAAGATTAAGCAAATGAGCACCGTGGTCAACAGCGAACTCTATCCCCGCGAGCACTCCCGCCAAAGTTCCTCCACCCTGGTCTGATAAAACTTTAACAGCCATAATTTCAGCTCCGGGTGCAATACCCGTTATTATGCCAGAACTGCCATTACCCGCAACTGTTCCTGCCACGTGTGTACCGTGGCTTTGCAAATCCATTGGATTGTAATTGTTCTCAACGAAATTGTATCCGTGATTAGGATAATTGGGATGCTCCCACATGTTCCCCTGTATGTCCTCGTGATCATAGTTTACACCGGTATCAAGAATTGCCACCACAATATCCTGCCCGGTGAAGCCCAAATCCCAGACCTGATCAGCAAGTATATGGGTGACATTCCAGGCCAAGGTAGGGTTATCCAACTTATCCGGAAGCTCTTTTTGTAAATCGTATTGCACACTTTCATGAATATCTGTTTCAAGGAGCATCTCATACTCTTTGTCAACTTCAATATACCTGATGTCTTTTCGTTTAAGAAGCAGGTTAACAACTTCAGCAGAAGCGTGGCAATGAATAAAATTTGCAATCCATAGGGGCCTGATTTTCTCAACATGTCCTTTTATTTCATGCTGCTGAAGAAACTTTAGCAAGGAATGCTGACTTTCTTTGCTAAAATCCCTTAAGGTAGCGGTAACAAGCTCTCTTCGCAATTCGGGGTCAAGTGTCTCCTTGTGTTTCTGATACAATAGTTCATTATCATATTGCTGTGTCAGGTAGATATTGATGGGAATAAGTGACCCCTCATCACCTTTTGACAATGCTTTATCAAGAGCAGCTCCCGTTTCTACCTGTGCTGTCAATACAGGGGCATAAAAAATCAGCAATAAAAAACAAACTTTACAAGGCAGTCTCAAAAAAAACATAATATAGTATTTTAAGCTTCAACTTTTTAATGAGCAATTAAGCCTGGTCAGCATACCTGGTTATATTTAACCTGCAGGTAGATCGCAGGCAAAAGACATTTTAGAACGCTCTCTTTATAACTAACTTACAACTTGAATTCGAATGGTTTTAATGGCTTCGCCTTCAGCGTGTACCCGAACCAGGTAGAGTCCCGGTTTCCAGCTTGCCGTATCGACCCATGCGGATGTTGTTACCGGAAAAAACAGGTGATTTCGGCGGCCAGACGTATCAAACACCTCGACCTTGTCTACCTCCCTGTTGGATAAAACGGTAAAGCCTTCCCTTGCCGGATTCGGGTATACCTGTACGGTATGGTTTGCCGGGTTGTCTATCCCGGTGATGATGTCCATCTCCACATCCACATGCATCGATTCGGTTACCTCCAGTCCTTCCTGTTCGTGGTCATGGTAACCTTCCCTGGTAACAAGCAGGGAATACAAGCCTGGTTCCATATCGGAAAAGGCAACCTCTCCATCTGCGCCGGTGGTCGCCTCGTGGGTTTCTCCCCCATCGTGGGAAGCAGACACCAGCGCGCCCTCAATGGCGCTGCCTTCTCCTGCCTGGCTGACATGAACCGTCAGCACAATGGGGGACTCCTCGGAATGCTCCACCGGGTTGGAAAACGACGGCGCCGAAAGCACGCCATCCGTGTATTCTGCCAACACCGCATATACATACTCCCCTTCGGAAAGTTCCATCCATTCCGTGTCCGTGTAGTCCGTAGAGGTATGTTCGGAGGCCAGTAAAACCCATACCTCGGGATCTGCTTCCTCGCCCGCCAGCAATCGATAAACATGGTAGGACTCCAGAACCCGGACCTGGTTGCCCGCCGGTGCACGAGATACAGATGGATCGCCCGCAGAACCTGTTACATGTCCTCCTGAATCAGAAAAACCGAAGTAAGAAAGAAGTTGCTGGTCATCATAAAAGTCCGTGCCCGAAAAAGCTTCTGTAGAAAACAGCAAGGCTGCATCTGCATTAGATGGGACCCAACCATAAAGGCGCCCGGAGGATTCCTGACCTGGCAATGCTCCTGCCAAAGAGCTTGCCGGTGAAACGGCCAGGGACTCAATGGAAGAGTCATCTAACATCGCAGGCGCTTCGGCAAGGGAGCGGTCATAGTCGGCCGGCCCAAAATCGATGCCGTGGCCGCGAAGCAAAAAGTTCACCTCGAAGTTCATCGACTCGAGCGTGACAAAATCGTTCTGCAAAAAATTGACCGTGGCAAACTGCGTGTTGGAAACAAAGGGCCACTGCGCATCCTCCCCGTCGTCGAAGGCCAGTCCAAGAAAACCAACCGCGCTGACTCCAACGAAAAAACCCTCCGGCAAAACCAGCGCCTCTCCCAGGGTGTAGCTGTTCCATTCCCCTTCCGTGTTGTTTACATTGGTGGCAACATAAAGCAGCTCATCGCGGTCCGGAAGCCCCCCTTCGTCAAGGGCAAAAACAAAGATGTTGACAAGCGGGTGAGGACCGCCTTCGCCCGTCAGGTACCACGATACCTCTTCGAGGATCGCATCGCGACGGTAAACCGTGCCCATCACCGAGTTCTCAGTACCACCCTGGTAGCCCAGGTGGCCCGAAACCACGCCGCCGTCATATCGAAAATCGGTAAACATACCCGGCACAGGAGATTCCCAGCTGACCATCACTTCCTCATTACCCAAAACCGCATGTACATCAAGGGGTTGGAATGGAAACTCGTCAAGGGTCAGCGTACCCATATCCACTTCCCCTTCAGACGGGGTGAGTGTGCCTTCCAGCGGCTCGTAGCCCACGGCTACAGCACGGTAGCTGTATGAGATATCTGCCGGAAGCTCTGTCTCAAAATAACCATCCCCATCCGTGAAAACCGGCGGATATTCCTCCTCTCCGACAAACACTATCTGAGCACCGTCCAAACCCGTTCCAGGAGCATCCGACCCTACTATCGTACCGCTTATATCGGACATGGGGATCGGAATGGGAATCAGCTGAAAGTCGATGACCGCACCTTCATCGGGAATGGTCACATCCATGGAGAAAGGCTCAAAATCTTCTTTGAACGCCTCCAGGTCGTAGTCGCCGGGAAGAAGGCTCAGACTATATATCCCCGAGGCGTTTGTAAACACTTGGAACTCGCCGATGGTGATCTCAACGCCCTGAAGCGGGCTGGCATCTTCAGCGTTGGTAACCGTGCCCGAAAGGCTTACCACATCTTCGCTGGGGGTGTATTCGTCGGCGCCCTTGCCCGGGATCTCGGCACGCGGATCGTAGTCGATGTCGAAGTCGATCCAGTCAACAGGCATACCTGCCAGTTCCGGATCCGACACCGAGGCTCCTGCCAGGTGCAGGTCACCGACAGCGACATCCTCAAAATTCACCGACTTGGAAATCGAATGCTCGTCGTTGCCCGTAGCCGCATACCAGTCGGCAATGGTCTCGTAGTCGTAAAGGTCGGAAGGTCCCAGACCACGTCCTTTCTGGATCAACACCGATTCGGGATGCGACACGTAAAAAAGGTTGTGGTCGCTGGTCAGTGTGCCGGGATTCGGGTTGCCCTCAACCATGGCATAGGAAGTAATGCCATAAACATTGGAATAGTTCATTGAGGGTATCAGGTTATTAATAAAAATATTGTTGTAGATTTCAGAGGGTATGACTCCAGGTCCTACACCCGCTGCCCGACTAAAGATGGCTGCGGTGGTATAGTCACTGGGCGTATCGTTTTCAAGCACTACACTGTTATGGTAAATCTTTGCAAGCCCTCCTCCACCTTCTCCTTTGTCGAGCAATATTCCGGTAACGTAAATACTGGGATCATTACCATCAATTGAATACTCATTGCTTTTCCAAATATTTGAAATAAAGTTATTGTATAGCTTAAGGGTATCGTTTTCCAGGACATTTATCCGCAGTCCAATGGCAAAACCAGTTCCACCTGAGTGATATTGCACATAATTAATCTTGTTATTATAGACCTCGCCCGAAACGGCATCCAACCTCATACCCCTAGCTCCCATGGGCAAAATCGGGGGTTGAACAAAAGAGGTAGACACGCTGTCAATGACATTATCATAAACGCTAACTTTCTTTTGAGCTGATAAATGAATCCCATGGGCATTCGCAGCTTCAAGCCCTCCTGGTGCACTATTCCCCAACCCCACAATAGTACCTAGTTTATTGTCGCTGATCACGTTACCGTAGTCAACAAACTCTATCTCCCCAAAAAAGGCAGTTTTTCCACGCAAGTCAATGCCATTATTGGTCCGGTCGATAGAGACATTGGTAATGGTGTTGAAGTTATTTGACCCGGATGCTTGCGTAGCATTTGAAATAAAAGTAACTCCGCGGGTATAGCGAAGTTGGGGGTTATCTCCGCGCCCCAACTCCACAGAGCAGTTTTTAATGGTATTGTGATTAGAACCTTGCGTTGCCGTACCTGTGATCAGGTAACCATACTCTACATTATCATCCGGAGAAGAGCCTCCATCGAGAATGTTTATACCATCAAATGTGACCCATGACACCCCATTGAGGGTAACCATCGCATCATTGGTCGCATCGGTACCAGACCCATTGATAACCACATCACCACCATTTGCCTGAAATATGATTTGTGATGTTTCAGATGTCCCTGTAACGGTATTAAGGGTAAAACGCTCCGGATAGCTGCCGGGAGATACCAGAAAAGTGACACCCCCATCACCTACCCCCTGCGTCATCAAATCATTTACCGCGGCAGTAAAGGTCTCATAGTCCCCACCAGAACCGATGGAATAAGTCCCTGTTAGCGCGCCAAAAACATTCATGGGTAAGACCATGGTAGTTAATGAAAAACAAATTAAAAATGCTACTGATGTCTTGTAAATGTGTGTCATAGTAAGAAGGTTTTTGTAATGTATTCGCGCTATTTTAAAGTACCCAAGGTGTTTTAATCATAACAATAATATTAAACAATTTTTACACACATGGTTCCAAAATTAACAGCCTATAGAAACCATCACAAGGGATTCCTGAATTTCAAAAGCAAAAATCTTCAACAACTAGGAGCAAAACAATACCCAGCAATCGGTATTTTTGTTTTTTTCTATGAGAAAATCTTTTTAAATGCCTAAATTTAAAAATACCTGTTAGTAGGTATTTTTTTTAAGGTTCGGGAAGTTTTACTTTGCAAAGAATAATTGTTGCTAATTTGCCGGTCGGTATTCTTTAAATTAGATCAATAAGCATGAAAAAAAAACCTTGTCTTAAAAGAATACATAGCTTTAAAAACTTAGAGTCGAAAATTTGTATTTTGGTTTTTGCGGCATGTTTAATTCTTTTTTTATTCATTCCTGAGTTCGTTTATGGCAACAGGGGAAAGGAATATCCAACTGACAATGGGAGTGGTTGGAGTGCAATGAATGATAGCTTGATATATAATGATAAACCTGCAATACAAAATATGAGTTCTGCATATTCTTCCCGTGCATTTGACATTTTGTACTCAGACCCCGATAGTGCCCGCATTATTTCAAAGGAGGGGCTTCAAAATTATGGGGATACAATTGATGATAGTGAAACAATATTTCTTACCAGCATAATAGGGATGTCCTACCTTTTGCAATCTGATTATAGCCAAGCCCTTAAAAAGTTTTATAAAACGCTTCAACTGGCTACTTCATTTGACATGGAGCCTGAAAAAGCGCACGCTTATGGAAATATTGGGGTTACATATCTGGCGATAGAAAACAGTAAAGTAGCCCTTGGTTATCTTTTAAGAGCTCAAAATGCATATGTCTTACTTGATGACACAGTAAATTATGCCAGTGCACACAACAACATTGCCACGGTATATTTAAAGATCAATGATCTTGAAAAGGCAGCTTATCATTTGTCCGCAGCAGAAAAAGGTTTCACAGATCACAACCACTTAATCGGATTGTCTTCAGTAAAAAATCAAAGAGGGCAATACTATTTATTGTCTAACAAACCTGATTCTGCAACATACTATATTAACAGGGCCATTGAAATAGGCATAGAGACGAATAACTCCTTTAACCTAATCCATTTCTACCAACATAAAGCCTCATTAAATTACAAATTACAGCGATATGAAAAGTCGGTTTATTATTATCTTAAAGCAGATTCTACATCAACCGGTATCCGATATATGCAGGGGTTATCTACTTCGCGCTTAGGGTTGGCTCGTATCTACCTCAAGTTAAATCAACCAGACTCGGCGTTATATTATGTTAACAAGGCTAAAGATATTGCTTTATCCATCGAGAATAAAAAGCTCCTCTACGAAGCAAAAGAGGTTCTGGCTAAAATTTTTTACCAGAAAGGGAATTACAAGAAAGCATTTGATTATAACAGCAGCTCACAGGAACAAAAAGATAGCCTTCTTGAGGCAGCCCAGCTCTACCAGGTATACAACCTGGAGATTGATCAGTTAAACAGGGAAAAAGAGATACAGCAGATGAAGATCCAGGAGCAGCAACTGGATTTGGTAAAGAGGAGAAATGCTTTGACATTATCCATTTCCCTGGGAATAAGTATCATCATCATCCTCTCCTTTTCTTACCTGTTATATGTAAATAAAATGAAGCAGCAACAAAGAAACAGGTTATACGAGGACAAGTTGCAACATTCTACAGAGCTTACAAAGGCCGTGTTACAGGCAGAAGTCCAGGAGAGGAAACGTATTGCTTTCGAATTGCACGACGGACTGGGTCCCCTCCTTTCCATCACTAAAATGAATGTAACAAACATTCTTGAAGATGACAGCTTAAGCAGGCAAAGACAGCGCGATCTGCTGCATAAAACTGTCAATAACCTTGACGATACTCTCTACGAGATGAAGTATATTTCTCAGAATCTGGCGCCGATGGTACTCCTGGAAAAGGGTTTTGAGGCAGCAATCAGGGATTTGGTTACCAGGATCAAGCACCTGAAAAAGTACGAGGTACAATACAATGTCAACGGGTTAAACGGATCATTGGAACCTTTCATTCAGCATGCCCTTTACAGGACGATCCAGGAGGTGGTAAATAACATCATAAAACATGCGGGAGCCAGTGAGATTAATCTGGAGATTTTGCAAAGCAAGCAGGACATCACCGTAATGATCGAAGACAATGGCATTGGTTTTGATTTGCGGGATCAACATTCATCGGGTCTGGGGTTGCAAAATGCCGAATCGCGTATCCGGGGACTCAATGGCAGTTTTTTTGTTGACAGTATGATAGGCAGGGGTACCATCATAACCATCATTCTGCCTCTCACAAAAGAAAAACAAGCAAAATCTGCCATCCAAACAGGATAAAAGATGGCAGTTACTCATTTNCCGGTTAAAAACGACAATTGATCATATTAAAAATGGCAACGATAAATCTTTTTTTGGTGGATGACCATAAGCTTTTTTTGGAAGGGCTTATATCCATATTGAACGAAAAGCCAGGACTGAAAGTAATTGGCTATGCCTGTTCGGCTTCCGAATATTTTTCAATGGCAGACGAAGTCCAACCAGATGTCATTTTAGTAGATGTAAACATGCCTGAAATGTCGGGCATTGAGCTTACCCATCTCATCAAAGAGAATAATCCCCAGGCGAAAATTCTGGCACTGACCATGTATGAAGACCCGATATACATACAGAAAATGGTGCACAGCGGAGTCAATGGGTACATCTTGAAATCGGCAAATATCAAAGAATTAGAGACGGCAATCAGGATGGTATCGAAGGGAGAGAATTATCTTGCCCAGGACATTCAGAAGATTGTGATGGACAAGATCGGGTACATAGAAAGTTTTGAAGATTTTGACAGTTTTAACAAAAACAAGCTATCAAAGCGCGAAATACAGATCGTATCCCTGATTGCCAGGGAGTTTTCCACCCAGGAGATAGCTGAAAAACTTCATATAAGTGAGCGCACAGTAGAAACACACCGAAAAAACATCCTGGCAAAAACCAATGCCAAATCGATTGTAGGACTTGTAAAATATGCCATTCGCGAAGGACTGGTTTATTATTAAAGCTGCATGAATTTTACAGGTTAAATTGGCTACAAAAGGATATTCAGCAGATTCTTATCTTTGATGAAAAAATCATTGTATCCGTAATTCAAAAAATCATGGCAAAAGAAAAACATGGAAACGAAACCGCTGGTGCGATATACGGACTGGGTTTCGCAGGAGCTGTCATATATTTCATATCCGCCGCAACCAGTTTTTGGGCAGGCCTGTTTGGGGTTCTGAAAGCCCTGGTTTGGCCGGCATTCCTGGTATATGAGACATTCAAGTATGTTGGGGCATAAATCCATTTAAGGACTTCCACATACCACGTAAAGAAGGCCATTGATATTAAAACAACAATGTTTGATTTTCCCGTTTCTCAATCATTTTGATTTATAAGAGTTCACTTATCAACCGTGAACAAGGGAATACATATTTTTGTTAGCTTAGCAAAAAATTTTGCAACACCTTATGAATCAACTCTACGTTTTTTTATTGATTGTCATTACCGGTTTTACTGCTCAAGCCCAGGAAAAATACCCGGATGGCTTCCTCCCGCAACATCTTACCGAAGAAGAAAAAGCACGGCTGCACGAGATCTTCCAGGAAAAATCTGCTACAGATCCTCCTGCTTACCCCGTACGCAGCATAGCCGAATTTGAACCGATGAGCGGCGCCCTGATACGCTACCCCCTTGGCATCCCCTATTCGCTCGTAGCCCTGATGTCGGAAGAAGTGGAGGTGGTGAGCATCGTCGCAGGCCAAAGTGTGAAAAATCAAGCCATCAGCGAATACCAGAGCCATGGGGTCAACATGGATAATGCCAGCTTCATCATCGCGCCCACCAATTCGATCTGGACACGCGATTACGGCCCCTGGTACGTTTTTGATGGCAATGACGAATTTGGCATTGTCGACTTTCAATACGACCGTCCCCGGCCAAATGACAATGCCATCCCCAGTATATTTGCCAATGAATACGATTACAATTACTATCACATGGGCCTGATACATACCGGGGGTGATTTCATGTCTACGGGAATGGGCACCGGTGCCTCGACAAATGCCGTCTACAATGTCAACTCCAGC
>SL_5KL_010_SEDDRAFT_10001547_pt1 | contig 13780 bp, 4 predicted proteins | sample SodLakKL_010_SED_FD_9118 | JGI IMG/M metagenome (IMG submission 9118)
CCTGCGGGCTCGAGTTCGACAGTGTCAACCGAAGCCGCCTCGACGGTCACGGTTGTTGGGTCAGATTCAACGTCATCCAACTCGGCAGTGACGTCGTACTCACCGACATCAGCATCGTTGAACGTGCCCGCATCGGCGTGGCGCCAATCGAACTCACCGGCGTCGTCCGTGACGACGTTGCCGTACTCATCGGAGGCGATCGCGTTGAACGCGACCTCATCGCCGGCAGTAATCGTCTGGTTGCTTTCAGGCTCGATTGCCACCGTGTCAACGTCACCGGCAGCGAAGGTCGCCGTTGCAGTGGCATTACCAGCGTCTTTCTCACTGAACTGGACGTCGAACTCGTTTGCGTCGGTCGTGGTAGCGGTGAACGTCGCTTTCCCATCGGCATTGGTATCTGCCGTCTCACTGGCGTCGATACCGTCCAGTTCGCCGACGTCAAAAACGTCGTCGACCATCACAGTCGCGTTCTCGACAGGATTCCCGAATTCGTTCGTCAGCGTGACCACGAACGTAACCTCGTCACCTGCGACGGTCTCGTCGCCGGTTGCATCGATGTGATCCGCTGGTGCAGCCTCGATCGTGATTCGCTCCTGATCGGTGTCATCGGGACTGCTAACAGTCACGTCACCTTCCTCAACAACGCCTGGATCGACGTCCCAAGTGAGTGTTACGGGCTCTGAATCGCCGCTGTCGATGTGGACCGACGTGTTGTGTACCTCGTCGCCATCGAAATTCAGCAGTTCGACCTGTTGAGCGTCGCCCTCTCCGCCCCAGTTGGTGACGTTCGCGGTCACCTCGAGCGTCTCTCCCTCAGTGATCGGGTCGGTTGTGTCTTCGATAGTCACGCCGTAGAGGGGAGCAGTGTCTTCCCAGGCAAGTGCGGGGTAGTCGTCGGTGACATGCCACGTGCCGTTCCCATCTACAAACGCGAAGCCAGCCATGCTCTCGGTAGCGTCCAAACCAGTCATCTCGCTGGCAGGGTCAGTGTCTTCCGTATCGCCGAATCCCTCGAGTCCGTCGGTACTGCCATCGTTTTCGCCAATAGCGTCCTGCTGGTTTGTTGTGGCCCGGTCCCAGTAGGAGTCCGTAACGTTGCCCTCTGGGTTGATAACGTCGGCCTCGGTGTTCGCCCCGACTAGGCCGCCCACAGAGTCGTTGCCGTCGACAACGCCTGTTGCATAGGATGTTGAAATGTTGCCCTGGCTACGCCCAACAAGACCGCCCGCCTCGTCATCGCCGTCGACATCACCGGCGGCGAACGACTCCGAGATGGTGCCGCCGGTAGCCCAACCGACGAGGCCGCCGCCGACATAGCTGTCGACATCGCCAGTGGCAGCCGACTCTGAGATGGTGCCACTGCTTGTTCCGACAAGACCGCCTGCGTAAGTATCACTGCTGACATCACCAGCGGCAGATGACTCAGAGAGAGTACCGCTGTTTCCCCCGACGAGACCGCCCACGCCGTATTCACCGTCGACATCACCAGTGGCGGACGACTCTGAGATGGTACCGATGTTTGACCCGACGAGACCGCCGGCGACGTAGCCGTCGACATCAACAGCGGCGGATGACTCTAAAATGGCACCACTGTTTAATCCGACGAGGCCGCCTGCGTAAGTCTCACCGGCGACTTCGCCCTCGACGTCGCCAGTGGCAGCCACCTCTAAGATGGTACCACTGTTTGTCCCGACGAGGCTGCCTGCGTGGGGCACACCCATGCCACTTTCACCTCCGGCCACGTTCGCGCCTTCCAACTCGAGGTGGCGAATCTCGGCGTCCTCCTCAGTGGAGGCGAATAGTCCGACGCGGTCTTCATCGAGCCGGTCGATGTGGAGGGCTTCGATAGTGTTACCCTCGCCGTCGAACTCACCGTCGAAGTCATCGATTGGGTCGAATCCATCCGCATCGTTGGCAGTTTCACTCGCTACGTCGCCGTAGCCTGGCGTTCCTTCATCGAGGTCCGAGACGAGCGTGTAGTTGGCCGTGACATACTCGACGTCATCGACAACAGCGCGCACGTTATGCAGGTGGGCCCAGTCTGCAATCTGATATGGGTCGTCAACGGTCCCGGTTCCGTCGAAACCAGGCCCGACAGTCACCGTTGCCGAGTCGGTAATCGAGGTATTGCTCTCGAGTTCGAACTCAAGTTCGTAGACACCGGCGAGAAGTTCGTTGTACGTGAACGTCGCGACGCCATCTTCGTCGGTTTCGACAGTCTCACCGACGGGGAGGCCCCCGAGACTGTCGTTGGATGTGACAGTGACGTCTTCATCGGAAACGGTGTTCCCGTACTCATCCTCGAGTAGGGCGTCGATTTCGCTGTCCTCGTTCGCGGTACCGCTCACATTCGAGACCGAAAGCGTGTCTGGATCGGCCGATTCGACGATGACCGCGGTCGCCGACGACGTTTCGACACCATAGGTCGCAGTGACGTCGTACTCTCCCGCGGTCGTGGTGGTGAACGTGCCATCGTCGGCCGCTTCTGCCCAGGAGAACGCACTGTCGTCGTCTTCGACCAGGTCGTCTGACTCGTTGAACGCCGTCGCGCTGAACTCGAGCGTCTCACCGGCCGTGATCGCCTGAGTGTCGGTACGGTCGAGTTCGACGCGGTCAACGTCTCCGGGCGTAACGGTGAACGTCTGACTTTCGGCACTCGCCGATTCGGCGATGTTTACCGCGGCGCTGTCGATGGTGAAGTTCAGCCGATAGTCGCCAGTCTCGTTGAATTCTAGATCGTTGAATGTGGTAATCCCGTCATCGCCCGTCTGGCCTGTCGTCGTACTCGCGCCCGTGAGTGATCCCGGCCCGTCGATAGCTTCGACCTCCACGGTGGCATCGACCGGGTTACCGGACTGATCGGTCACCTTCGCCGACGGGCCACTACTGCCGTCCTCGACTGTGATTTGTTCACCAGCAGTTTGTTGAGTCCCGGGTTCAGTTTCTATCGCCACCGAATCGGCGTCACCCACTGATCCGTCAGTGACTGCCCCCATCGATGCCAGCACAAGCAACACTCCGACCAACAGTACCAACGAGAGAGCAGTCCAAACCACACGTGTTTGCCCCGTCGTAGAGATAGTCGTTAGAGAAATCCCCCGGTTCATTACCTCTACCGTAGGATAACGGTGGTTTATACCTGCCGTTGTAATGTTGTTTCATCGGTGGCTGGATTATAGAAATTCGAGGAGAATACCCCCGCCTTTAGGCGCGGGATGAATCCGACAACTCCTCCATAACCCACCGTCGATGGCAGGGTCGGATATTCCCCGTTCTCAAACCGAAACTTTACAAGAAAAATGAGTATAAGTGATTATACAAGCGTTTAGAATGCTGGAAGTCCACCGAACCCATCGGGCGAAAATCCTCAACCACTCACAGGTAAAGGACTTGCTCGACGTACACGGGTGGGATGCCAGCAAACTCTGGAACGTCGCCAACTACCACTCTCGAAAAGAGTGGGAAGACACGGGTGAGATTCCTGACCACGGCGACCTCAAAGACGAGTTGAAGACGCATCCAAAATACAAGGGACTGCACAGCCAGTCCAGTCAGCGGGTTCTGGAGGAACTCGCTGAATCCTTCAACTCGTGGTACGGAAAGAGGAAGTCCGACAGTCGAGCGAATCCTCCCGGCTACCGCAAGAAAAACTACTACGACGACGATGGAAACCGCGTTCATGAGGAACATCCTCGTTCCACCGTGACGTGGAAACAGAACGGCATCAAACACGACACCAAGAACAACCGTGTTCGCCTCTCAAAAGGCGCAAATCACAAAGAACACCCGAAAGCGTGGGAATACATCCTCGTTGAGTACGAGACTCGCTCCGGCGTCACCGTCGAGAACCTCCAACAGGTTCGGGCAGTCTACGACAAGGCGAAACAGCGGTGGGAACTGCACCTCGTCTGTAAAGACGAAATCGAGACGCCCACCGCGCCCGGCAACGAGTCAGCGGGTGTTGACCTCGGTATCTGTAACTTTGCGGCGGTCGCGTACAGTACCGAACAGGCCGACCTGTACCCCGGCAACCGTCTGAAACAGGACGGGTACTACTTCCCGAAAGAGATTGCCAAGTGCGACGATCCGGGTGGTGAACGAGCCACTCGATTACACGCGAAGTGGTCGGAGCGTCGAACCCACTTCTTTCACAGCCTCGCTAAACACATCATCCAGCGATGTATCGAGAACGGTGTGAGGCGCATCAACATCGGGAAACTCGCTGGTGTCCGCGAGGACGAAAATGGCGAGTCAAAGAACTGGGGTCGGCATGGAAACCTCGACCTGCACGGGTGGGCGTTTGACCGCTTCACGTCGATCCTCACGTACAAAGCGAAGGTTGAGGGCATCGAAGTCGTAGAAGTGTCTGAGCGCGACACGAGCAAGACGTGTTGCGTGTGCGGTCGAGAAGACGATAGTCAGCGCGTTGAACGCGGCTTGTACGTGTGTGAGGAGTGTGATGCGGCGTTCAACGCTGACGTGAACAGAGCGGAGAACATCCGTTTCGACTTGAATCAAAGTAACTCCGAGTCTGCACCCGATTTGGGTGGGGATAGGAGTACCGGCTGGTTGGCACAGCCCGGAGTCTACCTTTACGACCTCTCCCGAGGATTCCAACCTCGGACAGAGGTGGTGGACTGCAAACCCTAATATCCCAATCCAGCGGCTGCGGTGCCGTGGGATTCCTCCGCGTTCACGCGGAGGAGGATGTCAATTACTTTCGGATAGAAGCGTTATTGATCTGATTGCTCTTCGTCGGGTTCGTCCTCGGGTGGCTCTTCTTCAGGTGGCTCCTCTTCGTCGGGTTCGTCCTCGGGTGGCTCTTCTTCAGGTGGCTCCTCTTCGTCGGGTTCGTCCTCAGGTGGCTCTTCTTCAGGTGGCTCCTCTTCGTCGGGCTCGTCCTCAGGTGGCTCTTCCTCGGGTGGCTCCTCTTCATCAGGCTCGTCCTCGGGCGGCTCTTCGTCAGGTGGCTCCTCCTCATCGTCTTCAGGATCAGGTTCAGGCTCTTCCTCCTCAGGCTCGTCCTCTGGTTCCTCCTCGAGCAACACCTCGACGGTTTCCTCGACAGCATCATCCATCGTCTCGACCGTCACCGTCAGTACCGAATCCGCCTGAGCCGGTTGTGTCTCGTAGCTGAGAGACACCGACGCCGTCCCCTCCGGGCCAACGGAAACCCCCTCGCTGTCTTCCTGTTGGCCATCGATGAGGAGGGTAACATCCTGGGTGAGTTCCGTTCCGCCGGTGTTCTCGAGGTCGGCGCTGACGGTGAGGGTCGCACCGGCGTCGATCGTCTGGTCGACGCCGACGTTCGTGATGAGGAGTTCGCCCTCGGCGAGAATCTCGACAGAGGCCTCGGCTGCATCGGCCTCCGTTTCGACCGTGACGGTCATCGTCTCGGCGTCCACCGCCTCGTCTACAGTCGCCTGCAGCTCGACCGTCTCCGTCTCACCCCCACCAACAGTCACTGACGTCACATCCTCCTCACCACCGTCGAGCAAGAGCGTGACCTCCTCCGTCCGCTCGAGGTCGCCCGGATTCTCGAGGTCGGCCGCCACATCAAACGAGGCCCCCGGTTCGACCGATTCGGGGGCTTCGATGCTCACGACAGCCAGTGGCTCCGCCTCTAGGTACGCTTCGTAGGGATCCGTCTCGGCCCGCACTGGCTCCTCGAGGCCGAAGTCACTGAGATCGATCTCCCAGACCAGGACCTCGGTTTCTTCTGTCGGCGTCCAGTCGACCGCGACCTGGCCCGAGCCGGGTTCGAGTTCGGACGGTGGTTCGTCGTCGGTCGTTCCCTCGACGAACGCACCCCCTTCCTCGATGGCCATATCGTTCGGGTTCTCGTAGCCAAACGTAACCTCGAGTGAGTCGGTATTGGGGGTGACATCTTCGACAGTCAGCAAGGGTTCCTCGAGGGCTGCCTCCACGTCGATGGTCGTCTCGTCGGTCTCGTCGCCGGCTTCGACCAGGACAGCCATCTCTGCTTCGTCGATGTCGTCGTCCACGTCGCCCTCGAGGTCGACCGTCTCCGTCTCCGCAGCCGCAACTGTGACCTCCGCCGTGTCGGCTTCTGCATCGTCGAGCACGAGCGTGACGTCCACCGTCGCTTCGAGGGCGCCCGGATTCTCGAGTTCGGCTGTCACCTCGAGTGCGTCGCCCGGCGCAACCGAGTCGGGTACCTCGACGATTTCCACGGTCACGGACTCGGCGTCGAGGTACTCCTCGGCGGGATCCGTCTCGGCCCGTACTGAGTCCTCGAGGCCGACTCCGGTCAGGTCCAGTTCCCAGGCCAGGACCTCGGTTCCATCCGTCGGCGTCCACTCGACGACGACCTCCGCAGCGCCAGGTTCGAGGTCTGCCGGTGGCTCGTCGTCAGTCGTTCCCTCGACGAATTCACCGCCGTACTCGATCGTCGCGTCGTTCGGATTCTCGTAGCCAAAGGTGACCTCGAGTGAGTCGGTGTTGGGGGAGACCGCCTCGACGGTCACCGATGGCTCCTCAGGCGTGACCGCTCCTTCGCAGTCCTCTGGGTTCGTCTCCGCGGCCCCGGGAACGGAACCCGGCCTCGAGAGCCCGGTGATCGCCGTGCCGAAGTCACCACGATCCTCGACAGTCACGGTCGCCTCCTCGTCGTCGCCCGAAACCCCCCGCTCCTCGCCGACCTCGAAGACAATCGTTCCCTCGAAAGGGGCCTCCACGTCCTCGCCCACGACGATGCCGTCTTCGCCTTCGGTCGTCCCGATCAGGCCATCTTGGACGAACATCGTGTTGGCATGGATGTCGTCCCCGTCGTCCAAAACACCCGAAACCGTCGCCCGGGTGCAGCTCTCGAAGTCGATATCGATGTCGGCCTCGACCGCCTCCACCTCGAGGGTCGTCTCGTCGTAGACGTCTTCGAGGGCAACGACAATACGCACCTCCTCCGTGTACTGGCGATCGAGTTCACCCTCGAGGTCGATCGTCTCTGTGTCGCCCGCCTCAACCGTCACCGAAGTAATGTCTGCTTCAGAGCCATCAATGGTCAGCAGGACGTCATCGCTCACCTCGGCGTCTCCGAGGTTTTCGACCGCCGCGCTCACCTCGAAGGGGTCGTCGGGTTCGACCGAACTCGGTGTCTCGTCGATCTCGACCGATAGGTCGGCTTCGGCCGCCTGCAACGCCACCGACTGGGTGAGTTCGGCGAGCCCGACCTCGACGGTGGCCGTCACCTCNGGGTTGCGATCACCGTCGATCGGGGCCTCGAGTTCGAGTGTCTCCGTCGCACCCGCCTCGAGCGAAATCGTCGCCGTCTCCATCTGGTCTCCCTCGACGAAAAACACGAGGTCCTCCGACACCGACGTGTCTGTCTCGTTCACGAGTTCGACCGTGAGTAGCAACGGCTGGCCGGGTCTGATGGGGGCGTTCGTCCCAAGAAGCCGACAGATGATCGGAATGTGATCGGCGAGTATGTCGACGTATCCGCTGACCCGTGTCCACCTCGTCTCGACGACGATCGGGACCTGCACGTGGTCAGTGACGAGCGGCGTTCGATACTGGAGTGGGACCGTGATGGTGTCTCCGGGGTCGACAGTCACGGTCTGTGTGTCGACCCACTGGCCGGCAGAAACCAGGTGGACATCGCGTGTGACCGTCGTGGCGCCCGGGTTGTGCACTCGTGCATAGACGTCGAGTATATCGCCTGCAGTCACGGGATCGTTCGTGGCGACGATTTCGATGCTGAGCGGGAGCGCGTGGGCAAACACCTGGACCAGCCGCTGATCCCACCCACGCCCGGCGCTGACTTCGATCGGGAACCTGACGTCCCGCTGGACGGGGTGCGTGTCGTACTCGAGTCGAACCGTCACCGTCTCACCAGCAGGAATTCGGACCGTTTGTGTGTCGGCGGTGTGGCCTGCGACGAGGGCCACGTTCTCGGTCACGGTGGTCGTCCCACGGTTCCAGATGTCGGCGATCACCACGAGTGGGTCACCTGCTGCCACCGGCGCGTTCGTCTCGGTTATCCGGACCGAGAGGTGGGCGGTCCCGGCCGCAAATACCCTCACTGGTCTGGCGTCCCAGGTGCCGCCACCGCGGATTTTGACGGGAAACTCGACGTCGACGGTGACGGGATAGGTGTGATACCCCATCGAAACGACCTTCCTCTGGCCGGGCCAGAGTGAGACGGTCTTCGTATCGGCGACCTGCCCCGCTTCGAGTGCGAGATCGGTCGATATCTTCTCATCGCGCAGGTTTTCGACCGCCGCAATGACCTCGAGGAATTCCCCAGCGACCACCGGATCACGGGTTTCGAGAATGTCGATGGCGAGTGAAGACGAGTCAGCGGCGACGACCGTGACCTGGTGGTGGGCGACGTCATCGCTCGTGGAGACCGTTACCGGGAACGCCACGTCCACCTGGACTGGGTAGGTCTCGTAGCCGAGTGTGACCGTCTCGACATCGTTCCCATCGATCGAGACGGTGGTTTCGTCCACCTGTTCTCCGCCGACGACCAGGGAGACGTCCTCGGTCGTCGACGCACTCCCTGGATTACGGACCTCGACTTCCACCTCGAGGAACTCACCCGCCCAGACGGGGTCGTTGGCACGGACGACCGAGACCTCCGTTGCCTCCGACTCGTAGCCCTCGATCGTCCAGAGCGTCCGTTCGGTCAGGACGTTGTGCTCGTCGATCACCCAGACGACGATCGGACACAGGTGACACCCGCCGTCGTACGCCACGGTTGCGGTGTCTTGGCTCCCGCTCACGTCGGACACGCCCAGGATGATGTCGGCATGGGCGAGCCACCAGACGACCCGGTCCAGCGAGCCGTCCGGGGCGGTGACCTCGAGTTCGAGGTCCATCGCTGCGTCCGCCGGCAGGGCTGTCGTCTCGGGATCTGGGTTCGCCCCTTCGATCATCGGACCCGCGATACCACCGGACTCGACGGTGATGTCCCAGGTTTCAGTCGCTCCCTCACCGACCGCTTCGACCGCATACGAGCCCGTAGACTCGAACGTCGCTGTCCAGTAATCCGCCGACTCCCATGCGTAGTACTCGGCGTACCACGGCCCCATCGAGTGGCCGGCGTGATCACCGTCAAGGTACCAGTTCGTGAGCCCCCCGTACGGACCCAGGTCGTCGGAGGCGACTTCGAACAACACCTGTGTCTCGGGTTCGACCGTCAGTTCCGGTTCAGGGGCGACACCGATGGATGACAAATATCGATTATTTCGCCGCCGAAGCCTCGACTCGAGGGCGTCGCTACGGAGTACGGACCCGGCCACCTCCCGCATTGACTGTGCCGCGCCTATCCCACCGCCGAGGAGTGTCAAGTATCGTCTCCGTCGCATGAGGGACGTACCACGCCTACGCCAAATAGGTAACACAAAAATTGCCTGAAAGAGACTGTGTGTGGTAACGAATCTCAGGGTCGAGATTGTGATGGCGTACGTTCGTCACAGCAGCGCTCGTTGGTGAGTTGACCAGGTCGAAGGGGACACTGAACGCATCCTCAGTTTACGCTCCGGTCGGTAACGGGGGCCTCACCGCCTCGGAGTAGTGGATCGCCGGCTACCGGCGCGATTGTTGCAGTCGCGCCCACGCTCAGCACGGATACGCGATAGTCGATACCAGGGCATTTTCTGCCTGCCGCAACGAGGTGTGTGTTGGCACACGATCGGAACAACTGACTCGGCTCTCGTACGGGTCGACCGTATTGCAGTCGGTGAAGGACACCGCCACCTCGAGAGTTGCGTCCTCATTCGTGGTAGTGAGTACGCACATCGTCTCATGGTTCACTGTTTCCGGCTCGAGACCGGTACTCGATTCTGGAACGTCTCCTTCCGGGGATTACCCAGGAGTGGTTTCCAGTAAACGTGGTCACCGAATACGAGAGGACCGAGCAGCCGGATAACCCACCGACTCATATCCTCGGCCAACGGTGGACGCAGCCTCGAGTCGACTTGTTCACACGACTAAGACAGGCGTAATCTGCCGACTATGTTTAACGAGCGAGAGAATCCCGCCGTTTACGGCGTCCTCAGAACGCTTGCGTTCTGATGGGCATCGCAAACCGATGGTTTGCTCAACGGGCGTGAATCGCGTCACTCGACCGCGAAAACTCCGCTCAATACAGTACAGTGCTGGTATTCCACCTGCGGTGGAAGCCCCGGCGTTTACGCCTGGCGAGGATGTCAATGACCACCTAACTCGCCGGGGGTGATGGGGAGGACAGTAGCTGTTTGAGTACACGCCATAGTGACGTTATGTTGTCAATAACTACTCATACGGCTATGCAAGGAACGATACCCCTTTCTGGGGAGACGAATCATGAACCCTGATAGACAGTCGTTCCAACGACGCTCAGTCCTGAAAGTAGTCGCATTATCAACCGTTATTGGAGGGGGAGCTGGTGGAATAGTAGCCGGTAAACAAAAAGCCGATCTGATTACCGTTGATCCACCGTCTCTTGCCCTTGAAAAAGGCGAAACGAGGAGTGTCGAGGTCACGATTCAAGGGCCGCCATTTGGCCGCACAGATGTGGAAGTGAGCAACGCACCAGCGGATCCAGATGCCTTCCGCTTGTCTGACCGCGGAGAGAGCAAAACAGTCGAACTAGGGCCTGTGGATGAAGATGTAACCGCGACCTTCGAAGCCACATTGCCAGCCGGTGACGAACAGACAATACAGGTTGAGATCGATCGGCTGGATCCCGCAGCCTTCGAGCTCCAAGACCTCGAGATTGAGCCAGCAACGGTCGAACCAGACGGCTCACTGGCAGTCGAAGTTACCGTGGGAAACGTCGGCGATGTGTCCGGTGAGACGAACGTCGAGCTTTCGGTCGGCCCGGTCAAGGATGTGCAGTCTGTGGAGGTTGCCCCGTCTGAAGCTGAGACCCTTGAGTTTGCCATTGCAGCACCACCCGAACCTGGGATCTATGATGTGGTAGTACAGGAAATGGCGACTGAGGGCCTGATCGAAGGCTCCCTCGAAGTTGAAGAACCAGTCGGCAGCATCAGCGGTGCGGTGATCGATATCGACAGCGGTCTTGCCGGGCAATGGACGGAAACGATGGTGGAAGAAGACCTCGAAGTAGTTCTCGAGGAACTCGACGAACGGATTTCCGTGACGAGAGCCGGGGTGGGTGACTTTCCAACCGTGGGCACCTTCACGCACGGTGAGATCCCGCCTGGCGAGTACACAGTGACCGCCTATGTAGAGGGCGAGGGGACGATCGGATCACCGCTTCCCTCGGAGGGAATGGAAGACGAAGTCGAGATCACGGTCGAGGCTGGAGCAGAAACCGACGGAATCGAGATCGAGATGACGGTCGTGCAACCACCTGAACCAGAGACCGGAATCGTCGAAGGATCTATTTCCTCAGAGTTAGGTGATCATTCCCCCGTAGACCTCCTCTTTGAAGAAGACGGAGAAGAGATAATGGAAACACAGGTTGACGGAGTTAGTTACGACGTGGAGGTTCCCGAGGGGACCTACGACGTAACTGCACGCTCCTGGGGCAACACCAACTATCCCGATGTAGAATTTGATGGTGTAGAGGTGCACCCAGACGAAACGACACAGGTCGATATCGAGTTTACCTGGCGCTGAACAGCCCCGTACGTGCACCGGTTTTTAGCTCGACCGCACAAAACCCCAGTCTTCCCCTCAACGGCTGCCTGACGAGTTATATCGAGATCGCAAGAACGGGACGGAACAGTCACATCGGTGGCTGGCTGGCTTTTTCGGCGGTGCGCATACCGGCTTTAAATCCATCTCAGAATCGTGAGAGTGCTCACTGTGGGGGCAGCGTATATCGTTTTGTAGCTATCCGTTCACCAGCGGTGATAACGAACGAACTAGTCGCAGTCAACCCCCGGTACCGGTATTCGTCGGGGCGATACCCACACCGGTCTTCCTCCACGACGTCCACGAACAAGAACTCCCGAATCGTCTCTCCACTCTCTGCATCGAGTTCAGCATACACCCCACGTTGGTCGAGGACGCCAACAGTCTCAGCATACGTATCCATGGCGGCCACGACCGACAGGTCCGTGTTCTTCCAGTGTTCAGCGCCGTCAGCATCAAGTGCCCGTACTGTTCCATCTAGCCCGCCAAGCAGGAGCATCTCGTCGGTGGCATGTACCGCTTGGATGGCAGCGTGAGTTGGTCCATCAGTTTCAGCATCATCGGTCTCCAATTCGATCTGGTCAGTTTTGGCTCCCGTTTCGGGATCGATGACGAAGAGCGTTCCATCCCCCCGAGCTTCCCAGACGGAACCCGCAAAAGAGACGGGGGGTGTGCTCTGCCAGTTGGTTTCATCCACCACTGTTTCCCAGCGCAATTCACCCGTCTCAGGATTAAAACCACGAATTTCGCCCGAATCTGTGAGGACCAAAAGAGTGTTATTCACCAGTCGCGGCTCGTAACCCCCCTCATGATCAAGGCTGACTGCCCACTCGACAGTTCCATCTTCGACAGAGAACCCAACGACAGCGGCTTCAGCATCGATGGTATCGTGATCGGGTGCGGTGACCGTCGTCAGAACCAGGTCGTCGTGCACACCAGTGCACATCGACATATGTCCGCTTTCGTGGTTCCCCACGTCCGCTTCCCACACCGTCCGACCGGTTTCCCGCTCGAGTGCGAGCAAGATGTTTCCACCAGTCGAGGCAAAGACGCGTGCTTCGGTTGGTGTTGGAACCCCCATCCCACCACCAAGTTCACGTCTAATTACCCACTTTGGCTCACCCCGCGAATCAAGCGCAAACAGTCGACAGGATAGCCTCCCGCTCGAGGTCGAAAGAATCCCGGCCCCCGTTCCAAGGAAGGTCGTGCCGTCATGTTCCACTGGAGCAGTCCACCTATCCTGAAACCCAGCGGCACGATATTCCTGCGCTGGCTCGAGGTACGCCGGGCAGTCCGGCCCACCGCCCCGGCGGAGCCAGTACCCACCGGCGACTGCAGCACCGCCGGCACCCACCAGTCCAAGGAGGCGTCTCCTGTCGAGATCAGTCATGGATGATGTGTTGGATAGTACAGCATAGGTCTTGTGAGAGATAAATCACGTTTCACAGCTATCGGTCGTTGGATCGTCGGAGAAGGAAACGAGTTCAGCCGAGACGGCTGCGGGGCTCACGACCCCCACGCCTCGAGGAAGTCCGCGGGCAGCGTCGTGACGTCGATGCCCCAGGCCAGCGGGAGCCACAGCACCGCGACGATCGTGATGAGGATCACCCCGAGGACGTTGAGTCCAACACCGACGCGAGCCATCTGGGGAAGGGTGATGTAGCCGCTGCCAAAGACGATCGCGTTCGGCGGCGTCGCGACCGGGAGCATGAACGCGAACGAGGCCGCCGTGGCCGCGGCGATCATCAGTCCGTATGGATGGACGCCGATACCGATGGCGACACCGGCCAGTATCGGCATCAACATCGCCGTCGTCGCTGTGTTCGAGGTGATCTCGGTGAGAAAGATCGTCATCGCGACGACCGACAGCAGGATGAGGACCATCGAAATCCCCTCGAGGGCGCGGAGACTCTCGCCGATCCAGACCGCGAGGCCGGTCTCTCCAAAGCCCGCAGCGATCGCGAGCCCGCCGCCGAAGAGGAGAATCACTCCCCAGGGGATGTCGACGGCGTTCGCCCAGTCGAGGACGAACGTGTGTTCGCCGTCTTCGGTTCTGGTGGGCAGGGTGAAGAGCACGAGTGCGCCACCGATCGCGACGATGGAGTCGACGTCGGCGGGCACCGCGACCAGCCCAGCCTGGTCGATCAGGCTCGCGCCAATCCAGCTCGCAGCC
>SL_5KL_010_SEDDRAFT_10001548_pt1 | contig 13775 bp, 10 predicted proteins | sample SodLakKL_010_SED_FD_9118 | JGI IMG/M metagenome (IMG submission 9118)
GAAGCATTCCTGAAAGCAGGCTTGTGCAGCCCCGTGCAGGCCATGCGGCCTCTGCTGAGGCTTTCCAGCTGCCTGCCAGGATGCAAGCGACAACCGGGGATGGACTATCCGTGGAAACAGCCTTAATATCCAGCGCGAATGCGCCGGCTTTCGCGCCTGACCTGGAAGTGGATGCTCTCTTGGCCATTGCTGAAGAATCAACGGATGGACGGTTTGCCCTCCTGGACTCAGATCCCGGCTCCGCAACCGCCCCGGGAAAATTCAGCCTGGGCGTACATGCAGCCCCACGACAGAACCACCGGTTGCTTGCCAGGAACAGCGACTTCAACAACGTGGGAATTCCCTTTGAATCTTTGGAAGATGGGCTGATGACTTACGGCATGGGCATGCGCGTATCGTATGCGCTCAATCAAAACATCGACCTGCAGACAGGTATGAATTACATCAGGACCGGGCAGTATGTCCGCGACATCATAGCTTACAAACACCCGGGTGAGGTGCCCATTTATATGGCCGACCGGCACACGGGCGCCGTATATCACCCCCAAAGCATCATCACGTCACAGGGGAGCATTCGCTTCACTGACCCCTATCATTACTTTGCAGATGTTCAGTCCCACCGGGTCATCACAGACAAACAAGCGGCGGCTGCCAATGACATCAAAAGCCTCCGGCAAGCCCATGAAGGACTGACACAGGTTTTCAGCTTCCTGGAAATACCGGTCACGTTCAGGTACCAGCTTGCTGATGGGCTCCTGGGGCTTCACCTGAAAGGAGGCTTTGCTGGAAACTTTCTAATGCAGAACGACGTGTTTGCCGGGAAAAACATGCAGCATAATGCCATTGGTGAAACCTACGGCATAAGAAAGTTCAATGTCTCTGCCATTGGTGGCCTGGCCTTCGATGTGGCGCTTACTGGCCGGCTGACCCTGCACATGGAACCCACTGCCCAAATCTTTCTCAATCCCGTACTCCGGGAAGGCATGATGACCGGTCACGCCTTTCCTTACAGCTACTCTATCCAAACGGGGATTTCTTACGATTTCTAAAGACGATATTCGCTTCGCCGAGCTCGCAAGTGCTCGGTTCATCTGGACATGACCCGGTGGGGGACTAGTCAGATTGTGATGGAGCAGAATGGTTGTTGGGCAATGGAGGCCGGACTATATGTTTCCCACAGGCATCAGGTACAGCACGCGGTATTGTTCGCCCAGCTGCAGGATCTCTTCCACTTCATCATCGCGGTAAGCCCCGATCACCACGGTCCCGAGATCCAGGGCCGCGGCCTGCAGGTGCACGTTCTGGCTGGCGTGTCCGATCTCATTGTATACGTAACGTTCTCCCCGTTCACCATACCGGTCGGTGGTACGCTCAAAAACGGCAGCAAACACCAGTACGGCAGCGCCATCCAGGATCATGGACTGACTAAGGCAAGCCCGGAAAAGGGGTGATGCCACATCTTCTTCGCGAAGCAGCTCCAGCTGATGTTCGTGGGGGTGGTAATGGTAGATGCCGGTGTTCAGGGTTTCCACATCATTGGCCACCACAAACATATCGAGTGGGAAGGTCGCCCCGGCCGATGGCGCGGTCCGAAAACCCTCTTCACTGGTAATGCCCTGCGCAGACCATAACAGCTGCGCCAGGTCATCCAGTGTCAGGCTTTCATCCGTGTAGCTCCTAATGGACCGGCGAAGGGTCAGGGCCTCTTCGATGCTCATCTGTCCGTCTGTTATGGGGTTGGGGAGGTCGATCATGTTTCCGTCTTGTGTGGTGGGGTTGTTGGTGTTGACTTCGCGGGCGTGAATGGCACAGGATGCCTCTGCCTGGTCGGGCGTCATCACGCGGGAACCTACGGTAAAGAGTATGGCTACAATGCCTAAAAAGGCAAAGATGGCGAATATGGTGATGTATTTCTTCATAAGGGTATGTTTTATTGAAATGACAAAAGGACAAAAAGAAAAAAGGTCGAAAAGTCGAAATGTCTTAAAGTCCGGGTATGCGGTGGCTTTAGTTTTTCCTTAACCTCAACCTTAACCTTGCTTCAGTGCCCAGCGTGTGCTGTGTAAAACATTCCGGTATGGTGCTGACCATCGCAGGTGACTTCCTGCTAAGATAATTAATATTTAATGGATGCGCAAGTGTGGCGAATTTTTTAAATAATTACCTTTGTCTGCGAACTTTCGGCAGAGCATCCGGTTGCTGAAAGGGTGTTACAGAAGAATGGGTGGTTGCGCGATTGTCCGGATCCATTGGGCGGCCATCTGCAGAATGTATCATACAGAAGCGTTATGGGAAAAATACACAAGCACCCGATCATATCAGTTAAAGATGTTGCCAAACACCAGTTTCAGTACCATGGAAAAACCATTGAAGGCGAGAAGGGGTTTACGATTGCCGCTGCCTTGCACCAGGCCGGCTTCCCCGTCCACAGCCACAGTCTGAAAAACCGCGGACGAAGCCTGGAGTGTGGGATTGGTAAATGCAGTGCTTGCGAGATGCTTGTTGACGGTGAAGTCAAGCGCATTTGCATCACGCCCGTGGATGACATTGAAGTGGTGGCAGAGATCCCGAAGGATTTTGTGGCTGAACCAGCAGTATTTGTCAAATCCCAGGGGCTCCGGGTATACAAGACCGAGGTGGTCATCGTGGGGGCTGGTCCGGCCGGACTGGCCACCCGGGAGGTGCTCAATCAGCACGGCATCAGCAACATCGTGGTTGACAGCAACAGTGAGATCGGCGGTCAGTTCAACATGCAGACCCACCAGTTTTTCTTTTTTGAGACCGAGAAAAAATATGGGGGCATGCGGGGCTTTGAAATCTCCCGGACCCTGGCCGGTGACGACCATACCGGGATTATGCTTGACAGTACCGTGTGGGATATTTTCGAAGGAAACAGGGTGGCTGTCAAGAACTTCAACACCCAGGAGGTGTTTTATGTTGATTGCAAGCACTTTGTGGTGGCTACAGGTGCCGTGCCTTTCCTGCCCACTTTCCATAACGATGACCTGCCTGGCGTGTATACGGCGGCGGTGATTCAGAAGATGATGAACACGGAACTGACCCTGCTGGGCAAAAACGTCCTTACGGTCGGTGCAGGCAATATCGGCTACCTGACGAGCTACCAGCTGACGCAGGCCGGGGCAAGGGTGAAGGCCATCATCGAAGCCCAACCCCATGAAGGTGGTTTCCCGGTCCAGGCAAACCGGGTGAGGCGTCTCGGCATCCCGGTGATGCTGTCGCACATGATCCTGGAAGCCATCCCCAACGAAAAGGGAGATGGCATCGCAGGCGCCGTGGTGGCCGAATCCAAAAACTTCAAGCCGGTGGAAGGCACTGAGCAGGTGATCTCCGGCATCGATGCCATCAATATCTGTACGGGCCTCATGCCCGACGATGACCTCCTGAAAAAAGGCCAGCAGATGTTCGGGCGGCATTGTTACGGAGCCGGCGACGCCATACGCATCGGAGAGGGCACCAGTGCGGTCTTGCGTGGGAAACAGGTGGCCTATGAGATCCTCGAAAACAAAAAAGCACGGTATTCCTATGATGACTACCTGCGGATATCCAAAGAATACATCGACTCGCAACAACACCCCTTCCAGGTGATCGACCAGCCCTTCATGCCGGATGAGGAGCGAATGGATAAGCCTTTTGTGCTCATTGACTGCCTGCACGGCTTTGCCTGCAATCCCTGCGCTTTTGCCTGCAAATACGGGGCCATCACAAAGTCTTCCACGAGCACGGTGCCGCACATCGACTTTGAGAAGTGCGTGGGGTGCATGGACTGCGTGTATCAATGTCCGGGTCTGGCCATTTTTGGCTATAACCTCAAGCGGAACATCTTTTTCCTGCCCATCGAGTTTGACATGGAAGCCGGGGAGGATGTCTACCTGGTAGACAATGATGCACACATCCTGGGTGAAGGAACGATACAACGTGTACTGCGCAAGGAGAACCTCACCCACATTGCCCGGGTCAAGGCCGAAGACATGTCCAGGGAAGACCAGCTGAAGGTGCGTGGCTTCGTGCCCAAAAAGGAGTATCCTGAGCCGTTGGACATCAGGCCGTCTCAAGACAAACCCGGCACAGACTTCTATATGTGCCATTGCGATGACGTGGTCTTTGAGGATGTGCTGCAGGTGATCGGTGACAGGAAATTTATCTCTGTGGAAGAGATCAAGCACACCACCCACCTGGGCATGGGGCCCTGCCGGGGGAAACGATGCATACAACGCTTACAGATGAACCTCAGGCCCATGGGTGTTCGGCTCATTGGCGGTTCTACGCCCAGGGCGCCGATGTCGAACCAGATCACCATCGGGGAGATCTACCCTTCGGCTGCGCATGACCGTGTGGTTACGACGGTCAACGGGCATTCGCGCCGGCGCGTGGAAACAAAGGCACTGGTAGCCGGTGGTGGCATCGGGGGAAGCGCCTTGTTCCGCTTCCTTGCAGAAGAAGGCTATGACCCGGTGATGATCAACTATGGTTTTGGCAGCTCCTGGCGGAACATTGCCGGTGGCCGACCGGCATTCAGTCTGCCGGAACTCACCGACATTGCCCGGCATAACCTGGAGCTCTTCAGGGAGCTGGATACCAAAGGCGATATTGACTTCCGGCCGATCAACTATGTGACCTTCGCGCACGACGAGGCCATGTACCAGGCGCTTGAAGAGTCCATGGCCTGGCAGAAGGCCAGGATGATTCAGCCGGCGGAGTTCAAACAAGAGATTTCGCCCTATTTCAATGACCAGAACCACAAGTACCTGGCTGCACTGAAAACGGATGAATGCTGGCAGGCTACGCCCGGCAAGGTGATCGAAAGCCTGCGCCAACTCGGCATCAATGCTGGCGGGACCCTGCTGGAGAATGCCGAGCTCATTGACGTGCAAAAAAACGGGGATACCTACATCGCCGTCGTGCGTAATGACGACGGCGAATACCTGGAATATCATACCCCGGTCTTCATCAATGCGCTTGGCGACCGGGGCGCCCATTTTGCGGAACAGCTGGGCATTGAGACGGGACTGTTTCCGGTGAAACACCAGGCCTTCATTACCCGCCGCCTGCCCATGCTGGGCATCGATGGCGCCCCCCTGAACATGCTGATCGATCGCCGACATTACAAAGGGTTTACGGCGGTTTACGGACAGCAGCTTGGCGATACCGGCCAGGTGATTGGCTGCGCTTCGCCGGCCGTGGAGCCCATTGAGACCGATAAGGATGTGAAAATCAATTCGCGCGATTTCTCCGAGATCGTATCCGAAGTCTTTGTCGACTGGATTCCTGAAATTTCTGCGGTGGGATTCCAATCGCTCTGGGCAGGCTATTATATCGAGCCAAAAATGATCGTGGATGCGGAAAAAGGACTGTTTCTCGGCTTACGCGGACAAGGTTTCATGCTGGGTATGTACCTGGCCAAGCTGTATGTGGATGAACTTAGCGGAAAAGAGGTGCCTGAGTACTTCAGGCGGCTGAAACTCGGTGGAGACGCCCTGCTCGAACAAGCATTCAAATAACCTGCCTTTTGTTATTGATGTCCGGTTAAGCGATGAATCTGCGCTGCTGCTGGTGTCTTTTCCAGAGCAATGCGGATGGCTTTATCCAAAAAGCAAGCCCGGCGTGAGTGGCCCGGGATAACAAACAGGGCGATAGCGCCTTTGGAATGGCAATCGGTGCAATAAACCGCAGAAACACTTTTTTTTCTCAGACATTCGTTTTATCTTTGCAGCCTTTATCAAAACGATGGGGACTTTGGAAGAACTGAAAGCATATAAGATAGGTTTCATGGGCCTTGCAATCGGAAATCATGCATTTTCGTTTGACATTGGCCGTGATTTTTTTGCCTGTTTTGCACATTCAGAGATTCAACACGGCGATGTTCACCTCGACCTGCGCATGGAAAAAGAGGAAAACATGCTGGTTTTTGATTTTTCCTTCCGTGGATGGTTAGAAGTGGCATGTGACCGTTGCCTGGATCATTACCGGGAGTATCTAGACTTTGACCGGCAGATGTACTTTAAGTTTGGCGATGCGCATGCGGAGCAGACGGAAGACATCATCCTGATTCCACATACGGAATCGGAGGTCGACGTGTCACAATACGTGTATGAGTTCCTGCACCTGGCCCTGCCCCTGCGGCGGGTGCACCCGGATGACGCAGCGGGTCAGTCAGGCTGCGATCCGGATATGCTGGCCAGGGTGCGTGCGCATGCCGCAGATCAATCAGGCCAGGGTACTGAGCCCTTGGCGGATTCTGCGTTCGAAGCCCTGAAATCCCTTCGTGACCGAAAGAATAATTAATTGTCTGTTATCAACACATAAGACGTCCATGACAGGTTTTGACACACAGGGGGATGATTATTGTCGCGGGGGCTTTTGGATGAAATAGGCTGTTGGCCATTGGCTATTGGCTATTGGCAAGAGAGCCAAAAGCCAAAAGCTAAAAGCTAAAAGCCAACAGCACTTCTATTGAAAACGTAAACTTCAGATAACCAATAATTTGTAAAAACATAAACACCATAAATACCATGGCACATCCAAAGAGTAAAATTTCCAAGACGCGCAGAGACAAGCGCCGTACCCATTACAAAGCCGTTGAACCTTCGCTGAGCTCCTGCTCAAACTGCGGCGCATCCAAGCTGATGCACCGCGTTTGCCCCGAGTGTGGTTTTTACAGGGGGAAAATGGCTGTTGAAAAAGCCACCACAGTTTAAGACACATCCCATTTTGTCTCACCAATCTGAGTGAAATGAATATTGGTTTTGATGTGATGGGAGGCGATTACGCCCCGGGTGCCAGCATTGCAGGTGCGATTCTCGCCCGCAAGGAGATTCCGGAGGGTGACCGCATCGTCCTGATCGGTGATGAGCAACGCATCCACGAGCAACTGAAAGCCCGGGATGCCGATGCCGGTATGTTTGATATCATGCACGCCCCGGAGATGATCGAAATGGGAGAGTCGCCCACGCGCGCCTTTTCCCGGAAGCCCAACTCAAGCATTGCGCTGGGATTCAAAATGTTAAAGACCAAAGAGATTGACGCCTTTTCGAGTGCCGGCAACACCGGTGCGATGATGGTGGGCTCCATTTACAGCGTCAATGCGATCCAGGGCATCATCAGGCCGGCCACTACCTCCATCATCCCAAAAGAAAACGGGGGCATGGGTGTGCTGATCGACGTGGGTACCAATCCCGACTGCAAGCCGGATGTGATGTACCAGTTTGGCTTGCTGGGGTCCATCTATGCGAAATACGTGTACGGCATCAAAAATCCGGCTGTGGGTTTGCTGAACATCGGAACGGAGCCGGACAAGGGGAATATCCTGTGCCAGTCGGCATATCGCCTGATGAAAGACAACAGCGATTATCACTTCATCGGCAACGTGGAAAGCCGGGATCTGTTCAAGGACCAGGTGGATGTGGTGGTTACCGATGGCTTCACCGGCAATATCGTGTTGAAAAACATGGAAACCATGTTCCGCCTGATGATCAAGCGGGGCCTGGTTGACGACTTCTTTGCCCGCTTCAATTATGAAAAATATGGCGGCACACCGATTCTTGGCATCAACTCCACTGTGCTGATCGGGCATGGCATTTCCAACGACGTGGCATTCAAGAATATGATTCTGCATTCCAAGGAGGTATACGATGCCGGAATCGCTGAGCAGATTCGGCTTGCCATGGATCAATATACCCAGGGTCGCTTCTTCCCCGATGAAGAGGCTTAATGTGTTATTCTCTAATAAAACAAGCAGTTATGGCTAAGGTAAGAGCAGCAATCACGGCTGTGCACGGTCATTTGCCGGAATATATCCTGACCAACCAGGAGCTGGAACAAATGGTGGATACCTCAGATGAGTGGATATCTACGCGTACCGGCATCAAGGAAAGAAGAATTCTTAAAGGAGAAGGGCTCGCCAGCTCCGACATGGGTGCGGAGGCGGTCAAAGGACTGCTTGAAAAAAGAGGGATTGACCCCGCGGAGGTGGATATGGTCTTATGTTCAACCGTTACCCCGGACATGAAGTTCCCGGCCACCGCGAACCTGATCAGCCATAAAGCGGGAATCAAAAATGCCTTTAGCTATGACATGAATGCGGCCTGCTCCGGATTTCTGTATGCGCTGCTTACGGCTGCCAATTATGTGGAGTCCGGGCGATACAAGAAAGTCGTTGTGGTAGGATCCGACAAGATGTCTTCCATCGTGGATTACACCGATCGGCAAACCTGCGTGTTGTTTGGTGATGCGGCTTGTGCCGTGATGCTGGAGCCTGTAGAAGAAGAGGTGGGTATCATGGACCATAAGTTTGGCGCAGACGGTTCCGGCTGGGTACACCTGCACATGAAAGCCGGTGGTTCGCTGAAGCCCCCATCCCACGAAACCATTGATGCCCGCGAACATTATGTGTACCAGGAAGGTCAACAGGTATTTAAGTTTGCGGTAACAAAAATGGCTGGCATGTCGCTGGACGTGATGAGCAATAACAACCTGACTGCTGATGATGTGCACTGGCTCGTGCCTCATCAGGCCAACATGCGCATCATCGAGGCTACCGGCCGGCGCATGAACATCTCTCCGGAAAAGGTGATGGTCAACATCCACAAGTATGGAAACACCACCAATGCCACCATCCCATTGTGCCTCTGGGACTATGAGGACAAGCTCAACAAGGGAGACAATGTTATTTTGACCGCCTTTGGTGGGGGGTTTACCTGGGGCGCGATATGGCTAAAGTGGGCGTACTAGTGACGGCCTGGCATATCCGATTTCTGCGTTATGCCATCATTTATTCTTTGTTTTTGGTGTCGATGGAGATGGTGACGGGGCCGTCGTTGACCAGTGAGACCTGCATATAGGCCCCGAACTCACCGGATGCGACCCGGCATTGACTTTCCCGGGCGAGTGCTTCAATGAATTTTTCATACATTGGGATTGCGTAATCCGGCTTCGATGCCCGGATATACGAGGGGCGATTGCCTTTTTTGGTGCTCGCGTGCAGGGTAAACTGGCTGATCACCAGGATCTCCCCCCCTGCGTCCATCACGGAGCGGTTCATTACGCCACCGGCGTCATCAAAAACCCGTAAACGGCTGATCTTTCCTGTCAGCCACGCAATGTCTTCTTCTGTATCTGCATCCTCCACGCCCAGGAATACCAGCAATCCCTTTGCAATGCGGGCATGGGTTTCGCCGTGGATGTCCACGGCAGCTTCCTTTACTTTCTGAATGACTACGCGCATAAAGCCCTTTTTGTTTATGATGGTTTTCTCCGGGTGTCCTCACCAAGCAATATGCCCAGGTAGTTGACATACCTTTCCTCGTGAATGTTTCCCTTTTCCACTTCTTCCTTGATCCGGCAGCCGGGTTCATTGAAGTGTGTGCAGTTGTCGTACCGGCATTGGTTGAAATACTTACGCATTTCCGGAAAATAATGGCAGAGCTCCCAGGCTTCAAAGTCGACCAGCCCAAATTCCTTGATCCCGGGCGTGTCAATGATCCGCGCCCCGTTCGACAGGTTGAACATCTCCGCGAAAGTCGTGGTATGCCTGCCTTTCTTGTGGGCTTTTGAGATGGCCTGGACCTTGAGGTTCAGGCCCGGTTCAATCGCATTCACCAACGCGGACTTCCCCACGCCCGAATGGCCGGCCAACAAGGATACCTTGCCTTGCAACAGCTTGTCGAATGCGTCGAGGTTGCTGCCTTTTAGTGCCGATACGGCGTGACAGGGATAACCGATCTCGTCGTACATCGCCATTATGCCTGCAAGCTGTTCAAAATCTTTTTCCTTCTGTAACAAGTCGGTCTTGTTGAACACCAGTACGGCCGGTATGCTATAGGCCTCGCAGGTGATCAGGACGCGGTCGATAAAGCCGGTTGAGGTGCGGGGGTAGGCGAGTGTGGCGATGATCACCGCCTGGTCGATATTGGCTGCAATGACGTGGGTTTGGCGCGATAGCTTGGTCGCCTTCCGGATGATGTAATTTTTTCGGTCGAGGATATCTTGAATCACCCCTGTTTCCTCACCCGCTGACAAGTCGAAGGTAACCTTGTCGCCCACTGCCACCGGGTTGGTGGCCTTCGACCCCGCGATTTTCAGCTTTCCCCTGAGCCGGCACTCCACCTCTTGCCCGTCTGTAGTTAACACCCGGTACCAGCTGCCTGTAGACTTCGTAACGATTCCTTCCTTCATCTGTTTGCGGTTTTCAATTGGCTGATAAACAGGCGAGTGCGCCTTGTCAAAAGTTCAGGGGCTGTGTTTAACCTGCTTGAAGTTTGAAGTTTGATGTTTGAAGTTTGAAGTTTGAGGTTTGAAGTTTGAAGTTTGAGGTTTGAAGTTTGAAGTTTGAAGTTTGATGTTTGAAGTTTGAAGTTTGAAGTTTGAGGTTGAGCGCAAACGAAGTCCCGAGAGTTTATGATTCGGGATTTGAGGTTAAGATATCCACAAATTAACACAAATGGTTTTCACAGATGCACACAAATGCCTCTGGCAACTTCAAACTTCAAACCTCAAACTTCAAACCTTCTATCTGTTGTTAAAATTAGTAATTTAGCATAAACACACCAAAGATTATGTCTGTAATTGTTGAAAAGGTTAGCAAAAGATACGAGACCCAGCTGGCGCTGGATGACGTGTCCTTTCACGTGGGCGAAGGAGAAGTTGTGGCGCTGCTGGGTCCCAATGGCGCAGGAAAGTCCACCATGATGAAGATCATCGCCTGCTACCTTCCGCAAACCAGTGGTGCGGTGCGGGTGTGTGGGTACGATGTCAATACCCATCCGCTGGAAGTAAAGAAACACATCGGATATCTTCCGGAAAACAATCCCCTGTACCTGGATATGTATGTGCAGGAATACCTCAATTTTGTCGCAGGCCTGCATAAGCTGGGCAAAAAAGCTGGTGGCCGGGTGGACGAGATGATCGACTTGTGTGGTTTGAGCCCGGAGGCAAACAAGACAATCGGCAAGCTCAGTAAGGGCTACCGGCAGCGTGTAGGCCTTGCGCAGGCGCTGGTGCATGATCCGGCAGTGCTTATCCTGGATGAGCCCACTTCCGGCCTGGACCCGAATCAGCTTGCTGAGATCCGGGGCCTGATCAGGGATATCGGGAAACAGAAGACGGTGATTCTTTCCACGCACATCATGCAAGAGGTGGAGGCCGTCTGCAACAGGGTGATGATCATCAGCAAGGGCCGCATCATGGCTGATGCACCGACTTCGGAGGTGCGGAAGTTGCATTCGACCCGGCGAATGATCCGGGTGGCCTTTGACCGGGAGCCCGATGCTGGACAGTTGAAGGAGTTGCCAGGCGTTGTAAGTGTCGAGTCTGCTGCGGACGGACTGCTTATTCATACCGCGGGAGACCAGGATCTGCGTCCCGCCATTTTTCGGTTTGCAGTGGATCAGGGACTGGTGATTCTGGGAATGGACCAGCAGGACGAAAGCCTGGAAGAGGTATTCCGGCAGATGACCGTGTAACTCACTAAAACCCCTCCACACCACAATCTTTCATAAAAGCCTCAGCCAACTCCAAACTCCATCCCAATTAACCTTATAAACCGGCAACATGTCATCATCCCAAAGTCTTTCATAAGCAGCTCTGGCAACCTCAAATCCCGAATCGCCTTGCTTCCCGAATCACCTTGCTTCGCAAATCGCTTCGCTCCCGGGACTTACAGCCCGGAACTTCAGAGCCGCTCAGCCTCAGCCTTAACCTTAACCTTAACCTCAACCTCAACCTCAACCTTATCCTTACCTCTGAAAACGAGAGAAATGATTACCTTTGCCCATCATTGATTCGAGTGACTTATCTGTTGACATGTAATACGAAACAATAATGGCCTATTTATTTACTTCAGAATCTGTTTCGGAGGGGCACCCCGACAAGATTGCGGATCAGATATCGGACGCACTGCTCGATGAGTTCCTGCGTCAGGATCCCCGTTCAAAGGTAGCTTGTGAAAGCATGGTCACCACCGGCCTGGTGTTTGTCGGTGGGGAGGTAAAAACCGATGGTTGGGTGGATATCCAGCAAACGGTGAGAAAGGTATTGCGTGAGATTGGTTATACCAAGTCCGAATACAAGTTTGAGGCAGAGTCCTGTGGCGTGATATCAGCCATTCACGAACAATCGGCGGATATCTACCAGGGCGTGGTCAGGGAGACAGAAGAGGAGCAGGGCGCTGGTGATCAAGGGATGATGTTTGGTTACGCCACCCGCGAAACCGATGAGTTGATGCCGCTGCCCATCGACATGGCGCACATTATATTGCAGGAGCTTGCCGCCATCAGGAAGGAAGCCGTGCATATGCGTTACCTTCGTCCTGATAGCAAGTCGCAGGTGACCATTGAATATGACAGCATCAACCAGCCGGTGCGGATTGACACCATTGTGCTCAGCACGCAGCACGACGAGTTTGTCAAGCCTGCCGCTGATACGCCTGAAGCCCGGCGCGAGGCAGAAATCGCCATGCAGGAGCAGATCCGCTCAGATGTGGNAAAAATTTTGATGCCCAGGGTGGTACGTGCCCTGCCAGAAAAGCTGGGTGTGCTGTTTGACAATGGTTACCGGCTGCTGATCAATCCCACGGGAAAGTTTGTCATTGGTGGACCGCACGGAGATACCGGACTGACCGGCAGAAAGATCATCGTAGACACCTATGGAGGCAAGGGAGCCCACGGCGGTGGCGCTTTTTCCGGAAAGGATGCCAGCAAGGTGGATCGCTCAGCAGCTTATGCCGCCCGGTATATTGCCAAAAACATGGTGGCTGCGGGCATTGCTGACGAAATCCTGGTTCAGCTCGCCTATGCCATCGGCGTGGCTGAACCGGTTGGGATCTATGTAAACACCTATGGCACGGCCAAAGTGCCGATGACCGATGGTGCGATCGCTGCAAAGATCCGCGAAATTTGCCAGCTGCGACCCTATGAGATCATCAGAAAGTTTGGCCTGCAGAATCCCATTTACCAGAAAACCACCACCTATGGCCATTTTGGACGAACAAACTACAAGGAAGAGGTGGAAGTGTTTTATGAAGGTGAAGACACTTACGAAAAAGAGGTCAATGGCAAAAAGAAGTATTTTAAGGAAGTCGAATATTTTGCCTGGGAAAAACTGGATTGTGTAGAGGAGTTTAAACAGGCTTTCGGCGTTTAACCTGGCAGCATGACAACCACAGGACTGTTTTTTGGTTCTTTTAACCCGGTGCACATCGGTCACCTGATCATTGCCGATTACTTTGTGGCCAACACGGACATTGACGAGGTATGGTTTGTCCTGTCTCCCCAGAACCCGCTGAAATCCTCAGCTGATCTGCTCCCGGACGAGGAGCGGCTGAACCTGCTTGCCCTCGCCGTCGAAGACAATCCGGACTTCCGGGTGTCTGACGTCGAGTTGCAGATGCCAAAGCCCTCCTACACCGTGCATACGATCGAGCTATTGCTGGAGAAGTATCCCGAACGGCAATTTGTGCTGCTGATCGGATCTGACAACCTGGATGTGTTTGATCAGTGGAAAGATCATGAGCGACTGCCGGAACTGCTACCCATATACGTATACCCGCGCTCGCGGGATGTGGCATCTTCGGACTTTCTCGATCATCCCCGCATTCGTCTGAAACCTGCTCCCATGCTGGAGATCTCTTCCAGCAACATCCGCCAGGCCATCCGCGAAGGAAAAAACCCGCGATATCTTTTACCCGGCAAGGTGCTGGAACGCATCCGGGAACGGGGTAGCTTTCAAAGAAGAAGGTAATGTGTTAATTTGCTAATGTGGTA
>SL_5KL_010_SEDDRAFT_10001549_pt1 | contig 13774 bp, 9 predicted proteins | sample SodLakKL_010_SED_FD_9118 | JGI IMG/M metagenome (IMG submission 9118)
GAAAACCCCGGAGATCAGCTCNGGGCGGTCGGCTTCCTTGCGGGGCGTCGTGCCCTTNGCACCCGGTTTTCGGCGCGCCAAATCTGCGTCAAAGTCCGCCTCCTGCAAGGCAACACCCGGGGGACAGCCATCGAGGCAGACCCCTATGGCCGGACCGTGCGATTCGCCAAACACATTGATCCTGAATGTTCGTCCAAAGCTGTTCATGTGTTTATGTTTTTGTAAAAATTGTTGGTCAGGTCTTTACGGCATTGTTTTAAACTGCCCTTTACAGGGCGCTCGCGGGGTGGTGCCTCTTTTTACCCAGGGCGTTGCCCTGGGCTGAATTGAATTGCCCTTTTCAGGGCGTTCCGCTGCCAGCGATCAATAATCATCCCCCTGTGTGTCAAAAATCCTTTTCCCGAATGGTCGGGATTTTCAGCTCGGGATTTCGCTGCCGCTCAGCCTTAACCTTAGCCTTAACCTTATTTCATCGCCCGGTGAGTTTGGCCAGGTCATCAAAAAAGCCGGGATAGGACTTATTGACCACCTGGGCGTCCTGAATGGTTACCGGGCCTTCTCCGCCAAGGGCGGCTACGGCAGCGGCCATGGCCAGGCGGTGATCGCCGTATGTATTCACCTGGACTGCTTTGGGTTTTCCACCCGCAACCCACATCTCATCTCCGGCAAGTCGAATGGCAATGCCCATCCTGCCAAAGCACTCCTGTAGCGAGAGGGCCCGGTCGCTTTCCTTGTGATGCAGCCGGTGCAAGCCAGCAATGACCGACTCCCCATTGCAGTGGGCTGCCAGTGCAACCAGTGGCGGGAAAAGATCCGGACAGTCCGTGGCATCAAACCGGAAAGGCCGCAATGCATTTTTCCTGACCAATACGCCGTGTTCCCGCATCCTGACCGCTGCACCCACCTGTTGCAGCACGTCACAGATGCGCTTGTCGGGCTGACTCCTCTTATGCTGCAGCCCTTCCACACTGACCCGTCCGGCAACAGCTCCGGCTACCAACATAAAAGCAGCCCCACTCCAATCGCCACCGGTTGTAAATACGGTGGGTTGGTATCTCTGACCACCGGGAATAATGAAAAACGGGTGGTTATGCTGGCGCACCTCCACACCGAAGGCACGCATCACTTCAATGGTGAGGTCTGTATAGGGCTTGCTTTTCAGGTTGTTTACCGTCAGGAAGGTGTCTTCCGGGGCAAGGGCTGCGGCCATAAGCAAGCCGGTAATGATCTGTGACCCCCCAGACCCGTCCAATTCAGCTGCACCGCCTTGCAGGGGCCCTTTCACGGTCACGGGCAGAAATCCATTTTGTGTGCTGCACTGCACACCCATCCTGCCAAGCGCATCTTCGACGGCACGCATTGGCCTTTTGGACAAACTGCCGCTTCCCGTGCATACGATCTCTTCATCGAACAATGCGGCAATGGCAGAAAACATCCGGATAGCCAGGCCCGACTCGCCGCAATGCAAGGCAACATCAGGTGCTTGCAGCCCACCTTCCACCAACAGGTCCGCTCCTTCCCAATGTATGCGGGCACCAAGGGTTTCGCAGACCCGCATCACGGCAAGCACATCCTCACTTTGTCCCGGCCGGACAATCCGCGAGCACCCCCGGGCAAGGGCTGCCAGGGCAATGGCACGCTGGGCTTCGCTTTTCGAGGGCGATGCCACCACGCATCCATCAACCACCGAAGGCCAGATGTTTTTCTTCATCGATCAGCTTGTTGATGGTGGCCTGATCCAGGCCCCTGGCCGAGATCACCAGGTCGTGGGACCGTGCTGCGTGATCAGGCAGGTGATCCGCCTGCAGGATCAGGATGTTCAATTTGTCAGGGTCTGGCTGCGCGTGCAACTGCCGGGTCAGCAACTCCGGACTGGCTTCCCGGTCAAGATAAAAGGATGCTGCTTCAGCCCCCTGGTAAGCAAGCCACTGTTCACCGCCGATCACGGGAATGCCTGCCAATTTGCAGGCAGCGGTTACCCGGGAGGGTTTATATATGGCATCAAGCAGCACCCGGCAGGATAATTGGTCCATAAAAGGGGGAATGCCTTCCGGCAAGATGGTGGACACGACCGCATCGAATCTTGGTAGTTTGGCATGCTGCTGCCAGGGAATGGTCTTGCAGCCAAAATCCGTCGCAAGCGCATCCGCCCGGCTTTGGGTCCGGTTGCTGACCCACACGCGGGCACCGGCACGAGCCAGTCCGTAAACGGCAGCCCGTGCAGCGCCGCCGGCACCAAGCACCAGGACATTGCTGTCTTTCAGTCCCACGCCATAGGCCTGAAGGGGTCCGGCAACCCCGACGTGGTCCGTATTGTGGCCGGTAATCCGTTCGCCATCGTAACGGATGCAATTGACGGCGCCCACCAAGCGGGCAGCCTCGGTGATGCCATCCGACAAATGGACCAGGTCTTCCTTAAAGGGCGAGGTAATGCTCGCTCCCCGGATGTTGAGTTTCCGCACCACCTGCACCAGGTCTTCGGCCGATTGAGGCCGGATGCGCAGATAACACTCCTGCTGGGCATTCAGCACGGGACTGAACAGTTGCGGGCTCTTGCTGTGGAGCACCGGCTGACCGAAAACCGCATAAAGGATCGTTTGGGAAGACATGGAGGTTTTGGGATTAAAGGGTGCTGGATTCAGCTTTGGGCTTCTCTATACCTGAGGCAAAAACCCGTTACTCCATCCTTTTGGCTTCATTCCAGAATACATCCATCTCTGCCAGGTTCATCTTTTTCATGTCCTGGCCGGTTTTCCGGGCTTGTTCCTCCAGGTGGTTAAAGCGTTTCACGAACTTCTTGTTGGTACGTTCCAGGGCGTTTTCCGGGTTTACTCCAATAAAACGGGCATAATTGATGAGGGCAAAGAGCAAATCACCAAACTCCTCTTCAATTTTTTCCTGGTTGGATGGTCCTTCTCCTATGGAGTCTCCTGGTTTGCCATCGTTTCCATTATTTTCTGAATGATCTGGCTGATCGCTATTTGCTTTGTCCAACACGAACTTCCGGTCACTTACACCCTGTTTGTCGACCTCCTCCTTGAGCTCTTCCAGCTCCTCCTGCACCTTTTCCCACACCTGGTGCGGTTCTTCCCAGTCGAAACCCACGCCCTTCACCTTGTCCTGTATCCGGTAAGCCTTGATCATGGCGGGAAGCGATTTGGGCACGCCGGAGAGTACGCGTTTCTTGCCGGTTTTCAGTTTGATCTTTTCCCAGTTATCCTTGACCTCTTCGGCCGTTTCGGCTTTCACGTCCCCATAAATGTGGGGATGCCGCCGGATGAGCTTCTCGTTGATGCCATCCAGTACGCTCGTGATGTCAAAAGCTCCTTTCTCGCTGCCAATCCTTGCGTAAAACACGATGTGCAGCATCAGATCGCCCAGCTCGCCCCTGATGCCGTCCAGGTCTTCATCCAGGATGGCATCTGCCAGTTCATAAGTCTCTTCAATGGTGAGATGGCGCAGGCTTTCGAGGGTTTGTTTCTTGTCCCAGGGACATTGCTCCCTGAGGTCGTCCATGATGTTCAGCAGGTGCTGAAAGGATTGCAGTCTTTTATCCATAAGATGAGTTGATTATTCGTGTGTGGCAACCTGCTCGCGGCCAAGGCCCCGCCTGGCGGTTTCTTATTCGTGCAGGCAACTTGTTGTTGAAAGGACAAAGGTACAAAAAGACGAAAGGACAACCTTAACCTGCTTACTGCATACTGATTACTCCTTACTTCCTTCCCCGAAGCACACACAACCCCCATTCACCGCCCTGCCCTCGTGGCCCGTTGTTTTGCATCGAGGGTGTGAAAATTCATAAAGGTGGTTCTGCCTTCGCGGATTTGGGCGTCCAGGTGGAGGGTCTTGGCAGTGTTGCCGTTGGGAAGCAGCAGTTCGAGGCTTAGCCGGTGTTCTCCGGCCGGCAGGGACTTCCGGGTGTAAAAAATGGAGTGCGGCAGTGTTTGCCAGTTGCGGGTATCGGCTTGTTCGGCCACGGCACCCAGGATGCCAAAGATCGCACCCAGGTTTTCGTCTTCCTTGCGGATGCGTTGCTCGGCGGCTTGCCGGACAGCCAGGCGAAGCAATGCAGATCCCATCTCCCGCAGCATGCGATCCTGCAGGGCCTGAAAAGCCACGGCATTCAGATCCTGTGCCAGGTGGAGGTCCACGGCCCCGCCATCAGCGCCCAGGCGCGCTCCGGCATACACAGGCGGCCGCTCCACGTACTTTGGGAAGGCGACCCTGACGACACGCAGGTCGCCAAGCTTTCCGCCGGACTCCCGGGCTTCGGAAGCAGGCACCGGGAAAGAGAGGCCCATTTCTTCATTCTCAAAGTGCATGGCACCACCTGAGCCCCGCACCAGGGTGAATAGGATGCTCTGTTCAGCCTTCACCGGTCCGAGCCCATTCTGCCAGAAAAAGACCAGGTCGCCTTGCTCGCGGGAGGGGTCGTGCGCATAGGTCATGTCAAACATTTTTTCGAAACGCCGGACCTCATCCTGGAAGCCGGTGAGGTGCGCCGTACGAAGCAGGTCTTTTTTGAGCTGCTCCGGCACCCCGACATTGAAGAGACGGCTGTAGTCGTCCTGGTAAATCCCGACGGCATTGCGATAGGCAATGAAGGCGTTGTTGTAATCGCCGGTTGCGTCATACAGGATGCCCATCAGGGTATGAATGAATGCATCGCGCCGGTACCTGTTTTCGTTATTGTACCTGTCGCTGAGGGCATTCAGGGCAATGTTCAGGCGCCGGCACTCCACCATGGCAGCGTCCAGGTCACCCAGCTGGATAAAATTCATCGCCTTGTAATAATGGATCATGAGCAGTTCGAAGGGTTCGCCCCGGTACTCGGTAACGTTCGGATTAATCAGCAGCGCCAATGCCTCGTCGCCATAGTTTCTGCGGAAATCCTCACCCAGGATGTAGGCCCGCTCAAAAAAATCGTTGCTGGCCGTGTAGTTGCCCAGCATATGCTGCACCACCCCCTGGTTCATCAGGTGCAGCAGGCGTGTCCTGCGATTCTCCGCCCTGCTGTCTGATTCCAGGACTTGTGCGGCCTGCTCGATATTGCCAGATTGAAAGTGGCTCTGGAACTCCTGTTGGCGCTGATAATAGGTGCGGCACCCCGGAAGGGCCGCCAGGATGACCAGCAAAAAGAGCCAGGATGGCAGGCCAGGCTTGACACGTAAGTGATGAACACAGGCGTTCATGTGTTTATAGTTTTTCAGCTGGGTGTTATTGTGGTGTTGATATGCCTGTAAATCATTTAGGGGTTGTTTTGCAGTTGTTTGAGGTTTAAAGTTTGAGGTTATCCGAGGCAACTTCAAACCTCAAACTTCAAACTTAAAACCAATTCACAAACAGTGGCAATAATCATCCTCCTGTTTGTCAACCCGATGGATGCCAATCACCCTTAATTCCGGATGGTCTTTCGGATCTGCTTCTCTCCGATCCACACCTTTTCGTTGGTTTCCATATGGGTCAGGTCAAGGTTGACCTGGTAAGATACCACCCGGTCGCGACCATACTCGTCCACAATGGAGTTCATGGTGCCGGTAAGCATAAAGTCTGCGCCGGTTTCCCTGCGCCACTGGGCCACGGTCTCCGGGTCAGCAAACTCGTGCTGGTCAGCCCTTTCCTCCCGGATCTGCTCGCGGAACTCGGCGTCCTGCACCAGGCGCACCCGGCCGCTGTTGATAAACTCCCGCTCCATGTTGCGGATAAAGGTTTCTGCATCAATGTGCTCGTGGCTGCGATTGCGCACATCGCCAACGATGACCACGGGTGCACGGCCATTTTCATCGGTAAAGCGCTCCAGCCAGGGACGCATCAGCGCATCATCGATCATTTCTTCTGCCACAAGGCGTGAATCGGTGTCGTTCCAACGGCCGCTCAGGTCAATGGCCGTGTCAGTACCGACACGTGTGACCTGCCTCCGGCAGCCCGTAGCTACCAGCAAAACCGCTAATAGGGTGTAAATCAATGCTCTTTTCATGACGATAGGGGTTAAAGATTTCTCCACGAATTTAATTAAAAACTTTTTACCGCCACCACAAAAACTACACCAAAAAAAAGGTTTGATTTTTGCGTTGGCCACTACCTTAATGAGCGCCTTCACCTAAAAACCCGAATCGCTTCACTTCTCGAATCGCTGCGCTCTCGGAACTTACAGCCCGGGACTTACAGCCCGGAACCTCACTGCTGCTCAACCTTAATCTTAACCTTAACCTTAACCTCAGCCTCAACCTTAACCTTAACCTCAGCCTTTAATCGTACGCTGTGATACACATACTGAACGATAACGAACACTTTGGCGGGTTTCTGCCTGCCAAAAAAACTACAATGATTTGTTTTTCAGGCTTCTGTGTGTCTTGGCACAAAATTCGTTGCTTTTTTGGGCAAATGCTTAAAAACCATATTTCCATGGACAGGAAGATCGAAAAAAAGAAATGGACCTTAAAGAAGATAGGCACAATCGCCGGGGCATCTTTGTTTGCCCTGTTTGTCATCTACCTGCTGTTCCTGCGCGACAGCAGCAGCAGGCTGTATGTCGACAAGGACAAGATGACCATCGCCACCGTGGAGCAAGGACACTTCCAGGAGTTCATCCCGGTCGACGGCATGGTGCGCCCGATTGCCACCATTCACATCGACGCCGTATTTGGCGGCCGCGTGGAAGAGATCTACCAGCGCGACGGTGCCCAAATCGAAGAGGGTGACAAGATCCTTCGCCTGTCAAACGCCCAGATCGAAATGAACTATATGCAGCAGGAAAACGTGGCGCTCGAGGTGCTCGACCGCTATCAGAACACCCGGCTCGGACTGGAGCGGAACCTTTTCAGCCTGCAGCGTCAGCTCGTCGACCTGGAATACCGCCTCGACATCGCCCAAAAAGATTATGCGCGAAAAAAACAGTTCCACGAAAAAGACGTGATCTCAGAAGAAGAATATGAGAACGCTTACCGCGAATACCATTTTGCCAAACGAAACCATGAAATCGGATTGCGCACACTGGAGCACGACTCGGTATACGTAGCCCAGCAGATGGACGCGATCAACGAATCCATTGAAAGGGTACAGGGCAACCTGCACATGCTGCACGAGACCCTGGATAATTTAATCATCCGGGCACCGATCAGCGGACAGCTCTCCTCTTTCCACGCAGAGCGAGGTGAGACAAAAAGTGCCGGAGAAAACCTCGGACAAATCGATGTGCTCGACGGCTACAAGCTCCGCGCCCGCATCGATGAACGGTATGTGAACCGCACCTATGTCGGACAGCCAGCATCCTTTGAGTATGGCGGCACCACATACGACCTGGAAATTGACAAGATTTACAGCGACATCACTGGCGGTGCCTTTGAGGTAGACCTGCAGTTTAACGGAGATGAACCGTCTGGTTTGCGCCGGGGACAAACCATCCAGCTCCGGCTCGAGTTCAGCGGCGTAGCCGATGCCCTCATCATCCCCAGGGGAGGTTTTTACCAGGCTACCGGCGGCAACTGGATCTATGTGCTTGACCCCTCTGGTTCACAAGCCACAAGGAGACCGATCCGGGTGGGACGGCAAAACATCCACCACTACGAGGTGATGGAAGGCCTGGAGCCCGGAGAGCAGGTGATCGTCTCATCCTACGATGCCTATGGAGGCAGGGAAAGACTCATCTTCCGGTAATCTGCACCAGCATTAAGAAAAAAATTACATAATTTGCAATGCATAAATAGCTTCAATTCACCTAAAACCTATCGTCATGATCAAAACAGTAGAATTATCGAAAGTGTTTCGCACCGAAGAGGTGGAAACCACAGCCCTGAACGAGGTCTCGTTTGAAATCAGGGAAGGCGAGTTTGTGGCCGTAATGGGGCCTTCAGGATGCGGCAAGTCGACGCTTCTGAACATCCTCGGACTCCTCGATAACCCCAGCAACGGGCAGTATCATTTCCTGGACCAGGAAGTGTCTAACTATACGGAAAAGCAACGGGCAAACCTGCGCAAACGCAATATCGGTTTTGTGTTCCAGAACTTTAACCTGATCGACGAACTGAGCGTGTTTGAAAACGTGGAGCTGCCCCTGATATACCTGGGATACAGTGCAGCCGAAAGAAAACAGCGCGTAGAAGAAGTGTTGGAACAGATGCAGATCATGCACCGCCGCAACCACTTCCCCCTCCAGCTTTCCGGTGGCCAGCAACAGCGCGTGGCCGTTTGCCGCGCCGTGGTAGCCAAACCGCACATCATCCTTGCCGATGAGCCCACGGGTAACCTGGACTCAACCCACGGCGACGAGGTGATGCACCTGCTGGAAGAACTCAACAAAAATGGCACCACCATCATCATGGTGACACACTCCCAACGCGACGCTTCCTATGCACAACGCATCATCAGGCTCTTCGACGGACAAATCGTTACAGAGGACAAAAGCACGGAGTTTGTGCTGACGGCCGCAGCGCAGTAGGTTTGAGGTTTGAGGTTTGAGGTTGCCCGAGGTGCTTAGGAGTTTCTTTGGTTTATTGGTGCGTCGTTGGGTTAATGGGTTTTAGGGTTAAGGAGTTCAGATCACCACAAAAGCCTCGGGAAACCTCAAACTCCAAACCTCAAACATCAAACCCATTTAACCCCTTAACATAATAACATACCACATAAATCCAGATCACCACAAACACCCATTATTATGTTCCGCAACTACATCACCATCGCCTGGCGCAACCTGCACAACACGCTGTTATCGAGCAGCATCAGCATCCTGTGCCTGGCGGTTGGCATCTCCGGGGCCATCATCATGACCCTTTACCTGAACCACGAACTGGCTTACGATACGCACCAGGCGGACCACGAGCGCATTTTCCGGATGGAAGGCATTTACGACATGGCCGGCACCACCTACCACATGGCCATTACCCCCTTTCCATTGGCCCTTGCGATGGATTACGAGATCAGCCAGGTGGAAAGCTACGTCCGTTTTTTCATTCCTGATGAGGAAGTGAAAGTGAAGATCGGTGACCACGAGTTCAGGGAGTCGGGCTTCGCCTTTGCCGACTCGACCGTGTTCGACGTGTTCGCGCACGATTTTGTGCATGGCCAACCCCGCTGCGCCTTATCCCAACCCCAAACCGTGGTGATCAACCGCTCGCTGAGCGAAAAATATTTTGGGGATGAGAATCCCGTAGGTCTGGAGCTTAATGTAGGCGGAGATCATTATATGATCACCGGGGTCATTGAAGATCTCCCCGACAACACGCACTTCAAATACCAGGCCCTGCTGTCGATGGCCTCCCAGGACAGGGAGATGGTGTATACCATTGATCCTGAGCTATTCTGGAACATCAACACCAACTACACCTATGTAAAGCTTTATGAGCCGGGCGACATGGCACGTGTGGCTGAACGCATGCAGGAGCTGACAGAAAAATATGTCGCACCGATGGGAGACATCATGGGCGCCAGTGCAGAATATGTGTCCACACCGCTTCGCGACACCCATTTCAATCCCGTGATGCTGGCGCCGGAAGGCGGCAGCAGAACCATCCTGCTGATCTTCTCCATGGTTGCCCTGTTCCTGGTGATCATCGCAGCCATCAACTACACCAACCTGGCCACGGCAAAAGCAGCGACGCGGGCCCGCGAAATCGGCATCCGCAAAACCGCTGGTGCCAGTCGCGGACAACTGATGCTGCAATTTCTTTCAGAATCCCTGCTGATTGCCGCGATCGCCCTGTTGGTTTCTTTGCTCATCGTCGAGTTGCTGCTGCCAGCCTTTAACGCACTTACAAACAACAGTTTTTTGCTGTCAGACCTGGTCCAGCCCGGCATCCTGATCCAGATATTGCTGATCACCATACTCACCGGACTGGCCGCTGGCGTATACCCTGCCTTGTTTCTGAGCCGCATGCAGCCCGCCATCACCGTGAAGGGACACGGCGACCAACGCGGACATTCAGGCAAGATGCGGAAAATCCTGGTCGTGTTCCAGTTTACCATCTCCATCATCCTGGTGGGCGGCACCTTGACCGTGCAGGACCAGCTGGCCTACCTGAGGAATAAATCCCTGGGCTTTGATCCGGAAAACACGGCCGTGGTCAACCTGCAGGGCAGTGCATCCCGCGGACAGATTGAAACCCTGGAGCAGCGCATCCAGCAACATCCCCGGGTGACAACAACCTCCAAGGCGTTTTCCGTCCCTGGCAAGGGACACAACATGAACGCCGTGCGGGTGGAGTCTGAAGAAGGCCCAAGGGAAACGGTGATCGCCGTGAATTATGTCGACCACCAGTTTACAGACAACCTGGATATCCAAATGGTCGCAGGCCGCAGCTTCGATCGCGACATGCGCACGGATGTCGAACAGGCTGCCATCATCAACGAAACGGCAGCCAGGAAGTACGGCTGGCAAGACGACCCCATGGACAAACGAATCTACATGAACTATGACGAAGAAGGCAACCCCCAAACCACCCTCAGGGTAATTGGCGTCTTCAGCGACTATCACTTCCTCTCCCTGGACAATCAAATCGAGCCGATGATGATGATGATGCCGGAAAACCCGGCACAGTTCCGTTATGTGGTCATCAATTACGACCAGGGTGCTGACGAAGAAGTATTTGCCTTCCTTGAAGAGGAAACCCGTGCCTTTGACCAGGCCCTGATGCCGGAAATCGGAACCCTGAAGGCGGGATTCCTGCAAGCATTTGAAAACGAAGAGCGACAAGGAAGGCTCTTTGGCTTCTTCGCCGTGGTCACCATCCTGATCTCTTTTATTGGACTGTTTGGACTGTCATCCTATATGATTAACCAACGCAGGAAGGAAATCGGCGTGCGCAAGGTGTTGGGCTCCTCGCTCAGCGGCATCGTGACGATGCTGTATAAGGAGTACCTGCGCCTGATCCTGGTCGCGGTCGTGCTGGCCACACCAGTCACCTGGTGGTTGATGAGCCGGTGGCTGGACCAGTTTACCTATGCCATGGACATGTCCTTCACGCCACTGATCACCGCAGCCGTGACCGCCATCATCGTGGCATTCCTCACGGTGAGCTTCCACAGCCTGCGCGCCGCGCGTATTGACCCGGTCAGCAGCCTCAGGGCCGAGTAGGGGTTAGATTATATGATGTGGGGGTGGAAATTAAAGTAAGAAGTAGGCAGTAGGCAGTAAGAAGCAAGAAGGTTAAGGTTAAGATTAAGATTAAGGCTGAGGGTTGCCCTGGTGCAATACACCGCATACCCAGACTTTTAGACCTTTAGACCTTTCGACTTTTAGACATTTCATCCTTTTGTCTTTTTGTCCTTTCGTCCTTTTGTCCTTAAGTAAAACCCATCGCCATGATCACCTACCATATCAAATCCCTCCTGCGCAGTCTGCGGAAACAGAAAACCAACGCCGTGGTCAACATCCTGGGCCTGGCGCTCGGACTTGGCATCACCTTGCTGATCTGGATCTTTGTCCTTCACGAGAGGAGCTACGACACCTTCATCACCGACCACGACCGCATATACCGTGTACACAGTAATGCCACCCTCGGTCCGGGCGAGCCCCAGGAGATTCCCACCGCCATGTTTCCAATAGGCGAATGGACCCGCAGGGAGCACCCCGGCGTGGAAGAGATGGTGCGCTTCTGCTCATACTACAGCAGTCCGGAGATCATCTTCCGGGACGAAAACACCGTGTTGTCCGGCATCAAGTTCGCAGATGAAACCTTTTTCTCCATGTTCGACCTGGAGTTTCTGGCCGGGCACCCTGATGAGGTGCTCAGTGGGCCGGGGACCATCGTGATCAACGAATCCGCGGCCACGAGGCTGGCCGAAGAGCCCCTTGACGTGCTCTACGAGACCATTCAAATCCAGGGCCAGAACTATCAGATCACCGGCATCTTCAAAGACCTGCCCGACAACACCCACCTGGAGTTCAATGCCGTGTCGCACCACGACAACCTGCCCGACATGATCAAGGAGGGCGGCCTGAACTTTTTTACTTACCTCAGGATCGCACCCGATGCTGATATCGCAGGCATTCAGCAGTATATGGACGAGACCCTTGCCGACCACATCCGAAGCAATTCGCGCTATGAGGGGGTGACCTTCAACGTGACTCACAGGCTGATGAACATCGGCGACATTCACCTGCATTCAAACCTCATCTGGGAGATGAAGGAAGGCGGGAGCTGGCAATCCGTCCTGATTTTTTCGCTGCTCTCGGTGTTCATCCTTTTCGTGGCCATCATCAATTACGTGAACCTGGCCACCGCCCGCAGCATGTTGCGCGCCAAGGAGATCGGTGTGCGCAAGGTGTCCGGGGCCAGCCGGGGCAACCTGATCCGGCAGATCATGACCGAATCCTTCCTGACCGTGCTGCTGGCACTAATCGCAGCCATCGTCCTGGCCGAATTTTTTTCGGTCTGGTTTTCGCAGGTCCTTGGCTTTCCACTCAACCTGGCGACCCTGTTAAGCACCGGGGGACTGCTGGTCATCCTGATGATCCTTTTGGTCACCGGCCTGCTCTCAGGCCTTTACCCGGCCTTTTACCTGTCGTCCTTCAACCCCGTGCGCACCCTTAAAGGGGAAGTAGTACGCGGAAAAACCGGTCAGAACTTCCGGCGTGCGCTGGTCGTCTTCCAGTTCACCATCACCATCTTTGTGATCAGCTCGCTCGTGGTGATGACGCGCCAGCTGCATTACATCCAAAACAGGGACCTCGGTTTCGACCAGGAAGAGGTGATCATCCTGGAAAACCTTTCCGGGGGGCTGTGGCAATCTTTCCAATCAGTGCGTGCGCGGCTTGAGTCCATTCCGCGCGTAGTATCGACCGGTGGCGCGAACTTCATCTATGGGGGCACCACCAACGTGAGCCTGATCAGTGAAGTTGGAACCGACCACGACAGCGGCGTGCTTGCCGATGTCGTAACCGTTGATCATGGCTTCCTGGATGTGATGGGCGTGGACCTGGTAGACGGGCGTAATTTCCACGCCGGCTCCGAGATGGACGTCCAGAGCACACTGATTCTCAATGAAACCGCCGTGAACGCCCTGGGACTTGAAGACCCCCTCGGGAAGCAACTCGAGGTGATCAACATCCAGGGGCCGCTCATCGGCGTGATCAGGGACTTCCACATGAAGTCCCTGCACCAGCCCATTGAGCCCCTGGTCTTAAACTACGCCCAGGTGGGGTTTCCGCACATCTATCTTAAGGCTTCCCCGGGCGAGTTTGCCCCGCTGATGGGAGACATTACGGAGGCTTTGCAGGAGTTTGATCCAAACTATACGCCCAACATCCGCTTCCTGGATGAAACCATAGCCCTACTCTACCAACAGGAACAGCGGGCCACATCGCTGCTCTCCACGGGTGCCATCCTGGCATTCGTGATCTCCCTGCTTGGCGTATACGGACTGGCAGCTTTTGCTGCAGAACGCAGGGTCAAGGAGATGGGGGTCCGCATCGTACTCGGTGCGTCCATCAGGCAGCTGCTTTGGAAGTACAACCGGGAGTCGGTCATCCTGGCTGTCCTGTCCATGCTGATCGCCTGGCCTTTTGCCTGGCTGGCGATGGACCGCTGGATGAGCGGCTTTGCTTTTACAGTAAGCATGAACCCGCTGTGGTTCATCCTTCCAGGCATCCTCATATTGGTTTCGGGTGCATTGATCATTAGCATACAAACGCACCTGGCCTTCAAAAACAACCCGGTGGAGGCATTAAGGCATGAATGACAGCAGCTCATGCCAGTTATTTCAGGGTTTTTTTCGGAAGATAATTTTTTGCCCAAATGGGTTAAAGCGTTGCTGGATTGCATACGCCCCCGCATTGCAT
>SL_5KL_010_SEDDRAFT_10001551_pt1 | contig 13752 bp, 12 predicted proteins | sample SodLakKL_010_SED_FD_9118 | JGI IMG/M metagenome (IMG submission 9118)
ACTCTCCGTTTAATCCTTGAAACTCTCTTATTCTTGGTGATGCTTTTTAGCATCTACTCTCGTCTGGCGCTGTTCAGTTTTCAAAGACCACTTTTTGTGGTGCATTAATTATATTACCACGCGTACCCTGCGGTGTCAACACCTATTTTTTCGAATTTTCCCCCCAAACTTTGGTTTCCTTTAGAGCTTTAAGGAAGGAAAAAAGGCTTTTGCATAGAATTTAAAATACTTGGAGGTGATTCCGATTTCTCGTATTGGACTATTAGTTCTTATTTTCTTATTATCTCTCTCTTTCTCTACCACTGCAAATGAACAAATTAACGGAGAAGTAGGCTTAATTGTCGTTGGCAGCGATCCTGAAGGAATTGCAGCAGCAATAGCAGCTTCTCGCCAGGGAATGGAAACAATCCTTGTTTGTCCAAAAGACCGGGTTGGGGGATTATTTACCCGGGGCGGACTCAACACCCTGGACATGAATTATGGCCCTGACAAAGAGCTATTAACCAGGGGTATCTTTGAAGAATTTTTTGAACAAATTGAAGGAACTTCCTTTAATACTGAAACTGCAGAAAATGTTTTTCTAAAAATGCTTGAAGAAGCCGAAGTCAGGGTTAAGTTAAATGCGGAAAAAATTGAACCAATTCTGGGGCCCACCCTTAACAAACTGGTTGCCGAAAGCAGAGTAATCGGAATAAGGTTTTCTTATAAAGGAAATGATTACGTATATAAGGCCACGACAGTTGTCGATGCAACTCAAGACGCAGACATAGCTTATGCAGCAGGAGCAAATTTTACCCTGGGAATGGAGGATTTTGGGGGCCCCAGATTTGGGATGGGAGCAACCCTGGTTTTTGGGGTGAAAAATGTTGATTGGGGAAAAATTACCCAAGGTATTCGGAATGCAAACTACCCCAATACAGGTTTTGATTCCAGGTCCGTCTGGGGTTTCTGGTCCGAAATGCAGAATTACCAGCCCCAAGATGAGGGTATTCGCTTTAGGGGGCTAAATATTGGGCGCCAGAACCATGATTCAGTCCTATTAAATGTAATGTACATTTTTGGCTTCGATCATCTCTGCCCCGAAGGAAGAGAAGAAGCGATTGCAAGGGGAGAAAAGGAATTGGAAACCCTGATTCCCTTCCTCAGGGAAAGGATCCCCGGGTTTGAAAATGCAACCTTGAATTTTGTAGGAGACGAATTATATATCAGGGAAACCCGTCACTTAAAAGGGCTTTACCGCCTTACAATTGATGATGTCCTTGAGCACCGTGATTTTTGGGATAAAATTGCTTTGGGTTCTTATCCTGTTGATATTCAAGATATGTCTCTACAGGCAAGAGGATTTGTTCTGGGGGATCCCAAAGTTTATAGTATCCCCTTCCGTTCACTGGTTTCTGACAACGTTGATGGAATACTGGTTGCTTCCCGTTCAGCAAGTTATGATTCCCTTCCTCACGGAAGTTCCAGGGTTGTTCCGGTGGGAATGGCTGTTGGAGAAGCTGCAGGTGTGGCCGGCGCAATAGGGAAACAATACGGAAATACTCCCTGGCAGGAACTGGCAAAAGAAAGCCATTTTATTTCCAATCTCCAAACCGTCCTGCTTTCTGAAGGGGCTTACCTGCCCTACTTTCAAGTACCTCACCCACTTGAAGGACACTGGGCCTATCCACAGATAAAATTAATCAGGAGCCTGGGAATGATCGCAGCAGGTTATGACAATAATTACCGGCTTGATGAAAAAATATCCCCTGAAGCCCTTCAAAACCTTTTTAACAGTGGACTAAACCGTTATTTTAGGGACCGGGATTTTCCTTATTACTATACACGAGCAAGAGACAGGGTTACCAGCAATGATTTAGCGGCATTGCTTCTATCTCCCCTTAACATCAGGAGTGACAATCCAATTGAAAAAGCCCGGGAACTTAATCTAATCCCGGGAAATATTCCTGAAGAGGCAGTTATGGAGGGCCCAATTAATCGGGAAACCCTTTATTATCTCCTGGGTGAGTACTTCCCCGCCCTTGAAAACCATTTATAGGGGTTTGGATAATTCCCCCACCTAAAACCTCGCATCCCCTGTAAAAAACTGCACTTTGCCCGGGGGTAACAGCAGCAACTGGTTCCTCAAATTCAACCCGGACCCCAGAATTTTCTGGTTTAATAATTCCTTTAACCGGGGCAGCATTGTACCTAATTTTCACTTCAGCCTCCATTGGAGAATGAAGATGGGGAAAACTAATCCAATTAATGTCGTTTGCAATTAACCCCTGACTAAAAATGCTTTCTTTAGGTCCAATTACAATTTCATTCCTCCAGGGCCTAATTTCTTTGACATAGACAGGATATCCTAATGCCAGACCCAATCCTCTTCTTTGTCCCACAGTATAATATGGAAGGCCTTTATGTTTTCCCACAACTTTTCCATTTTCATCAACAAAGTTTCCCGGGTGCACGGCATCCGGGTTTTTATTTGCAATAAAATCTCCGTATTGATTATCAGGAACAAAGCAGATCTCCTGGCTGTCCGCCTTATTATGAACTGAAAGATTGAATTTTTGGGCAAGTTCACGGGTTTTACCCTTATCCATAGTTCCCAGAGGAAAAAGAATTTGTTTCAATTGCTCCCTTTTCAGGTTATACAAGGCATAAGATTGGTCCTTTTCCGGATCGATCCCTTTTTTTAGCCTTGGCTGGCCTTTTGCATCTTTTTCAATCCTGGCATAATGACCTGTAGCCAGGTAATCTGCTCCAAAACTTTTTACCTTCTCTAAAAGGTGTTCAAATTTTACTTTCCTGTTACACATTATACAGGGATTAGGAGTCCTGCCGGAACAATATTCTTCGATGAAATAATCGATAACCTCTTTTTTAAAGAGATCCCTAAAATTCAGTACATAGAAATTAATCCCCAACTGCAAGGCAACCCTTCGGGCATCCTCAACTGCTGTTACCGAACAGCAACCCTTCTCGTGGGGGTTCCCTTCTCCTTCGGGCCAAATTTGCATGGTAATCCCGATAACTTCATGTCCCTGTTCTTTCAATAAAGCTGCAGTAACGGAGCTGTCAACGCCTCCACTCATTGCTACAACAACCCGAGCCAAAACAGATCAGCCTTTCTTTTGTTGTTTTTCCCGGTAATCCTGAATTGCTTTTTGGAGGGCATCTGCAGCAAGGTTGGAGCAATGCATTTTTACTGGGGGAAGTCCATCAAGGGCTTCAGCTACTGTTTTATTGGTCAATTGTTCCGCTTCCTCTAAGGTTTTTCCTTTGGCCATTTCTGTAACCATACTTGAAGTTGCAACAGCAGCCCCACACCCAAAAGTCTTAAAACGAATATCGGAAATTTTGTTGTCTTCCACCTTAATGGCAATTTCCATAATATCTCCACAGGTAGGGTTACCCACCTGAGCTTTCCCATCAGGATTTTCCATATTTCCCATATTCCGGGGATTGGTAAAATGATCCATTACCTTTTCTGAGTACATTTTTTCCTCTCCTTTCAAAAACTAATTATTTGCTCTGGTACAGGGGGGACATCTGCCGGAGCTTATTTACTATTCCTGGGAGTTTTTCAATAACGTAATCTACTTCTTCTTCTTCATTAAAAAGGCTTAGAGTAAGGCGCAAAGAACCGTGAGCTACTTCATGGCTTAACCCGGTTGATAGAAGTACATGAGAAGGATCTAAAGAACCAGAAGTGCAGGCAGATCCTGATGAAGCAGCAATCCCTTCAAGATCCAGGCTTAGGAGTAAAGATTCTCCTTCTATATAACGGAAACAAAAATTAACGTTTCCGGGAAGCCTTTTTTCTGGATGCCCATTAAAAACAATCTCGTCAATGTTGTCCTCAATACCCTTAACCAATTTATCCCTGAGTTTTGTTACCTTCTCAACTTTTTCCGGCAAATTTTTCCGGGCTATTTCCGAAGCTTTTCCCAGTCCGACTATGCCGGTAGTATTATGGGTGCTCCCACGTCGTTTTTTCTCCTGAGCTCCTCCATGCATATGGGGATGAAGTTTTATTCCTTTTCGGACGTATAGGGCCCCAATCCCTTTGGGACCATGGAACTTGTGGGCGGAAAGAGACAGCATATCTACATCCAGCTCCTGAACATCTACAGGCATATTCCCTACCGCCTGAACTGCGTCAGTGTGAAAAACCACCCCTTTTTCTTTTGCTGCTTCAGCCAATTCTTTAATGGGTTGAATAGTCCCGATTTCATTATTACCCATCATTATTGTTGCAAGAATTGTATCTTCTTGTAAAGCTTTTTTAAAGTCCTCAACACTAACCAATCCAAACTTATCTACCGGTAAATAAGTTACTGAAAAGCCAAGTTCTTTTTCCAAATATTCACAGGTGTGCAGTACTCCATGGTGTTCAATTGCAGAAGTAATAATATGGTTGCCTTTTTTCCTATTTCCCATAGCAAATCCAATTATTGCAAGGTTATCCGATTCGGTCCCCCCGCTGGTAAAAATAATTTCCTGGGGGTCCCGAGCATTAATTAGTTTTTGAACCTGTTCTCTTGCTTCTTCTATTCCTTTTAGTGCTTCCCTGCCAAATTCGTGAACGCTGGAAGGATTACCATATTGTTCTGTAAAGTATGGTTCCATTGCTTTCAGAACCTCTGGATGGGTTCTTGTCGTTGCGCCGTTATCCATGTATACTCGTTTCAAGTTATCCTCTCCTTTCAATCCTGAGGCAAACACCCGGAAATTGAATTAAATTTTTTGGCGCTTTCCATAAGATCTTCCAGGGTTTTGGAATCGAACACCCTGTTAACTTCTACCCTCAGGTCTTCCCAAAAACCCCTAATAAAACAGTCTGTTCCCGAAAAACATTTTTCATCGTCAAGGTGGCTGCATTCAACAGGGGCAATTGGCCCTTCAAGGACCCTAATAATTTCCCCTAGGGAAATCTTTAACGGGGCCCTGGCCAACAAATAACCTCCGGAGGGTCCCCGAACACTTTTGATTAAGTCCGCTCTTCGCATTGACCCAACAAGGTGCTCGAGATAATTTTCGGAAAGATTTTGTCGGCGGGCAACTTCTCGAAGGGGAACAGGTCCTTTTTCCTGATGCATTGCAATATCAATTATGGCAAGCAACCCGTATCTACTCCTTGTAGAAAGTTTCAACATTTTCCCCTCCTAATCCCGACTTTTTTGATAGGTTTTATCGGCTTTATCTTAACAAAAAAAACCGGGGTTGTCAACAAGCCCGGTAAACATTTTTTAAAATTTCCAGTCTACATTCCCCGCGCCCGAGTTCCTGGAATTTGGGTTTAATTTGCTGGACTAAAGCTGGTTCAAGCCAGAAAAAAATCAAACCTCCATTATTGTCATAATCAATTGTTTCAATTCCAATACCTTCTTTTTCTAAAAAACCGGTAATATTTCCAATAAATTCGTAAGGAATTTTTAAAACAACATGAGCCATCAGTTTAAGTTCTTTGCGAGGAACCAGCTCTAAAGACCGGGCAGCTGTGTCCCCATAAGCTCTAATTAACCCCCCAATACCCAGCTTTGTTCCGCCGAAATACCTGGTAACCACAACAATAGTATTGGAAAGATTTGCCCCTTTAATGGCTTGTAAAACTGGTGGGCCTGATGATCCAGAGGGTTCTCCATCATCATAGGATTTCTCTTCAATATTTTCCCCCATCCCAATTACATAAGCAAAAACATTATGTGTAGCATCCCAGAATTCTTTTTTGATTTTTTCCCGGAAATCTTCTACTTCTTCTAAAGAATATGCAGGAGCCACTGAACCAATAAATTTACTCCCCTTAATTTTTTGTTGAAATCTAATTTTCCCGGCTGGACAGGTAATCTTTTCCACTATTTTTCATCCTTTTGGTTTTTCCAAGTTTCCAAGCGCTCTTTAATTTCCTTTTCCAGGCCCATTTCAGTTGGGTAATAAAAACGGTTTCCTTCCAAGCCTGGTGGGAGATAATCCTGTTTAACATGAGCTCCGGGATAATCATGGGGGTACTTGTATCCCTTACCGTGGCCGAGTTTTTCCGCTCCCTTATATGAGGCATCCTTTAAATGGACAGGAACATTTCTAACCCTATCACCGGCAAGTTTTTCCTGGGCTGCAGAAATAGCTTTATATACTGCATTGCTTTTAGGAGCTGTAGCAAGGTAAACTGTTGCTTCTGCAAGGGGTATTCTACCTTCTGGAAGCCCCACCCTCTCTACGGCATGGGCAGTTGCGACAGCAATTTGCAGGGCCTGAGGATCGGCAAGACCAATATCCTCAGCTGCATGAATAATCAATCTTCGGCAGATAAATTTTGGATCTTCTCCTGCATACAACATTTTTGCCAACCAGTAAAGAGCAGCATCCGGGTCAGAACCTCTTATGCTTTTGATATAAGCAGAAATTGTATCGTAGTGGTTGTCACCATCTTTATCGTAAACAATTGCCTTTTTTTGAATCGACTCCTCGGCAACCTCAAGGTCAATTTTTATTTTCCCTTCTTTTTTCGGTGTTGTAAGGACAGCAAGTTCAAGAGCGTTTAAGGCTGACCGGGCATCCCCCTGGGCTACCCGGGCAAGATGGGATAAAGCATCTTCAGAAATATCAACGTTATCCACTCCAAGTCCCCGTTCTTTATCCTTAATAGCATCTTTAATTATCTTTTTTATGTGGTCTTCATTTAAAGCTTCTAAAGCAAAAATCCTGGAACGGGAAACCAGGGGAGGGTTGACTTCAAAATAGGGATTTTCTGTTGTGGCCCCAATTAAAATAACTGTTCCTTTTTCAACTGCTGGCAAAAGGGCATCCTGTTGACTTTTGTTAAACCTGTGAATTTCATCAATAAAAAGGATTGTTTTTTTCTGGTAGAACTTTTTCTTTTCTGCGGCAACTCTTATAATTTCTCTTATTTCTTTAACTCCAGAGGTAACAGCATTAATTTGCTGAAAATCTGATTTTGTCGTTCTGGCGATAATATAGGCCAGGGTAGTCTTCCCCGTTCCCGGAGGCCCATAAAAAATAAGGGATGTAATTTTGTCCGCTTCTATCGACCGGCGTAAAAGTCGTCCCGGCCCGACAATTTTTTCCTGCCCCACGAATTCCTCAAGATCCCGGGGCCGCATCCGGTCAGCAAGGGGTTTTTCCCTTTTATTATCTATCCCACTAAACAAATCCATTTACATCCCTCCAATCCGGGGTTTTGGATTTTTAAACAAAAAAATCCGCCGTGCCGTGTGGAACATATTTTTGATCCCTATCTTCAACGTGGGTGCCCTCTCATCCGTTTTGTATTTCCTCAAAGAGGCCTATACGCTGCGGATGAAGTCCAGGCTCCCAATGTGTTGGTGTTGGCCAAAAATATTTATCCATCACGAACACGGCAGACAACTACCTTTGTTCAATCTCATATTAACATAAAACCCCCGTCTTTGCAAGATTCCTGCCTCTCAAAACCCTTTGATTTTAATGGTTTTTTGGCCAAATCACATTAAAAGAAAAGCAAACAATCGACAAAGCTTTCCTTTTTTTGTTTAGAGTTAAAGTAGCTGGCTACTAAGTAAGCGGGGGAAATTTTAAACCCAAGAGTCTCCTTGAAATTCGCTTTTATTCTTTATCAAAACGCAAATGTAAATCTTGCAGTTGTTTTTCATCAACTGCTCCCGGAGCCCTGGTTAAGGGGCAAACTCCCCGCAGAGTTTTTGGAAATGCAATAACTTCCCTGATAGTTTTATCACCGGTTATCATCATCACCATCCGGTCAAACCCAAAGGCAATTCCTCCATGGGGAGGCGTGCCAAATTGAAAAGCTTCAAGCAAAAAGCCGAACTTTTCTTCAGCCTCGGCAGGGGGAATTTTTAGCATATCAAATACTTTTTCCTGAAGTTCCCTGGAGTGAACCCTAATACTTCCCGAAGCAAGTTCGACTCCATTTAAAACCAGGTCATAAGCCCGGGCTCGAACACTTTCAGGATCCTCATCAATTTTATCCATGTCATCAACTAAGGGCTGGGTAAAGGGGTGGTGGGCAGCAACAAACCGGTCCTCTTCCTCTGAGTATTCCATAAAAGGAAATTCGGTAACCCATAGAAAGAAATTTCCCGGTTTTCTCAGGTTATATTTGTGTCCAATATGAACACGAACGCTACCCAGAGCTTGAAAAGCTTTTTTTTCTTCGTCGGCAACGGCAAGAACCAAATCTCCAGTTTCTATATTGAGTTTGCCGGCAAGGGAGTCAATTTCCTCCTGTTTAATAAACTTTTTGACTGGAGATTGTAAACCATCCTCTTTAAAAGCCAGCCAAACCAAACCCTTTGCTCCGTTCTCTTTTGCTACTTTTTCTAATCCTTCGATTTCTTTCCGGCTAAGTTCTGCTCCTCCAGGGAAATTCAGGGCCTTGATACGTCCACCTTTTTCAATGATCCCAGAAAAAACCTTGAAGTTAGTTTCCGAAAAACTTTCTGTAACATCATTTAATTCAAGGGAAAAACTTAAATCCGGTTTATCGGTTCCAAAACGGTCCATGGCTTCCCGATAGGTCATTCGGGGGAAAGGAACCTCAATCTTTTCTTCAAGTCGGGAATATATCTTTTCCATCATTCCTTCCACGACAGAAAAAACATCTTCCTCATCAACAAAAGACATTTCCATATCCAGTTGGGTAAATTCGGGTTGACGATCTCCCCTGAGGTCTTCATCCCTGAAACAGCGAGCAAGCTGGAAGTACTTATCCATACCACTTACCATGAGAAGTTGTTTGAAAAGCTGGGGAGACTGGGGTAAAGCAAAAAAAAGGCCCTGTGATTTCCTGCTGGGAACAAGGTAATCCCTTGCCCCCTCAGGCGTGCTCCTGGTTAACACTGGAGTTTCAATTTCCAAAAACCCTTCATTATCAAGAAAATCTCTTATGGCTTTGGCTACCTGATGTCTTAAAATCATTTTTCTGGCCATTTCTGGCCTGCGGAGGTCAACATAACGATATTTAAGTCGGACTTCTTCTCTCGTGTCAATTTTATCTTCCACAGGCATTGGAGAAGGTTTGGCAGCGTTTAAAATCTCCAGTTCTTTGGCCTGTATTTCAATTTCTCCAGTGGGCATTTCCGGGTTAACTGCTTCTTCCGGACGGGCATTAACCCTGCCCTGAACTGCAATAACAAATTCATTCCGAACCTTCTCTCCAGAAGGAATCTCCTCGGGGGATATCGCAACTTGAATAATTCCAGTCCTATCCCGTAAATCCAAAAAAATCAGACCCCCAAGGTCCCGGCGTCTCTGCACCCAACCATTTAAGACAACTTCCTGTCCCACATTTTTTTTATTTAATTCTCCACATTTTGCGCTTCTTTTTAAATGCAAAGTCAATTAACCTCCCCTGTAGTTTGCCTCGATGTTCGAAATTAACTCTTCAATATTTACTTCGTTCTGGGTTCCCTTTTCCATATCTTTTAGCTGGACAACACCCTTGGCAAGTTCATCTTCTCCAATTATCACTGTAAATCTAGTCCCGATCCGGTTGGCAAATTTCATCTGATTTTTGGGGCTGCGAACTAATAAATCCATATCTGCAGAAAACCCTGCTTTTCTTACCATATTTAATATTTTCCAGCTTTCCTTTTGAACATTTTCGTCTCCTATGGTCACAAGGAAAATATCAAGGGGGGTATTTTTATAATTTGCAAAGCTGTTTTTTTCCAACATTAANAAAAATCGATCTAAACCCATTCCAAAACCCATCCCGGGAGCGTTAGGTCCACCCAGTATTTCTGCAAGGCCGTCATATCGGCCCCCTCCAATAATTGTATCCTGAGCCCCAAGTTCTCGGGTTTTTATTTCAAAAGCGGTCCTGGAATAATAATCCAAACCCCTGACCAGAGTGGGGTCAATGGTAAAAGAAATTTCCCTGGAGGTAAGAAGTTCCTGGACCTGGGAAAAATGTAAAGAACAATCCGGACAGAGATAATCAATAATACTTGGTGACCTCTCCTTCAAATCAGCGCATTCCTCGCTTTTGCAGTCCAGAACCCTCAAGGGATTGCGATCGATTCTCTGGGAGCATTCTTTACAGACGGTTTCTTTTTTAAAGTAACTCTTTAGTTCCTCAATATACCCCGGGCGGCATTCACGACATCCAATACTATTCAGGTGGAGAACCCAACCCTTAATTGAAAATTCCTTTAAAATATCGATCCCAAGGGAAATAACCTCGGCATCGATAAGAGGGGTGTCGCCACCAATAACCTCAACCCCAGTCTGATAATGCTGACGATATCTCCCTGCCTGGGGCCTTTCGTAACGAAACATGGGGCCGAAATAATAAAATTTAAAGGGTTGAGGTTCTCCGTGAAGTTTGTGCTCAATATATGACCGGACTACGGGAGCAGTACCTTCAGGCCGCAGCGTAATGCTGCGGCCTCCTTTATCGTTAAAAGTGTACATTTCTTTTTCAACAATATCAGTAGTTCCTCCTACCCCGCGGACAAAAAGGTCGGTTTCCTCAAATAAGGGAGTTCTGATTTCCCAAAAGTTCCTTTGCCTGTAAATTTCCTTAATCTTACTTTCAACCTTGTTCCATACCTCACTGGCGGGAGGGAGAATATCCCTTGTTCCGCGCGGTGCTTTGAGGTTCATACTCTCGCCTCCTAGTTCAACGGATCTTCAAGCATTTCATCCATTTGTTCTTCCAAATCTTCTGGTTCCAACTGCTGTTCTCCAAAACCAAGCTCTTTTTCCAGGTTCTTAACAATTTCTCTAACCTCTTCTGCTTCTTCCTTTTTATCCATTCCCTCTAACATGCGGAGGGTTTGCAGCATAGTATAATAATCATCTCCCTGCAAATCCACAACAGCCATTAAGTTATCCGCAGAGGAACTATAATCTCCTGCTTGTCGCAAAATATCGGCATACGCAAAGTAAAGTTCCCAGTTTTGAGGAAACTTTTCTATTGCTTCCTGATAGGTCTCAAAAGCTTCTTCAGTATCCCCAAACCGGAAAAAGGCCTGGCCTAATAAATTAGAAATCAAGGGATTATCAGGATCTTCAGCCTTGGCTTCTTTAAGATGCTCCAGGGCTTTATCATGCTTGTTTTTACTCATCCAGTAATAACCCCCGAGAATTGAGTGGTGGATTTTAATATCGGCCTGATCTATGGTTTCATCAACCCACTGGTTAAAGTGTGCCTCACTTCTCCTGCTCCAGAGTTCCTGTTCAATCTGTCCTTTCTCCTGTTCATATTTTTCGCCCTCAGCCAGTCGCTTATCCTCAACTTTAATCAGGTGGAAACCCTGTTCGGTTTCAAAAATTTCACTAACTTCTCCCTGGGGCGTTTCAAAAGCAGTTTCAATTAGCAAGGGGTTAAAAGCATCGCCCCTTTTGAAATATCCCAGGTCCCCTCCTTTATCGGGTCCAAGGGAACTATCAGAAAAAAGTGCTGCTGCCTCAGCAAAGTCCATTCCCCCATCGATTTCTGCTTTTGCTTGTTCTATTAGGTTCCTCGCATCTTCTTTTGTTTCATGTTCTTCAAACTTAACAAAGATATTTCTGGCTCTAACTTCTTCAAATTTTTCTTTGATTTCTTCTTCATCAATTACAATCTCTGACCGAATTACCCCTTCAACCTCTTGAAGGAGATTTTGTTCCCAGATTGCATTCCTTACATCTTCTTTTACCTGATCCATTGTCATACCCTGAGCCCTGATTTGCTGTTCGAATTGTTCTCTTTCCATTCCCATTTGCAGGAGATAGCCTTCAATTATTTCTTCTACTTCTTCGTCCCTTACTTCAACTTCAATGCCCCTTGCTTGTGCTTGCTGAATAATAACAACCCGTTCTATAAGAAAATGGAGCAGTTCATTCTGAAAATCCATTATTTGATGGTCCGGTAAACCTTGAAGATAACCCATATATTGTTGGGCAAGTTGAACAAACTCAAACGTCGGTACATCTTCGTCGTTTATGGTTAAAAGGGTATCATCGAGATTAACTTCTCCCAGAGCACCCTGGTCCATTCCCTGGGGTAATTGCTGCTGTCCCCCACCCATAAAACTTGTTATCCCCCACAAAGTTCCACCAAGAGCAAATGTCACAACGACAATAATTATTAAAATCTTACTCGTCTCTCTTAACTTTCGAAAAATCATTAAAGCCCCCCCTAAATTAATTAACATCTAATGTTCCTCTTATTTTAACTTAAGTCCAATTAAACTGTCAACTCAGATAAATGGGTTGTTGTCAACCTCAAAACCAATTGTTGTTTCAGGCCCATGACCCGGAAAAACCCTGACCTCTTTTGGTAAATTAAAAAGTTTATTCCTGATTGAATTTACCAACTCATCCATATTCCCTCCGGGCAAGTCTGTTCGCCCAACCCCTCCAGCAAAAAGAGTGTCGCCGCTGAACAAAAAGTCTCCCCAGAGCACACAAATTCCCCCAGGGGTATGCCCCGGAGTGTGTATAATTTTCATGGACTGATCCTGCCAGGTCCAATCCCCTTCTTCAATAAACTCATCAGCGGGGGGACCAGTTAAAACCCTTCCCCCGGTAAATTGGGAAAGGTTTTTTTCCGGATTGGTAAGCATTTTTGCATCAGAGGAATGAATTAATATCCTTGCTCCCTCTTCTTTTAAACAAGCATTTGCGCCAATATGATCAGCATGCCCGTGAGTATTTATAACACAGTTAACCTTCCAGCCCCGTCGGGAAATAAAGTCCAGAATTTTTTCTCCCTCATCTCCCGGGTCAATTACCAGGGCCTGACCATTTTCCCCAATTATATAACAATTTGATTCAAGGGGTCCAACGACCAATCTTTCCAGTTCAGGCATAAAAATTCCCCCTAGAAATTTTTCTTGCTATCAAGCATGATGGTTACCGGTCCATCATTAAAAATTTGAACCTCCATCATTGCCTGGAATTCCCCTGTTTCAACTTGGAAACCTCTTTCCCTTAACCTGGAAACAAAACGCTCATAATAATCTTCTGCTTTTTTTGGAGGAGCCGCAGAAAAAAAACTCGGCCGCCTCCCCTTGCGACAATCTCCCAAAAGGGTGAATTGTGAAACGACCAGGATTTCACCCTGAATATCCTGCAGAGAAAGGTTCATTTTATCCTCAGAATCTGGAAAGATCCTCAGGTTAATAACTTTTTCCACCATATAATCTATGTCATTTTCTTCATCCTCTTTCTCGACACCTAAGAGTAAAACCAGTCCGCGGTTTATTGCTCCCAGTTCCTCATCGCCTACTACAACCCTTCCTTTATTTACTCTTTGCACTACCGCCCGCACTGTTAATTCCTCCTTGATAAAAAGGCCCCGAAGGGCCTTAATTACTTCTTAATTCTCGTTCCCGCCTTTCCTTCCATTGCCTCGGCAAGACATTCCGGGGAAGTAATCAGGACTTCTTTCCCTCCGTTTTCCAGGAAGGCAATAGCGGCCTCTATTTTGGGTTTCATGCTTCCCGGTGGAAAATGGCCTTCCTCAAGGAATTTTTTTGCTTCTTCTAGAGTCATTTCATCCAGGCCAATCTCGCTTGGTTGATTAAAGTTCAAATAAACCCGATCAACACCCGTAGAAATAACAAATAGGTCGGCTTCAAGTTCTTTTGCCAGGAGACTGCTTGCAAAATCCTTATCAATTACAGCAGGAACCCCTTTTAGTTGATTTCCTTTTTCGGGAACAACAGGAATTCCCCCTCCTCCAACAGCAACAACAAGGAAATCATTATCAACCATGCTTTTTATGATATCCCTTTCCACAATATGGCGGGGAAGGGG
>SL_5KL_010_SEDDRAFT_10001554_pt1 | contig 13740 bp, 5 predicted proteins | sample SodLakKL_010_SED_FD_9118 | JGI IMG/M metagenome (IMG submission 9118)
AAATACTACGAGCTTACGGTGGACGTAGAAGGCGAAGGTATTGTAGAAGTGAATCCAGAGCAGGAGGAGTACGAAGAGGGAACCGAAGTTGAATTGACTGCGGTACCTGACGAACTTTGGACTTTTGTCGAATGGACTGGGGATCACGAAGGAACTGACGAAGAAGTGATGTTAAGCATGGATGCGGATAAAGAGATCAAAGCTCATTTTGCACGAGAGGCGTTCTTTGAAGTGGAGATATTATCACCTCAAAGCGGAGAAGAGTTCGATAAAGGTGATGAGGTTACCGTAGAATACAGGGTAACAAATACAGGAGGTGTTGTAGGCGAGCAGGATCTCGAATTCTATGCGAACGGAGTACGTGTTGAAACAGAGACGATAAGTCTAGAATCGGATGAGAGTTACCAAGGGGAGTTCACATGGGAGGCAGATGAAGACGGTGAGATAGAGTTCGAAGTAAGGAGTTCAGACCAAGGAGAAACGGATACGGTTTCATTCTCAGTTCATGCGGCAGATGATCCAGACGATCCAGATGACGACTTCCCGTGGTGGATATTGATACTACTTTTGGTAGTGATCGGAGTCATCTTGGTCATAGTGCTGCTGATGAGGAGAAAGGACGAGGAGGATGAAGAAATACCTCCCGAGCATCCCCAAGAAGAAGGTTTTGAAGAACCCTCTAACGCAGCGGTAGGAGCTCCTGTAGGTCAACCTACGGAGGAAATAGAATCCGAAGAAGGATCTTGTGAAACCTGCGGCGACGAACTAAGATATATCGAGGACTATGAACGTTGGTACTGCTATGATTGTGAAGAATACCGTTGATTTGGAAATTTGAGACCTATATAAATAAAAAATAACACATGTAATGTTAGAGTTTAAATAAAGCAAATTAGGATTATCTTTCAAAACAATTTGCCATTGTGGAGATAATAATATGTTGAAACAAAATAAGATGGTATTGACCGTTTTTTCCGTTCTGATATTGATGGTCTCTTTATATTCTGGATTATCGGTATCGGAAGACATGGAGTATGGTGAAGAAACGATAGTTTTAGTAGATGATGTTGAAGATGAGATGACCATCTCTGCTATCAGTAATCACGGTGAGGTTGTAGACCATTATGGTGATTTTGCTCTGATGAGAGTGCCCATAAGAGATCTAGAGGACTTAAAAGAGGAATTTGACGTAAACCGGTTGGAGCATAGGAACGAACTCAACGTCAAGGGCCATGAATTTGATACACAAGAAGGTTCGCCGGAATTCAGTTCTGATCTTACCATAGAATGTTACGGACCTGAAACAGAGGGTCTATACATCGTAGATATGATGGGTCCTGTAAACCCAGAGTGGAGAAGTACGCTTGAAGAGAAAGGAGTCGAGATCATCAATTACATTTCTAATTATGCCTATGAGGTTATCATGACACCTGAGCTCGCTGATAGAATAGAAGCTTTAGATTTTGTGGACTGGGTAGGTGTTTATCAACCGGGATTCAAACTGGCCGAGGATCTCAGACCTGGTTTGGTATCAGTAAGTACGGTTGACGGGGGTAGAGAGATAATAGATGTAAGAGATGAATCGATATTCGTGGATATGGCACGTGATCCGGAAGTGTATTACATCGCCAACTACGAAGAGCCCGGTCTACAGGGAGAGATCGCAACCCAGATAATCGGTGGAGGTTGTTGGATTTTGGATCCGGATGATGATCCTGATAATCCCTTTAGGTTAGATAACGGGGAACCGCCCTACGGTGGAAACGCGGGCTCTCTCATGAATCAGATAGGTTATACTGGTGAAGGTGTAACGATAGCTGTAGCTGACAGTGGCATAGGCGATGGAACTACAGGTGATTCGGGTGTAGAGGATTTCACAGGTAGAGTCGTTGGGGGTTACAGTTTTGGCGGTGGTGGCTGGGGCGATGACAATACCCCGGGACACGGTACTCATTGTGCTAGCCAGGCCGCCGGTGACGGTTATCACGGTACGGGTACGACGCTAGACGAAGAGGAGATGGGAGACTACTATCTAGGACAGGGTTCCGCTCCGGGGTCAGAGCTTTTTTCAGTAAAAACATTGGACAGTCGAGGAAGTTGGATGGGCCCTTCAGATACTTTTGAACTTGTGGAGGTGGCAAGTCAAGGGTCTGATTCTTACATCCACACTAATTCATGGGGTGCACGACACACATATGGGGGTTATCCTGAAGAATCCTCTAGTTTTGATGAGGCCGTGAGGGATTCGAATAGAGACACAGACCATAACGAAGAGATGGTCATAACGGTAGCAGTAGGTAATGATGGACCAAGTTTCAACAATGTTGAACCTCCTTCAACAGGTAAAAATGTTATCGGTGTAGGATCGAATGAAAACTTTATGCCTTTGGATGATCTAGGTGTTACACCCAGTGATAATCCCGAAAGTGTTTCAGAATTCAGTTCAAGGGGTTGGACCGACGACAATCGGGTGAAGCCGGATTTAGTGGCGCCGGGTGAAAACGTCTTCTTGCGTGCGTCTCCTGCAGATGATCACACGTATTATGTCCAGCAAGGGACGTCTTTTGCTAATCCTGCTTTAGCGGGAGCCGCCGCGGTGGTGATCGAATGGTTCGAAGAAGAACATGGTTATAGACCGAGCCCTGCCATGGTAAAAGGTATGTTGATCAATACAGCGCATCATCTGAACGAAGATGAAGGCAATACGGGACCTATACCTAATCGGATGGAGGGCTGGGGTATGGTTCATATACCGGACCTCATCGATACTGAGCTCGGTTTCGAATTTAGGGACCAGGAACGCACTTTAACCACGGGAGAGACAAGTGAGTATGAGATAGAAGTGGGCGATATTTCCGAGCCTTTGAAACTCAGTTTGACTTGGACTGATAAAGAAGCGGAACCTGGAGATTCGATAACTTTAAAAAACGATCTTAACTTGGAACTGATCTCACCTAGTGGAGAAAAGTATAGGGGTAACGCGTTTCCTACGGACCAAGATGGGTTCAGCACCTCTAATTATGTTGAGGCAGGGGCACCCGCCATGGAGTTCTTTGACGGAAGTGGAGATGGATGGGACGATAGGAACAACGTTCAGAACGTTTACATCCATCCTGATGACTTGGAAGATGGCACATACACTGTGAATGTGATCGGAGAAAATGTACCTGAAGATGGGAACAACGATGATGAAGCCAGTCAGGATTATGCTTTGGTCATGAACAACGTCTTAGATGATGAAATACCTTCGATAGAGCTAGAAAGACCCCAAGGCGGAGAGATGTGGACTGCAGGAGATGAAGAAGAAATCCGGTGGTCTACTGAAGAAGGAGATGCACCGATAAGTGGTATAGATATTGAATACAGTACCGATGATGGTTCCTCTTGGATAGATATAGAAACCGGTACAGCGGATACGGGGATGTACGAATGGACGATTCCTCACGAATCTACGGAAGAGGCCTTGGTTCAAGTTACGGTTCACGACGATAATGAAATGAGTCATACCGACGTCAGCGATCCTTTCACCATCATGGGAGAGCCTCCCGAGCCTCCGGCCGATCTTCAGGTTGAACATTACAGTCTAGAGAGTGGATTGATATATGAAGACGACGTTTCAGAAGACAAAGGTTATACTACTGAGATATGGAGTCAAGGAGAAAACGATCTGTTCGAAACGACTAGTATAGCTGTAGTCGATGAAGATAACGCTCAAGGAGACGCTATCGTGGACCGACTTTCAGAGCTTCCATACACCTTCACCGTTTTGGAGAGCGACGAACTCATAGATGAGATGTCCAATCATGATCACTTTTTAGTTCAGAGGTTTGGAAGTGATGATCTGTCCGAGGACTTTTTGAACGAGCTTGAAGATGATCAGGGTGTTGTCTACTTAGATTCTGGATGGGCTGATGATGGTGATGAATCCTACGCCGACGGGATATTCAGATTACACAATATCCGTAACGATCCTGAGGAAAGGAGTGAAGTGGGTCTTGAAGGTGAAGGTTTAGAACTTCATATCGAAGAAGATTCAGGAGACCATCCGATATTTGATGGAGTAGGCGGTTCCGGCGATATAGTCGATATATACACAGGCGATTGGATAAGGGGATCTTGGTATGAGGATTACAGCGGTTCGACCTTAGGGCAAGTTAACTATATAGATTCAAACACAGGTGGTGACGGCGTTGGCGTGAGTGATGACGGCACTGAGGTTTTGCTTCCGGCTTTAAATATAGGATATCAGGCTGATGCCGAGAACGAGGGCTGGACCGAAGAAGCAGATAGACTATTGATGAATTCCGTAGAATTCGTAGTGGAGATGGGTGAGACTGAAAGTGAATGGGATATCAGGGAACACGATTCCACCATAGGTGAGAGTTCTTGGGATTTTGGCGATACGGAATATATAAAAGCTGGACAAGCGTATGAAAGCCGTTTGATCTCTCCAGAGATAGATATTCCAGAGGATGGTCAGGATGTTAAGCTCTATTTCGATCACTGGTGTGACCTTTATGAAGATCATGACGGCGGTAATCTGAAAGTGTCTACGGACGGTATAGAGGGTGATTTTACCCTTATCGAGCCAGAAGAAGGTTATGATGGAACTATAAGCGGAACTAACAATCCTTTAGAGGGCGAACAGGGCTGGTACGGCCAAACTGATTGGAGAGGAGTAACTTTTGATCTGACTGACTATGCCGGTGAATCGATACATCTTAGGTGGAACGCAGGGATAGATGAAGAGGAGGTAGAAGGAAAAGAAGGTTGGCGCATAGACGATATATCGATAATAGACGAGGGAGATGAGGGCGACGAAGACAACCTATTGACTTGGGAAGCCAGCTTGGATGATCCAGATACTGTTGAGGAATATAACATATACAGATCGGAGGATGCCGGAGGTCCCTATGAAAAGGTCGCTGCCTTAAACGCAGAGGGCTTTGAGGAGTATGACTACGTGGATGAAGGTAAAGGTACAGGTGATGAAATCCTTTGGTGGTACAAAGTTTACTCCGAAGACGCTTTCGGTAGAGAGATAGGTACTGAACCCGTTAGAGAGCCAGGGGATGAACTTGAAGTGGTTCTGACGAGGCCGGAAGGCGGAGAGACTTGGTTCATCGGTGAAGAGGAAGAGATAAGGTGGTCGAGTGCTCCAGGAGATCATGATATCGAAAGTGTTGATTTAGAATACAATATAGATGGTGGAAGTTGGCAAACTATCGAAGAAGGATTAGACGATACAGGTTCCTTCGATTGGGATGTGGTCGATGAGATAACCGAAGAGGCGCAGATCAGGATCACAGTTCATGATGAAGATGGGGACTCTGATAGTGATACTAGTGGAGTATTTACCATCACCGAGAGCAGAGTTCTCGAGATAGATGTAAAAGGTGAAGGCAGTACAGTTCCTCCCGAGGGGATTCACCATTACGAACTGGGCGAGGAGGTGGTCGTAAAAGCCATACCTGACGTAGGTCACTATTTTGAAGAGTGGACAGGCGACTATACCGGCACAGAAGATGAGATGACCTTAATCATGGATGAAGACAAGGAAATCACGGCTTGGTTTGAAGCCCATGAATATGAGCTGGATGTGACCACAGTAGGAGAAGGAGATGTCGAGATCGATCCTGAGCAAGATAGTTATCATCACGGGACAGAAGTGACTTTGACCGCTGAGCCTAAAGAGGGTTGGTATTTCGAAGAGTGGACCGGCGATCATATCGGAACTCAAGAAGAGGTCACTATAACCATGGACGATGATAAAGAGATCACAGCACATTTTGACGAGGCCGATCCGGCGCACTTCGAGGTAGAGATAAATTCTCCAGATGAGGGTGAAGACTTCTATGAAGGAGAGACCATCAGAGTCGATTATCGTGTTGAGAACACCGGTGATCTTCAAGGGACACAGGACATAACTTTCTTAGTCGAAGGGGTCGAAGAAGATGTCTTATCCGATCTGATTTTAGATGGAGGTCAGGTTCATACTGATGATTTCACCTGGAAAGCCGATGATCTTGGTGATCATGGATTGGAAGTGACAAGTGAAGATACGGATGATTCTGTTACGATCTCTGTAGAGGAACAGCCGGATGATCCCTACTTCAGTGTGAACATATTTGATCATGATGAAGAAGTAACGGTAGGAGAAGAAGTAACGGTTGACTACAGAGTAACAAATGTGGGTAAACAAGAGGGCACTCAGGACATAGTGATAAGTGTGGATGATCAAGAGGTCGAGAGACGGGAAGATATAGATCTAGGACCGGGCGAAGAGTATGATGATGAAGTCACTATAGATCTGGAGACTGAAGGAGAATATAATATAGATGTGGCTAGTGACGACGATTCGGATTCAGTAATTACTTCTGTTGTGCCTCTCACTTATGACCTGACGATCGATATAATTGGTGAAGGCACGGTAGAAGTGGATCCAGACCAAGATGGATACGAGGAGGGAACGGAAGTGACTTTAACAGCAATCCCTTACGAAGGTCACGAGTTCGTAGAGTGGACAGGATATTACGAGGGAACGGAATACGAGATAACCATAGAGATGGACGAGGATAAAGAAGTGACAGCAGTGTTTGAAGAAGATGTAGAGTATTACGAACTAACTGTAAATATAGAGGGAGAAGGGACCGTCGAGATCGAACCCGATCAAGATGAGTACGAAGAGGGAACAGAAGTTGAATTGACTGCTGTACCAGAAGAAGGTCACGTGTTCGTGGAATGGACCGGTGATGCGGAAAGAACGGAGGAAGAGATCACCATCACCATGGACGGCAACAAGGAAATCACCGCTCACTTCGATACAGACTTGGATACATACGACCTAACGATAGATGTGGAAGGTGAGGGGAGTACAAATCCTGAAGAAGGTACTCATACCTACGAAGAAGGTGCTGAGGTGACTGTTACAGCAACATCTGACGCAGGCTGGTACTTCGACGGATGGACAGGAGATCATGAAGGGACGGAAGAAGAGATCACCATTACCATGGTCGATGACAAAGAAGTGACAGCAGTGTTTGAAGAAGATGTAGAGTATTACGAACTTACGTTAGACGTAGAAGGCGAAGGTGAAGTAAACATCGATCCTTATCAAGAGGAGTACGAAGAGGGTACCGAAGTTGAATTGACTGCTGTACCAGAAAAAGGTCACGTGTTCGTGGAATGGACCGGTGATGCGGAAGGAACGGAGGAAGAGATCACCATCACCATGGACGGCAACAAGGAGATAACAGCGGTGTTCGAAGAGGAAGAGTATCATGAGCTCACAGTAAACGTAGAAGGTGAAGGCGAAGTAGAAATTGAGCCGGATCAAGATGAATACGAAGAGGGAACTGAAGTCGAATTGACAGCCTCACCGGAAGAGGACTGGGTATTTCTAGAATGGATCGGAGATAAAACCAGTACAGACACGACTATACAGGTCACAATGGACTCTGACAAGTCCATAACGGCACACTTCGAGGAGTTAGGAGAAGCATATTTTGAAGTGAGTATAGTATCTCCTGAAGACGGTGAGGAATTTGAAAAAGGTGAAGAGATAGTCGTGGACTACGAAGTAATGAATACTGGTGTGGTTACAGGCGAACAGGACATCGAATTTTACGTCGGCGGTGAGTTAGTAGACACAGAAGAAGGAGTCGAGATCGAACCCGACGGAACTTACGAAGGTCAATTTACTTGGGAGGTCGAAGAAGACGGTGCCGTCGAACTAGAGGTTCACAGTTCGGATGAAGGTGAAGTAGATTCGATCTCGTTGACGATCTCTTCCATGGATGATCCGGAGGATGACGACTTCCCCTGGTGGCTGATCTTGGTCGTTCTCATAGTGCTAGCCTTAGTCGCTGTGATCTTCTTTGTGACTACGACTAAATCAGAGGAAGATGAAGAAGCAAACGAAAAAGTAGATGAGGATGATGAACCTGCAGATATCCCTATGAGCTCTACCGAGAAGAAAACTTTCGTACATCCCGCCAAAAAAAGAAAAAATAGAAAGTAAAGTTCGAGAGAGGACTTTGATTGATGATCACTCATTGTTCTCATCGATACTCTTCAATGAACTCTTGTCCGGTTCTTTGACGGTAAAGTTGATGAAGATAACACCGATCAGGCCGACGAACAGGGCCAAGAAGAACGGCACCCGAAGTCCCATAAAGTCAGCCACGATACCGCCCAAAAAGGATCCAGATGCGAAGGCCAAGTTCTGGGCAAAATTGTAAACCCCCATCATCTTACCCCTGTGCTGTATGGGGCTCAAAGAGGAAACGAAAGCGGGAAAAGAAGGTCTTGCCAATGCTCTTCCTACTGTGTAAAATCCTACTGCGAACATTATGAAAAAGAAACCGGTCGAAAGTCCTATGACACCCGAGAAGATTGCAGATATCAATATGCCCGACACGATCAATTTTTTTCTACCTATCCTATCGGACAGACTGCCGGCGGGGAACATCACTATCACCTGAACTACTCCTATCAGCGTGAAGATAAGAGAGATCTGGAACGCCGATAAGTACAGTATCTCGTCTCCGAACAAAGACAACATGGACCATACCATGGCCAGGCCAAAGAAGACGGTGAAGGAGCCCACCGTGAGACCCAAGAAAGTTTTTGGATATGGGGTAATATCGGTGAGCTTGAACTTCAAGAATGAGAACGGATGTCTTTTCTCACGAGAAACCGGTGAAATTTTCTTAGAACCTTCATAGGATTCCTTGACACCTACCAGTAAAAGTACGCCGCTCAGTGCGGCCAGTCCCGAAGTGAAGAAAAAAGGAACAGCGAGCGTGTAGTAACTAGCGATGAGCCCTCCTAAGATAGGGCCGGTAGCGTTACCGCTGGCGAAGGCCACGGAATACAGACCCATGGCCTTTCCTCTATCTTCCTCTTTTACAACGTCACCGATATAAGTCATGGCCACGGGCCAAACCAGGCCCGACGCCGCACCTTGACCTCCTCTATATATGAATAATTCAGGCAGTGTTCTGGCGGAACCGAAGAGGAACATCACTATCATGTACATGAACATGCCTCCGACCATGATGGGTTTCCTTCCGTACATGTCCGCAAGTTTTCCACCTATGGGTGCGATGAAAATCTTTACCAAAGAAAAGATGCCCAGCATCAGCCCTATATGTGTCTTGGTAGCTCCAAAGTCTCTTGCATATATGGGTAGAAAGGGCATTATAAGCCCGAATCCCAACATACTTACAAAAACGGCGAAAGTCAGCACGGACAGCTCTTTGTACTTCAGCACGATCTTGAGATCGGATAGGATACTCTTTATGCCGAATGGTTCTAGTTCTTCAGAGGCACTCATCTGATTTTTCATTACGTACACGGCATTATTAAACGTTTGCATTACCATACAAACAAAAATTCCCCTCTACTCAGTAAAAAATCCTGATAGCCATCCTTTCTGTAGAAATAGCGACGGTCCCCCTACCGCCAAATTTAAAAATGAGTATGCACAATAGCTAACATGGGTCCGGTCCTCAGAGCTCTGATATGGTTCTTACCCGCCTTGGTTTTACTCGTTATTATCGCTTTACCTCTTTTCGACGAGGATGGTAAGCTGAGGAGGAACTATGATGACTTCGATAGTTCTCTTTGGAAGGCAAGGGGAGGTATCTTGATCCTATCCCTAGTTTTCTTGGCACTGCAGATAGAAAATTTGATACAAGATTCCTACGAGCCCGGTCTGAGGATGTCTCAGCAATTCTACAGTTTTTCAGGAGTATCTCACGTTGTATGGCTTCAGGAGAACCTTGCCAATGGTGTGGTGATCCATTTTTTTTCTCTTTTTTACTTGGTAGGACTTCCCTTTTTGTTGGCTTTCATACCCACTTTTTTCTTGTTGAGAGGCGAGAACGATCTTTTTGAGCTGTACGCGAAAGCGGTGGCAGTCAACATGGTCTGTTTGATCGTGGCTTATCTATCTTTCCACGTTTGGATCCCGGCTTTTCAAAGCGAATCCGTTTTACCTTTGATGCACGAGATCCCACAATACGAAGGGATCATCAAACTCGTGAACAGACAGGTGAACAGTTTCCCTAGCGGACATACCAGCTTAACTTTTACTCTCATGCTGATAGCTCTATACAAGACCGAGCTGAAGAGGCTGGCCTGGTTCGGAGTGGCATTTACGGTTTTAACCGTCTTCGCCATCACCTTTCTGGGATCGCACTGGTTCGTGGACGTGCTCGGCGGCATGGCGGTGGGAAGTTTCGCTTATTGGATAACTTCAACCGGGAAGATAGATCCTTTCTTTGAACCTATCATGGAACGCTTTGATCGATTGACACTCAGGTGGTCAAAGGAGAGAACTTACCGTAAGGATAAAACCTAAATGTATATCCTTCTTTTAATGGATATATGATATACAGTGAAGACGAACTAGACCTGCGGCTGCTACGTTTCCTTCTTTCGGGCGAAGGGGTCCACGTCAATGTAAGCGAGCTATCCAGAGATCTAGATATACATTGGGCCACGGCAAAGAAAAAACTTCAGTTTTTGTACGACCGCGGTATATTGGCGCCGCCGTTCTACCCCTTCCTTCAGCTATTCGACGAGTATCCTTTGCTGGTACTGGTCAAGGCCGACATGCCGAGAACCCAGGGTGTTAAAAACTTTTACCGGGACGATTCGCATATATTCGCGGCATTCTCCTGCATGGAGGGCTTTTACAACACCTTTCTTCTAGAATTCTTCGAAAGTTTGGAGGACTATCACTCGTGGCGGAGTGAGATAGTCAAAGAGAACAAGATCCCGGCAAGAGGAGAAAGGACACCCGCACAATCAGAATTCTTCAGCAACAGGCTGACCTTCAAATATGAACCTAACTGCTTCATCCACAAGATCGTGAGGGAATTCGAAGATCAGGGTTTTGTGGAGTTGAACGGGATAAAGATAGAATATAATACATTCCACATACTGGAGAAGGTGATGAAAGGGGAAGGCATCCGGACCAATTACTCCTACATAGGTAGAGAGATAGGTGCTAACAGAAAAACGGTGAAGAGAAGGATAGATTCTCTTTTGGACAAAAAAATCATAGATAGGCCGGCGTGTTATTTTCCGAACCTGTTGATCCCGCCGGGCTACAATCTGATCGTGACCATGATAGAGGCGCGATCGGATATAGACGAAGTGAAGGCCTTTTTAGAAAGGGATGATAACGTTCCCAGGGCAGTAGAGACCAGTACAGAGAGATACAATTTTCTTGTATTCTCTGCCTTCGAAAGTATGGAGGAGTTTTTCGAATGGGGCGAGAAACTAAATTCCAAGTTTCCTGAAGCTATAGGAGCCATCTCTAAGACCATATTATCTTCCAGGATGGTGCACCTCATCGAGCCGCAGAAGGTCTCCTTGGGGTTCATCGAAAGGAGGTTATGGAATATCAAGAGTTGAAAAGTTGAGATAGATCACCATATATCTTACTCACCTTCTTTAAAAATCTAACATATAGCCTTTAATATCATAGAAAGGTGGATGTTATTTTTTAAAAAAATACACCATCTTATCTACTTTTCTCACATGATTTTGTAAAAAGGTTTTTTATACTACCCATTTTCTCCCCAAATCACCTATAGGTGGAAATATGACGGAAGATGGTTATAACCCATATAAGATGGCCCAGGAACAGTTCGACAGGATAGCTGAAAAGTTAGATCTTGAAGAATCACTGAGGGAACTGCTTAGAGAACCGATAAGGGAATATCACTTCAACCTGCCCGTGAAGATGGACGAAGGCGGGACTAAAGTTTTCAAAGCCTTCAGGGTTCAGCATAACGATGCTTTAGGACCGTGTAAAGGCGGCATCAGGTTCCATCCCGAAGAAACTATCGATACGGTAAGAGCCTTGGCCATGTGGATGACATGGAAAACGGCTGTTGCAGACCTTCCTCTCGGAGGCGGGAAAGGAGGCGTTATCTGTGACCCGAGAGAACTCTCAGATAGAGAGCAAGAAAGGATATGTCGAGAATATATCAAGGCGATAAATAAGAATATAGGGCCTCTACAAGACGTTCCTGCCCCGGATGTGATGACTACGGCACAACACATGCTTTGGATGATGGATGAATACGAATGTATCAAAGGAGGACAATATCCAGGCGTCATAACCGGTAAACCCGAAGGTAAGGGTGGCTCGAAGGGTAGGACTGAAGCTACAGGTTACGGAGTGATCTACGTTTTGAGAGAACTTCTTGACGAAATCGATCGAGATTTTGAAGAGATCACTGCATCGATACAGGGCTTCGGAAATGTTGCTCAACACGCTGCCGAACTCTTCATCGAGTACGGAGGAACTTTGGTATCAGTATCCTGCTGGGACCAAGAAGACAAGAAAGCTTACTGTTATTATAGAGAAGACGGAGTATGTATCGATGAACTCAGAAGCATAACTGATCGCTATGGAAGTATAGATAAGAAAAAGGCTAAAGAGAGAGGTTACGAACAATTCCCTGGAGATGATTGGTTAAAACACGAAGTTGACTTATTGATACCCGCCGCACTTGAGAACGCGATAAATGAAGACAACGTGGACGATATACCTTCCTGCGTGGAACTGATAGTATCAGGCGCCAACGGCCCGATAACTCCCGAGGCCGACGAAATCCTCGAAGATAGAGATATGATAGTTGTACCGGACTTTTTGGCGAATTCGGGTGGAGTAACCTGTAGTTACTTTGAACAGGTACAGAACAACCAAAATTATTATTGGCCGAAAGACGAAGTTCTAGAAAAACTAGATAACAGTATGACCAAGGCTTTCCACGAAGTTTGGGACATGGCACAGGAAAAAGACGTCAGGATGAGAGACGCGGCCTATATGATTTCTATAAACAAGGTTGCCGAGGCCTGTAAAGCGAGAGGCTGGATCTGACGGAGTTAGGATCAGTACGAACTTAAAAACCCCCATCATCCATTCCAAAATTGGCCGAGAGTAATAAAATAATACAAATCAGATGGAGTGTAATCTATGCACGAGATAGTCGAAAAAGAAAAGCTGAATGAAGAGATGACTAGTCTAGAGGTGGAAGCACCTCTCGTTGCTGAAAAAATAAAGCCGGGCCAGTTCATCGTTATACGGATGCACGAGAAGGGCGAAAGGATACCCCTCACTTTTTACAAAAAGGACATGAAGAAAGGTACTGTTACTATGATCTATCAAAAGATAGGTAAAAGTACATGTCAATTGGATACCTATGAAGAGGGTGACCAATTACAGGACGTTGTAGGGCCCATGGGAAAACCCGCCGAGATTAAAAAATACGGAACCGTCGTCTGTATAGGCGGCGGTGTGGGGACGCCGGAAGTATTTCCTGTAGCTAAGGCACTCGAGGAGGCGGGAAACGAAGTCATCATAATATCGGGTTTCAGGAACAAAGACCTAGTGATCTGTGATTCTGAGATAGAGGAAAGTACATGTGCGGATAGTTTCTATCTATGTACTGATGACGGCTCCTGCGGGAGAGAAGGATTTACCAGTGATCTCCTCGAAGAGTTGATAGAGGAAGGTAAAAACATAGACCTTGTTCATGCCGTGGGACCTCCCATCATGATGAAAGTGATAGCGGACATAACGGAAAGGCATGATATACCGACCAAGGTGAGCCTGAATTCTATAATGTTGGACGCCACCGGGATGTGCGGCTCGTGTAGAGTGGAGGTAGGTGGAGAGATGAAACTCGCCTGTGTGGACGGTCCCGAATTCGACGC
>SL_5KL_010_SEDDRAFT_10001555_pt1 | contig 13733 bp, 10 predicted proteins | sample SodLakKL_010_SED_FD_9118 | JGI IMG/M metagenome (IMG submission 9118)
AACTCGATCGCGACGCGGGCCAGATCCGTGCGCGCGAAGTTTCCGCGCGCCGCGGGATCGAACAGCACCACGTCCACCTTCGCACGCCCGTTCAAGCCGACTTCCCGGCCCACCACACCCAGCGGCGCACCGGCCGCGAACAGGTGATGCGTGTACAGAGCGTGATAGGTCTTCTCCGCGCCGATCACCCCGCGCGCCTCGGCGAAGAACGCCGGCAGCACCTTCTGCACATACCCCGTCATCGACATCCCTAACCCTCCCTTCCGGTCCCATTTGATGGGAAGCATCGTATGTCTACTTTTTCGACATGTCAATCCGATTGACGCAAGCAGTCCAGAACCGCAGAATGACGGCATGACCCAGGCGACCGACAACCCCGACCTTCCGCCACTCGACGAACTGCGCTGGGAGGTGCGCCAGCGACTCACGCTGCTGGAAACCAGCCTGCTGCTCTCGGGACGGGTCAACACGGTCGCGCTGACGAGCCGTTTCGGCATCAGCCGCGCGCAGGCCTCGAAGGACCTGGCGCTGTACCAGAAGCTGCGCCCGCACAACCTGGTCTACGACCGGTTCCTGAAGAACTACGTGATCACGGAGCGGTTCGAGCCGCTGCTGGTTCGGGACACTTCCGCCGAAATCCTCGCCCTGCTCCGGGCGGACCTCCACGGCGAAGGCCCGCTGATCTCGCTGGCGGCGGGCATGCCGGCGGTGGAAGTGCTGGAGCCAGTGGCCCGGCGGATCGACCCGCAGATCCTGTTGCCTGTATGTCGCGCGATATACGCAGGCGAAAAACTCCGGGTAACCTACCAGTCCCTGGACGGGGACGAGCCGCACGAGATCGTGCTGACCCCGCACACGCTCGTGTACAACGGCTTTCGCTGGCACGTTCGTGGCTACAGTGAACGGAGAGAACAGTTCCGGGACTATCTGCTGGCAAGGATGCGCAGCACCCCGAAGTCCCTCGGCCTCGGCGAACGGTTCGCGGCAGACGACACCCTCTGGCAGACTTGGGTCACCGTGCGCATGGTCCCGCACCCGAAGCTCCCCCCAAACCAAGCCACGGTGGTCGCGGACGATTTCGGCATGACGGACAGCGAACTGGCCGTCGCACTCCGGGCGCCGCTCGTGCCCTACTACGTGCGTCTGATGCACATCGGCGCGGGGGATACCGAGATGGACTACCGTTTCCGCCAGATCGTGCTGGCGAACAAGGACGAGGTGTTGCCCTTCGTGACCTTTTAGACCCCATTTCCTCTCACATCTCCACTGGAGCGCACCATGACGATCAAGTACCGGGCCGTTCACGAAAGGAATTCCTGGCGCAAGGTGAACAGCCACCAGTCACTTGAATCCGCTATTAGCGGAAACGACGGCGCGAAAAATCTTCTCCTTCGCAAAGGACGTGTGGGCAAAAAATGGGACGACTATGGCGCTGTGCGCGGCGTGCTTGTATGGGAGGAGGGCAGCAGTCAAGGGACCGCCCTCCGCCTGAAACCGGGCTCCACCACAGAGGTACAAACAGAGACTGTACCCGTTCATAAATTGGAGGAGCACGAAAAACGGGGCGGCTTGACGGATCGGGAAATCGAAAGCTGCTTCCTTTAACCGGCGCTTAACGTTTCAGAGCCAATCACCAAGGGCCAGAACGCGCGGTCGGTCCGTTTAGACGCCCTCTGAAGCCACGGGGCAGCACGAATACGGGGCGGACTCTTCGCTCAAAGCATTTGTTTCAAGCTGCCACGACACTGGCCTGCGTCGGGTGGCTACAGGGCGGTTGCACATCGAATCTTTGCCCAGCGACACCCCGATAGCCTGCAAAGAGGACCGACAACCTATGGACGGCGGGAATCATTCCGGACATAATGTCCGAAACCATTCCCAGGAAGCGGCATGTCCAACACCCCTGACCTGTCACCGCTGAGCTCCGCCCTCCTCCTGATGACACGTCAGGAACTCGCCCGAGGCCTAGACGTGCGGGAGAGAACCATACGCCGCTGGGAACGCGGCGAGGTATCGATGCCGCGGAGATGGATTCCGGCCCTCCACGAACTCCTCCGTTCGCGCGTTGCCATGCGTCCGGGCGGTTTGGGGTCGTTCACGTTCATCGATCTCTTCGCCGGAATCGGCGGGATACGCAAGGGGTTCGAAGATGTCGGCGGGCATTGCATATTCTCGAGCGAATGGGACCGATTCTCCCTTCAGACCTACCGCGCCAATTTCGGTAACGAAGACGAATCCATCCACACCGACATTCGATCCATCACGCAAGTGTCAACTGATGCGCAGGAGAATGCGGAGTCGATCGCCACCCGCATACCGGATCACGATGTCCTGCTCGCAGGGTTCCCCTGCCAGCCCTTCTCTCTGGCTGGGGTCTCGAAGAAAAACAGCCTCGGACGTGAACACGGATTTCTCTGCGAAGCGCAGGGGACCCTGTTCTTCGATGTTGCCCGCATCATCGAGGTAAAGAGGCCACGTGCCTTCCTCCTCGAGAATGTCAAGAATCTCCGAAGCCATGACGGTGGCAGGACGTATAGGGTCATCCGGAAAGTATTGGATGGCTTGGGCTATCAGGTATTCGACCGCGTCATAGACGCCAAAGGGTTCGTACCCCAGCACCGCGAACGCATCTATCTCGTGGGATTCCGTAAGCCAAGTCCGTTCAAATGGACTCAGATGCGTTTTCCCCAACCCGACGCCATTACTCTCGCAAGCGTTCTGCATCCGGAAGACGGCACTGAGCCACCCCTTCCCCACTACACGGACGAAGAAGGCAGAGTTTCCGCAAAGTACGTTCTCACAGATAAGCTCTGGACCTACCTTCAGGCTTACCGGGCAAAACATGAAGCCAAGGGTAACGGTTTCGGCTTCAGCAAATTTGGGCCACATGACATCGCACGCACGCTCTCCGCCCGGTACCACAAGGACGGCTCGGAAATACTGATCGATCGAGGTCCGTCCTTGCCACCCCGCCGACTTACCCCTCGAGAGTGCGCCCGACTCATGGGTTTCGCAGACGATTTTATCATCCCGGTCAGCGATACCCAGGCTTACCGCCAGTTTGGCAACTCTGTCGTGGTCCCGGTCGTACGAGAAATTGCCCGTACCATGATTCCGCATGTGCTGGCGACTATCGAGGCTGAGCGCGAATCCGCTCAGATGCCTCTGGAGTTCGAAGTGCCCCAACCAGCATGACCGACATCTTGACCCCGGCACAACGGAGCCGGGTCATGTCGCGTATAAGAGCTAGAGACACCCGTTTGGAAATCTGGCTTCGCAAACAGCTTTTCGCCAAAGGCTTCCGTTACCGCATCCATGTATCAACTCTCCCTGGCCGACCTGATATAGTCTTCCCGAAATACAAAGCCGTGGTCTTGGTCCACGGCTGTTTCTGGCACGGCCACGACTGTAATCTATTCCGTATGCCGAGCACCCGCACAAGCTTCTGGCGCGACAAGATCCGCTCCAACCGCGAACGAGACCGGCGGAATATCGAAGCACTCCGCGAGGAAGACTGGCGCGTTCTGGAAATATGGGAGTGCTCGTGGCGCGGAAAGACCCGGCAGCCCTCGCAGCGCCTCGTCGACCAAGTGTCTGATTGGCTCAAGCACGGCAACACGATCGCCTCCATTGAAGGGCGCACCGAACAAGAGATAACCGAATGATCCACTCAATCTCGGAGTTATTCGACGGGGTGTGCGCAAAATATCTCAGTGGCGTGGACGTCCCCCGCATACGCTCGAACCAACATGAAATAGGGGGGCTCATTAAAGCAGGCTTTAAACGCCACCTAGGCGAACCAACTGGTGGTGAGGTCCTGCGGTTCAGCGCTCACATGGCCTACATATTTGATGAAGATAGATCTCCAGAAACCGCTGAGACCGCGGTCTCTTGGTACGACACCAGATACGTGAACGAGAGTCGCGGACCCGAGTATCGACTTTATTACCCTGACAACTCTGTCACTGAACACGTGCAGGAAGGGGACCTGCTCGTCATAGGCAAGAGGCGTGATGGCTCACTAATGATGCTTTTTACCCCCGCCGACGGTTCGACCGAACATCAAATCCGGTACCTGTTCGGCCTGCCTGTTTTGGATACGCAATTCCGGGTGGGAAGCATGCCGGCCAGTACGCTGAGCCTTCCCCTGAAGCTGCTCCTCGAGGACCTTGGCGTGCCCGTCATCTCTCCGTCGGATGCCGCGAGTGATTTGGACCGGTTGCTCGCTCGATTTCCCGAAGGATTTCCAAGCACCGCCCTTTTTTCCGCGTTCGCACGCGGCACTGTCGCCGTTGACCTTCTTGAGGACCCGGACAACACATTGTTGCAATGGCTCGAACGTGAAGAAACGCTCTTCCGCGCGTTCGAACACCATTTCGTCTCGGAACGTCTGCGACAGGGCTTTGGTGGGAGCGGCGATCCTGTTGAAGACTTCATCAGCTTTTCTCTGAGCGTACAAAACCGAAGGAAATCACGGGTCGGGCATGCTTTCGAAAACCATCTTTCCGCCATATTCCATACCCATGACCTCAAATACCAGCGAGGCAGCAGCACGCGCGTTACCGAGCCCGGATCTAAGCCGGACTTCCTGTTCCCCGGATTCGCCCAGTACCATGATGAACAATTCCCCACATCTGGGCTCTTTCTTCTGGGCGCCAAAACAACATGCAAAGACCGATGGCGGCAGGTTTTAAGCGAGGGAAAGCGGATCCCCGTGAAGCACCTGATTACCATTGAGTCGCCCATCAGTCCTGCCCAGACCGATGAAATGAAGCGTAATGGTTTAGCGCTGATAGTCCCCGGGCCACTCCAGTCGACATTTTCTCACAAACAGCAGACAGAGCTCTTGACACTAAAACGCTTTATTCGTGCGATCTCACGGACTCAAACATGAGACCGTCTTGGATCCAGTTGATCGTCTGGCGGTTTTGGCTGCTATTCGAATCCAGCCTCGTTAATTCGCCCCAAGATATCAAGGGCCACTTTCGATTGCAGGTCGCTTGGCAAGCGCTGGGGAATGGATGCGCACACTTGGAGAACACCCAACTCCTTGGGTGTGATGTCCTCTCTTGAACGTGCTCTGTCGAGGAGCTTCGTCCAGAACTCGGAACCCCGCTGAACGACCTCCATCTGCGCGTTAATACCATCGGTCATCGTCTTCCTGGCCCGGCCTTCCCGTACGGCCGCCTCGGCATCTACAGCCAAGACGAGGCAGTTCCGGAAATCACGGTCATAAACCAGATCGCGGTGCTTGAGACGACTCCAGCAAGCCTGCTGCTTCGCCCATTCAGACATGTTCCGCACACCTTGCGGCGGATGGGTGATGACCGCGTTAGCTTCTTCTGCGGCGAGAAGAAGAGCACGCGCGAGGGCTGGCGAGACCGCTTGACGCCGCCAAATGGAGTCTAGATCGAGGATCTCCTTCCCTTGATTAGCATCGTGAAATACCTTAGCCATTGCATATGTTACAATGTTGGCGCGATAGCCGCCCTCATACCACGGCTGCTTTGGCACGTCGTGTTCGAGCTTGCGAAACACTAGAGCCTTCGCGATCAGCCGCTTAAACCAAAGCTCGTCGTACCTCGCGTCTGACTTCGCCCATGCGGCGCCGATCTCACTCGCAAATTCCGCGAAGTTCTTCTGAGCTCCCTTGGAAACGAGATGCGGATGCCCGGCAGCCGAAAACTCGAACTTAGCAAGGTCAGTCTTGCTGAACAACTGTGACTTGGGATACTCGAGATCAAACCTTTTGCGTTGCGGAACCGTTAGTTTCGCTCGCGCATTGATGTACTGCCCGCGTGACCGTTCGTAAAACCACTTACTATCATGTCGCTCGCCCTCGCGCCGCGCGAAGATTATGTTTCGAGAGAACTGCTCCATCCGGATGTGGAAGGGATGATTTGAGAAAAAATCAGCCGCATTTACTTTGTTCTGCGTGTTCGCATATTCTGAGATCCTTGGCACGATCTCCTCCGACCGATCCGGGGGGACAACAGTCAGTTTCATTTGCACAAAGACCTTAGGCAGCATATCTCGCGCGAGTTTGAGCCCAGCATGAATTGATCCAGTTGTCTGAGCGCCATTGACAATCTGAAGGTTCCGTATCGCCGCCACGGCTAGCCCTGTTTCGGTCTGCATGCACGTAACCGCTTCTGCCGTCGCAGATAACCCGTTGTTGTATGGAAAAAACAACTCCGGCTCCTCCCTGATTGTTTTTTGGATGCCTTTGTTAGTCTTTGCTCTTGCTTGGAGGAAAGAGCGAACATTGGCTTCCAGCAAACGCGTCCCCCATCGGTCGTATATTTCAGCAAGTCGTTGTCCGGGAAGAATCATCAGATAGCTTTCGAGGGCCGCGCCTACTTGTGAGGCTTTCAGGGCGGGCAGTGGCCCACCGAAGTCCTGCACGAAATCTATCACCATGTCTTCGCGGGCCTGGCCCGATCGATCAAATCGCTCGAAGCGCGCGAGGTCCCAAACTGAGTAGGTGACCGGAACATCACCGGCTTCTGTCAACTTAACCGTATCTTCCCGCCCGATGTAGTGCCGGTTCGAAACAAGAATCAACTTGACCTTGGCGACACGTGACCATGTCGTAATAATTAGATCAGACACCTGGAAGGCTGGGTTGACCTCATTCAGAGAGTCTCGGAACTCCACAGTTCTAGCCCTCTTAAGGAATCGGATCAGCGGATTAAGAAGGGGAGGAAGGTCCGTCTTGCCAAAGGTCTGGAGTTCGTTGGAGTCCACAAAATCGCAGACAATCAAGCCGAAAACACCGTCGCTCTCGCGCGGATCGCCGGCATACCCGTCGATTCGGAGTTTTTGTCCACCTTCGCCGCTCTGGTAGTATGCTCGGTCGGCGACCTCAAGCTCACCCGCCTCGGTCAGCCGCTCCGTCATGCGGTCGAAGAATGCTTCAACCATCAGAACACCGCTTGTGTCCGCCTCGCGACGGATATCAGCCATCATGCTCTGGTGGTATTCCTCATATGGGTTCATGATCGCCATCCTCAAGAAGACATGATCGGACGACTTTCCAGTCCGTTCGGAAGGGCGTACATGCAGATAAGGCCAAGGCATGAGTCACATTTGTCACGCCTAAAGGAACCGGCGCTGTTATGCGTGGAAACCCATCAGTTACGGCGTAGAACTCCGGCTCCGACGCGATCCAGCGCCACGGTGAGTAGTCATGCTGCGAATCGTAACCCACCTCGCCCAGATCCCGCTCCCAATCGATAATGGCAGCAGGCTCTTCGCGGTCCAACATGGCCGCTACGTCGGCGACGTACTCGGTCAAGGTGCGGCCATGAGGGTGATGCACCTTGTCGACTGCCAGCACTGCGAGCCAGAGGCGTCGACGGGGTACATCTGCGAGCTGATGTTCGCTGGAGATCTTTACATAGGGCTGTGATGCTCCCCGTCGTGCTTTGACCTCAATACAATTTTCCAGGAGCTCAAAATCCTTCGGCGCCCCGGAAGGCCCGGTCCATGCCGAAAGGGCTTCTTTCACGCCGAGATCAGCGATAAGCCGTTTCAGGATCTCCAGTTCGCCAATCAGCCCCTTCTGGGCTTCTTCGGTTAGAACCTCCGGTCTGCCGCCCCGCAAGAGGTAGTGCCAGCGAAACGTGCGACCGAGTGCTCTTTCGAGCGCCTCAGCTTCCGTTTCCGCCTTTTCGCCCGCTGCCATCACGTCGCGGCACAGGGTCTCGAAAAGCTCTATCTGCGCGCTGTCTCTCAACCGGATGTAAAGGATCGGCCCACCCGGCAACGTTTGGAATCGGACCTCTAGGTTCCTGAGCTTTGGCAGGTCAGGTACCGGCTTCGGTAAATCACTCAACTGTAGCACCAGCGCAACATCAGCACGTGGCATCACGGCCCAAAACCAGTTCCACCGTGCAGAAGCTGAAACCCGCCGCGTATCGACCTTTCCAGCCTCGAGACCGAACCATGGTGGGTCATTCGGTATCACCGAGCGCCTCCTCCTCGACTTCCTCTTCACCGAACATCTCGCGCATGCGGACCGTATTGACGACATAGTCGACGGTGCCGCCCTGAACGTCTGATGGCGGGAAGCAGACGCTCCACGCGAGGACGGTACCCGGCGACTTTGGTTTCAGATCGTCCGGAACCGTCGGATAAACAAAACGCATGATCATCAGTGGGCGACGCCCCGGGACCTCGCAGAATATGCGCGGTGGAAGAGTCTTCGGGACGTCCTTGCCCTCGCGAGCACACTCTTCGCGGAAGGCGCGGGTCGCTGCTTCGATCTGGTCCGTGGTCAGGCCGACGCGTTCCTCGCCGGGCGAGCCAACCCGTCTGCTGGTGCCGCTGATCGCAAGCACTCCCTGTCGCAGATCGGGCTCGCCAACTGATCGGCCAAAGGCTCTCATCTTGTGACCGGCCAGTTCATCCTCAGGGGCATCTGCCTTTTGAGCGCTGGCGAACAGGACGTCCCATTCCTTGAGCTCGGTGTCGGCGCGGGCGTCGATGTAGTCGTTCATCAGCCGCGGGTCGGTCAGGGGATCGGTGGCGTCGGAGCGGAACACCCGCAGAAAATCCCGCACCAGATCGACGGGAACCAACCTGTAGAGCGTGCCCCTCGACAGATGATCTGCAGCAAGCCCAAGCGCCCTGATGGCCGATGCAAGATTCTGCCCTGCCCTCCTGTTGCGATCGAGCTGCGCATGTTCCGAGCGTATCCTCGTGGTCTCAACCAGTTTGCCCGCGAGCCCGACCTTCATGGGCAATTTCCGGCCAGTCCCCATCTTGTTGCGGGCAGTTACAATCAGGGATTCCGGATGGCTGCGAACCGCCAGCCCGAACTGCTCCGGCGTCGCCTTCGCGAGTTCCATGCGCTTCAACTGAGCCTGCAGGTCGTCCATGGCCTCATGGATATGGGCATACCAGCCGACGCCATCCGCAGGGATCCATACTCGGCACAGATCCTCGTAACCCGCCCGATATCCAAACCAGCGCCCCATCTGCATAAGTGTGTCGTACATCATGGAATTCCGCAGGAAATAGCTGACCGTCAGCCCTTCCAGCGTCAAACCACGTGACAGGGAAAAGCCCCCGACGGCAATCACGGTTACGCCATGTTCGCCTCCCTGATCATAGTCGAGCGCCTGCGACCGTTTCGATGCATTGACCTCGACCACACGGGCGGCAACCAGCACCTCATGCAACCTTGATTGCACGGCAGGCCAATTCGCGCCTTCTGCATCAGCAAATTCGCACGCCCAAACCGCATGCAGCCCAGCGATCTCTGGGTTTCGCAGGGCTGCGCGACCCTTACCTCCGTCGACCGCAACCGCGTCCCTGATACTCCTGACGACATCCGAGATCCTCGACCGAAGTCTCCCTTGGACATCCGTGAAACGGGACGCATTGACCAGCATCGACGCATGTGAAGCCTGCTGGCCTCGCGCATTGCGGATCGCGCGGGCGAGGATGAACACGCGTATCGCCCGAACCAGGCTTCCCGGCAACACATCGACCGCATGGTCAATCTTGTGCTTCATCGGAAGTACATCCTCGTTGTCATCAATCAGGCGAACGTGCCGGTCGCGGTCATCGAGGAAAACCTTCTGCGCACCAAAATAGTTCGATGGAGCGTCAAGGCCGATGATGAAATGCCTTGGGAAGAGATCCTGCTTCAGCGCCTCATCATCGGTGTCCGGGTCAATGAAAATATTGGCGAATGGCGTCGCGGTGTAGCCGACATAGCAACTACGGTGGAACAACGACAGAAGCTCACGAATCTGGCCGTTGATGCGGGTCACCTCATCACGGGNATAGGCCGTATTGATTGAGGCATTGTCGGCCTCGTCGTCGATCAGCAGCATCGGCTGGCTGACCATCTGGGTACCTTGGTGGACAGAATGCTCCTTCAACCATTCAAGCAGATTCTTTAACGTGCTGGAGTTTTTTTTGATCACCAGAACGACTGGGACATTGTACTGCCCGATCTGGCTGGTGTTCGTGGTGGCGGTCGCCTTGTTGAAGTCACGCAGGGTGTTGGTCAGGGAAACCGGGAACTCTCGCTGATCGAACGTACCGACCCCGATGATCTTCTGCCGCTGCGCCTTGTTGGCATGCGCCAGACGCCCGGTGTCACGGCCGATGAAGCCTTCGTCGATGCGGGCCTGGGTCTGGTTACGCAGATTGTTGTGGATACCCGCAATCACCACGATCAGGCGATAACCTGCATCCGCCGCCTTGCAAATCAATCCTGTGTAGTTGGCGGTCTTGCCACTCTGGACATGCCCCACGACCATACCGCGACGGCTCCAAGGACTGATGTTCCTCGGATCACCGAGGCGATCCAGCACCCGGTCCGTCACTTCGTCGGTCGTGTCGACAACCGATCTCGGCAGCCCCTTGAGGTTTAGCAGTCTGCGATACCGGCTCCAATAGAAATCCCCGATTTCGCCGTTGATCCGCGCGTCATGCAGCCAAGGACGGAAGTCCTCGGCATCGACGATGGCGCCGAGCCCCATGCTGATACCGTATTTCTCCTCAATAAGCCGTGCCAGTTCCTCGGCCTCTTCTTCACCGATCTTGCCTGCGAACATGGGTGTGCTCAGGAGTTGGGAAATGAGCTCCCTGATCGACTGCGCGGTATGTGGTCCCGCCTGAGACGCCATATAGATCGATGTCATGCCCTCGAGACTACTCAGGATCGGTTTCATTCCTTTCCCCCCCTATTTGACGCATTCTCGATCATGCGTTCCGTATCGGTCCACGAAGACCGGAAGGGGTCAACGTCTTTCATCAGCGACAAGATCTCTTTCATATCTTTCCCGGCACCTCTAAGAAGGCTGACTGTTGCCTCGACAGCCTGCCTAAGCGTGTCTTCATCAACCCTGTCCGCTACAACCTGCTCCGCCTTCCCCGCAATATCTGCATGTAGCGTCTCGATAGGCAAGGAAGCACCGACCAGTGAAATACAACTAAAGAACCCCGGCCGCAACTCCGACGGCAGCCTCTCGGCGAATTCGACGAACGCCGGATGATCGGCGTTAGGCCGATAGCGAATTTCCCCTTCCGCCTGAATGCGCAGCCACATCGGAAGGCGCTCTTGATCCACCAGCTTTTGCCCTCGCCTCCGATAAGTCCTCTTGGAGCCTTCCTGAATACGTTCTATCACCCTCCTCAGCCGGTCACGGACAACTGCTGGCAGTTGAGCCGACGACTTCTTGACATCAATCTTCCATTCGCTATCCATGCTATTAGGAATGTCAATCCGGATTCTCGACAGCTTAGTGATCTCAGACTGACGACGAAGCCCGAACCAGGTGCCATGTATGATCAGTCGCTTTCCACGATAAAGGTAGAAACCCTGCGACCTAAGATGCCCTTCCGGACCACCCACGTCTTCCCATTCTGCGTTACTCATCTGCTTATGGTGGGGGATCGTAAAACTTTGGATCTCAACTACACCGCCACCAAGAGCGAGAGCTTCTTCCGGGTCCGCTATCGTGGCTGGATTGCTTCTGACGAAGGGATCCAGTGGTTGGAGATGCCTCCCATTTAACGAGATTCGCAGTGGTGGTTTAGCCTCCATAAACCTATGGAAAACAAGCCGTAGATGACGTTCCGTTTCTGCAATCCTTCTGTTGATGATTTCGGACCGCTTGGCTAAAGCGGTTGCATCACCTGTCAAGCGATCCAATTTCTCCCATAAAACAAGGGTTCCTGATGAAGAAAGATGAACGAGGTCCGGCACTTGCTCGAGACTTTTTGGCAATTGGACCACCCACTTGTTGAACCTAGCGACATCATCCAGATCCCAGATCGCGGCAGAGGTAAAACCAGCCTTGCGGGTGACAACCGTAAGCCGCCGACATTGGGAAAAGCTCGCACTTTTCAGCCCGAGACCAAATCTACCCAAATCTGGTTGATCCCGGGCTTCACGTGGATTACGACTACCGGGTCGCATCGCTGCAAGGAGTTCATCTTCAGACATACCGCGCCCGTCATCAATAATGGCAATAAAGGGCTCGTCTGAAAACGTCTCGGTGCGGATATCTATCGATCTCGCGCCTGCGGTGATCGAATTATCGACGATGTCCGCAATTGCGGTCTCTAGGGAATAACCAATATCGCGCAGACCCTCGATCAGAGCTCTCGCATGCGGTGTTGCGTCTTCCCATTTCGTCATTTCGTTACTCAATATCACATCAACACCCGCTACTATTCAAAAAAAGATAGGTGCTTATTTTATATTTTAGTTCGATACACAGATAAGAAGCGAAGGCCAATTTAAGCCCCCCCTTGTTTTGTTACAAGCATGTCGCTATGCTCTCAGAACTGCAATACGATCCTGCGGCAGACATGCGGGCCCACTTTGCTTTGATTTCTGGGGTTCCATCGAAACCCAAAAATGCTTGCCGAGATATCAGGGATCCTCGCACCAAGAAAAGCTCTAAATCCAATGAACGTGAGCGCAAAGCCGCTCGCGCCACCGTCAAAGACCCACTCGTGATCTGTGGCGAAATCGGTGCAGGATCGAAGACCACCCATTCCTCCTCCCTCAGCGATGCTGGGAGGTTCCAGAGCCCCGGTCGCTTGGCAACGATCAGTCGGGTCTTCGCGCGAGCCATCGGAACGACGGCCTCGAGCAGCCATCGACGGTTGAATTTCGTCGAGGGTAACCTCGGAAGGAGTCGACGATTGTCCGGATCTGCACTGATCTTGGGGTTCCTGTAGGGATAAGTATTTCAGGGCCGCACGCCCATCTGCAAGCATCTGTCCATAGTTCACTCCGTCGTAGTACTCGGAAACAAAGCTCCAGTCTGTGGTCGACGGCGCAGCGACCCGAGCGACGTACCGTTCAGTCGTCTCCCTGTCCGGGAGCTCGGTGGGCGTAAGATGCGGATCATAACCAGCGTTCGCCCCGAGGATGATGATCGGTGCGGTCACAATATCGCCGACGTACCGGCTCACCGGAAAATCGAGATTGAACCAGTGCGTTGCAGATTCGAAAAACGGATCGTCGGCTGGACGAGTCCATCGACCCCTCTCATTCTGACGCTGCTGACTCCAGAATTCGACGATCTCTCCAAGCTTCATCAGCATCCCCCTATACACCAAATTTCATGAATCCGATTTCGCCAGGACCGACCTCTGGTGACTTGTCGAACTCCCACCATAGAGCTTCCCAAACCAACCGTCATTGATCTGCTCTGATGTCTCACCCAAGCAACAGGTAGATCAACCAGAAGAAGAGCAGGACGAAGCCTATCATGTACAGGTAAAGATCGAGTTTGCTCATCGTCCGTATTCCGCCGACCCATGTGACATGGCAGCGCAGAGTGCGGCATTTGCACCCCCACGATGATCACCGACCCGTATCATCGAACACACGGTGGAACACCAAGTGATCCAGTGGAGCGCCGAATTGCCCCCTCCATCAATAAGATGTTAGTCCAGTGGCATCGGATAAACGTCGGCACACACACTTATAGCGGCACGACCCGCGCAAGCTCGAGGTACCGGCAGAAACCATTCGCCGGCCGCATCTGGCGCGGTGTGCGGCACTCTGGCTCGAAAAGTGCCGGGCTGCCGACGAGCACGCACAGGGCGCTGGCCCGGGACGTCGCGACGTTGAAGCGATGAGGGTCATAGAGGAAGTCCATGCCACGCGGCGCATCCTCAGGGCTCGAGGAGGTCATCGAATAGATCACCACCGGGGCCTCCTGGCCCTGAAACCGATCCACCGTTCCAATCCG
>SL_5KL_010_SEDDRAFT_10001556_pt1 | contig 13730 bp, 15 predicted proteins | sample SodLakKL_010_SED_FD_9118 | JGI IMG/M metagenome (IMG submission 9118)
TTGCTAGCTCCGGACTGGTTAATTATGACTGTAACCGTTTCTCCTGCTTCGATATCATTATCCGCAACTTCCAGCTCTAATTCTCCGGACGATAGTGTTTTATTGATGTTTGCACCATCCTGAGAGGTGCTGGCACTAAAATCACCTAATTCAATATCTTCTGCTGTTTTCCACAGGTTAATGCTGTCGAAATCCTCAATGGTTATTGTTTGTCCAGTATTCAGTTTTACTTCTTTCAGCTTAATGATTATGGTTGCGGTTTTATCTCTTTCTGAAATTGCAATTGGGACTGCAGGAGATATACCACCTTCATGATAGTTAGCTGTTAGAGTGGCTTCCTGGTCTGGCATGGTGAACGTGGTGTCAGCCGTTTCTAAGGAGTCAATATCACCTGCTGTGGCTGTCCAGTTGTTAAAAGCATAACCTGGAGCTGAATCTGTTGCATTAATATCAACAACTGTCCCAACTACGTAACTGCCAGCACCGGTAAGTGTTGGACCGGATGCTGCTGGATTAGCATTTACTGTTAAGGTGTTTCCATTCTCGCCTTATTCTGCTTAACACAGTCTTATAGCGAGCCTTCACCACGCAAGCAGCTTTCACCGCACATGGCGATCCGTCAGCAGTTAAAAAAATTAAAGGGAAAAAATCATTCACCAGGAGTTGGGGAAAACTCCTTGATAGAAACAAACCGCCCTCCTTTCTATTGAATATTTTTCATAACTCTTCATTCTCAATAAAATTCTTTAATAAAACTAACTTTCCCTTTTTCAAATAGGCAAAAATTACTTAGGGTTTTGAACGATTTATATTGCGGCCTAACCTTGTGGTATTCGAAAGAAAATTTTCCTGTTACATGCAGAAATTTTCTCAAGATCATTATAATTAAACGGGCGTAATAATCTTTTTGAAATTTTCTTTCCCGCAAAAAAGCTTAATCCTTGATCAACTTCATAATTAAGCACAAAGTTTTCGCTGTTATCAATTGTTTAAAGCCTTGAGAATTTCCTTAACGGACAATCAAGGGAGTTATACATTTTTTTTATTTGGAGAGGTCAAATTCTTCTTTAATTCAACCAGGCCACTTCTTGCTGATCAATATGATCTAAATAAAAAGCTACTGTCCCTGCCTGGAATTATCGCTTAACAGTGTATTTCTGGATTTTCCTTTTTCCTGCAAAAATATAAGCCATGCTTGGTGAGTTTCATCTGACCGGTACTCAGATATCGATGAGAACCATCCCAAAGCATCCAGAAAACTCAGGGGTTAAATTATTCTTTTTTTTTGATGCTTCCCGGGCCTCTTCTTCATTCAACTTCAAGTTTCCAACATGAAAAACCTTGCCTGCCCTTTACCCTCTGTGTTCATTACAATAGCTTTTGAACAGAGCACCCTGGGTGATTTTCCTATGATTAAATCAGGCCTTCCCGCAAAGGGTCCTGGCCTTACAACCTCTCCTATCAGGCCCTTAAACTTTATGTACCTATACCATCTGTTAATTGCCTTCCTTTACCCTCGAGGTACGCAAAAAGACCCGGGTTAAACCCGGATCTTTTTAAAATTTTCTTTTCCCCGCCATTTTTAACCGGCCCGCAGTCCCCTGGTGCGGAAAACAAAGATCAATAAGAGGAGGGTAATCAGAAAACTACCCAGGAGAAAAAGAAGATGGGTAAAAATATTAATTTCCCCAACCTCGGGAAAACCGGTCAAACTCAGAACCATCTGGAAAAAATAACGGGTGGGCAGAGCCCGGGAAATGGTAGCAATTATGTTGTCCTGCCCCATGGAAATCAGGGGAAAAAGCAGCATCACCATGTAAACCGGGGTCACAATCGTACCCGCAACCGTCTGATTGGGAGCAAGTATACCTACAACCATGCCCAAAAATATGCAGGCGCCCAAAAGCAAAAAGGCAGCAGGTATAATTAAGCCCAATTCCAGGCCACCAACTCCCGACAGTAGGTAAACCAGAACTCCCCCAACTGCCGTTGTAATCAAAACCATCAAGCCCTTCCCCATTATTATTTCCAGGGGGCGGGCCGGGGACAGGATCAGAACTTCCAGGGTATTTTTTTCTTTTTCTTCCGCCACATTAATGGCCGGACCATACACCCCGACCAGGGTAAACATGAACAAAAGGCCAAAACCAAGGGTAAAACCGGCAGGCATATCATCCAGAAAACCACGATACAGGAGAACAATAACCAGGGGAATGATATACATGATCAAAACCCCGAGATTGGACTTCAAATCCTGCATTTCTTTGAAAAAAATGGCGCCGGTCCTACTTAACATCCCCGTCATTTTTCTCCCTCCCCGTTACCTTAATAAAAATATCGGCCAGGCTGGGTTCAATGGAATGGATCGACAAAACCCGGCTCTGCTCCATCCATTCCCGTACCCTTTCGCCGCTTTCTTCTCCATTAAGATCCAGTTGATACAGTTTTTCGCCATCATCCTCTTCAACCATAACTTCCAGGCGTTTTTCTCCATATTGGAGTTTCAATTCCTGGGGACTGCCCCCCGCTACAATCTGTCCGTGATCCAGAAAGGCCACCCGACCGCAGAGCCGGTCAACCTCCTCCATGTTATGGGAAGTCAGGATTATGGTGATCCCATCCTGATTGAGCTTTTTTAAAAGACGGTGGAGATTGCTGGCTGAACCGGGATCCAATCCCCCGGTGGGTTCATCCAGAAAAAGGAGCCGGGGTTTATGCAAAAGGGTGCGGGCCAGGAGCAGGCGTTGTTTTAACCCCCGGGATAATTTGCCTGCCTTCATATTCTGATGTGACTCCAGCTCCACCTCCTTAATAATTTCCTGCACAGCCCGTCCTTCTACCCCGTGCAGTCGCTGAAAAAGCTTCAGGTTCTGTTTTACAGTAAGCCGCTCATAGTGGTTGGTTTGCTCGGGGAGAATTCCCATTTCCCGGCGCAAGTCATCCGGACGTTCCCAGGGGGACTGCCCCATCACCTCGGCCCCACCGGCAGTGGGCAGTAGCTGCCCGGTCAAAATCTTGAGGGTGGTGGTTTTACCCGCCCCATTGGGTCCCAGGAGGCCAAAAATCTCTCCTTCCTTTACCGAAAAATCAATTCCCTGCAGGGCTTTTTTGCTTCCATAATCCTTATACAGTCCCTGAACTCCAATCATTTTTTTCCTCCTTTTCAGATCCTGTCTCCTGTTGAGCTAAACTGGATCAAATTCCAAATAATCGGCGGGCATTGGCTGCAGTAGCATCAATAATTTCCTGCAGACCCTCCTCCCGAATTTCCGCCAGTTTTTCCGCTACATGCCCTACAAACAAGGGCTCATTGGTTTTACCCCGGTGGGGAACCGGAGCCATGTAGGGGCAGTCGGTTTCAATTAAAAGCCTATCCAGGGGTACCCGGGCAGCAATAGCCCGTAAATTATCCGCCCGGGGAAAAGTTATAACTCCACCAAAAGCCAGATAGAGACCCATCTCCAGGGTTTTATCCGCAGTTTTTTCCCCACCAGAAAAACAGTGCATTACTCCACCTGATTCCTGAACCCCTTCTTCCCGGAGTATGGTAATAGTCTCCCCTTCTGCAGAACGAGAATGAATAACCACGGGCATTTCCAGTTCTCGGGCCAGACGCAGTTGGGCCCGGAAAGCCCGCCTCTGATCATCCCGGGGGGAATTATCATAATGGAAATCGAGACCCATTTCTCCCAGGGCTACTACCCCCGGGGCTGCAGAAAGCTCCCTTATTTCCCGCAGCATATCTCCATCCATTTCCCGGGCATTATGAGGATGGATCCCCACCGTTCCCCGGAGGAAATCTGGAAAGCTGCGCAGGAGCCGTACCGTTTCCCGGGAAGATTTGATATTGCTGCCGATGTTAATTATCATTTCAACGCCACCCTGGCGGGCCCGTTCTATTATTTCCTTCCGGGCCTGATCATTTTCAGCAAAATCCAGGTGGGCATGAGTATCAATTAAACCCTTCCAGTGCATAAACCTTCCTCCTCCATTAGCTGATCGGGCTGCCGGGTTCAACTCCTGGAATTTCGACAATTTTCATCCTGCCCTTTTCTCCTGCAGCCAGGACCATACCCTCAGAACGAACCCCAAAAATTGTGGCCGGTTCCAGGTTGGCCAGGAAAGCAACATGGCGGCCGGTTAATTCCTCCGGCTTATATTCCTGGGCCAGACCGGCAACTGCCTGCCTTTGCTCCCGGCCCAGGGACAGCTGCAGGCATAAGAGATTATCGCTGCCCTCCACCGGTTCTGCCTTTTCAATGCGGGCCACCAGCAAGTCCAGTTCCTTAAACCGGTCCATTTTAAGCAGCTTTTCCTCCTTTTCAGGTCTTTCCCGTACTCTATTCTCTTTTTCTACCTTTTTTACCTTTTCCTGCTTTACCTCTTTTATGCCCCAATCCTCATATTCTTCCAGGTCCAGGCGGGGGAAAAGGGGCTGTCCCTTTTTGACTTTAACTCCAGAGGTTAAGCCCTCCCAGCGATAGGCTTCCTGCCAGGGCAATTTGCTCAGATCTTTTTTCAGCCCCAGCTGCTTCCATATGGCATGGGGAGTATCGGGCATAAAGGGCCTGAGGCAGAGGGCAATTACCCGCAGAGCTCCGGCCAGATTGTAGAGGACGGTTCCCAGCCGGGGCCGTTGACTTTCCTCCCGGGCCAGGATCCACGGTTGAGTTTCATCAATATACTTGTTACTGCGGCGGATAAATTTCCAGAGGGCTTCCAGGCTATTCTGGAAATAGAGGTGGTCCAGGTTGCTTTCAATTTCCTGCAAAGCATTCCGGGCTTCAGATTTGAGTTCTTTATCCGGTCCTTCCTCGCTCCCGGGTCGAGGAATTTTGCCCTTAAAGTATTTTTCAATCATGGTCACGGTTCGATGCAATAGATTACCCAGGTCATTGGCCAGATCATAATTTATGCGCCGGATCAGGGCGGGTAGAGAGTAGTTGCCGTCAGAACCAAAAACTACCTCCCGCAGCAGATAATAGCGGATGGCGTCAACCCCGAATTCTTCTCCCAGGACAAAGGGATCGACTACATTGCCCCGAGATTTCGACATTTTTTCCTGTTCCAGGATCAACCAGCCGTGCCCGAATACCTGGCGGGGCAATGGCAAATCCAGGGCCAGGAGCATAATGGGCCATATTATGGTATGAAAACGCATTATTTCTTTGCCCACCAGGTGCAGATCTGCCGGCCAGTACTTTTTAAATTTTTTCCCCTCGGGGAAATTGATTCCGGTTAAATAGTTGCTGAGAGCATCAATCCAGACATAAGCCACGTGATCTTCGGTGCCGGGTAGTGGAACCCCCCAGTTTATAGAAGTCCTGGAAATACAAAGATCATCCAGTCCCTGCCGGATAAAATTGACCATCTCGTTGCGGCGGGTATCAGGTTGGATAAAACCCGGATTATTCTCTATATATTCCAGGAGCCGATCAGAATAACTGGAGAGTCGGAAAAAATAGCTTTCTTCTTCCATCCATTCTACGGGCCGTTGACAGTCCGGGCAGGTTTTATCCTCCAGCTGTCGCTCCATCCAGAAGGTTTCACAGGGAACACAGTACCAACCGGAATATTTATCCCGGTAAATATCCCCTTTTTCCTCCAGGCGCCGGAATATTTCCTGCACCCCTTTTTTGTGCTCTTCTTCAGTGGTGCGAATAAATCGATCGTAGGAGATGTTGTAATAACGCCAGAGATCTTTAATCCAGAAAACAATCTCATCCACATAGGCCTGGGGTTTTTTACCCTCCTCCCGGGCCTTGCGTTCGATTTTCTGCCCGTGCTCATCGGTCCCGGTGAGAAAGAATACATCATAACCCTGCAAACGACGGTAGCGGGCAATGGTATCGGCAGCCACCGTGGTATAGGTATGACCGATATGGAGTTTTCCGCTGGGATAATAGATGGGCGTGGTTACATAATAGGTGCCTTTCATGTTAAAACCTCCTTCAAAAAAAATAAATCCCAACACCCGACAAGGGGCGAGGGACCGCGGTACCACCCTTATTCAACCGGACTCGAGGCCCGATTCTCTTCCAGGTTTGTTCAGAAACAAACCCTGACCTGTTAACGGAGGTCTTGCCGCTATGACCTACTCCTTTTTCAATCACAGAGCTCCGGGGCCATCTTCAACTCCCTCCGGGACACCGCCTTGCACCTACCGCGGCTCTCTGTTGGACCTTTCAGGAGCTTACTCTTCCCTTCCTGGCTTTTAGCTTACTAATTAATATACTTGAAGACAGGAGTTTTGTCAAGATATCACACCCGCCAGGAAGTCTATTGACTTTTTGTGGAAAATAAAGTATAATTTGTATAAAAGCGGTGTCGAAATTTGCTAAATTAAGGAGGGAGATTGATGAAATCCACCGGTATCGTCCGTAAGGTTGACGAGTTGGGACGGGTTGTTATCCCCGTAGAACTGCGCCGGACCCTGCGCATAGCCCAAAAAGATGCTCTGGAAATCTATGTTGATGACGAAATGATTATCCTAAAAAAGTATGAACCGGCCTGTATTTTCTGCGGCAATGCTTCCAATACCATTGTTTTCAAAAACAAGAATATTTGCCCGGATTGCGTAGATATAATGAAGGATTCCTGAGGAGAGTTAACTCTCCTTATTTTTTTGGTGGACAAAATCATATATCCGGTTTCGGGGCCAGTTCAGGCTTTCCTGCAGGATTTCAACTACCTGGCGGTTGCTCAATCCCCTATCCTGAAGGCCCTGCACCAGTTGCTGGACCTGGACCGTACCCTCCGCGGTCTCTTTCTTTTTTTCGGCCTCGGGAGCACCTTCCAGCACCAGGGTGATTTCCCCCCGCACTTTATCCTGTCTCTTTAGATGGGATATGACATTTTCAATACTTTCTCCTATTGTTTCTTGATGAATCTTGGTTAATTCCCGGGCTAAAAAGACCTGCCTTTTTTCTCCGGTTATCTCCTGCAGGTCCTGCAGGGTTTGCAGCAAACGGTAAGGCGACTCAAAAAGAACTGTCGGGCAATTAAGGCTGGTGATAAATTGCAGTTCCTCTTTGCGTTTTTTCCCCTGCTTCTCTAAGAAACCCGCGAAATAAAACTGCTGCCCCCCCCAGCCGGAAAGGGCCAGGGCAGCAGTTACTGCACTGGGCCCGGGAATTATTTCGATTTCATAGCCCGCCCGCATAACCTCCTCGACCAGAATGCTCCCCGGATCAGAAATAGTGGGCATCCCTGCGCTGCTAATCAGGGCCACCCGGGCCCCTTTTTCCAGGCGGGTTTTGATCCAATCCGCCCTTTGCAGTTCATTGTGAGTATAACAGCTGAAGGGCTGCTTTTTTATATTATAATGCTGCAGCAGTTTTCTGCTCCAGCGGGTATCTTCGGCCCCAATATAGTCTGCTTCGCGCAGGACCCGCAGGGCCCGCAGGGTAATATCCTCCAGGTTCCCGATGGGTGTCCCACAGAGATATAGTCTGCCAGGTTCCATTTTTTTTTCACCCCAGTAATTTTAGTTTCCGGGAACGGTCCATCTTCTTTATTTCCATTTCTCTTTTCTGCGCCGAGGCCCGATCGGCAAACTTTTCCTGATAGACCAGTTCCAGGGGACCCCGACCCCTGGTGTAGCGGGCTCCCTCACCTTCCCGGTGTTGTTCCAACCTCTTTTCCAGGTCTCGGGCAATCCCGGTATAGAGGGTTTCATCACCACAGCGCAGGATATAAACCGTCCAGGTCATAACAGGTCCTCCCCCCGATAAATGGCGGCCATTGCCGGGGAATATTCTTCCCCCTCGTAGATTATCAGGGGGGAGTGGCAGGTCAGGCCAGGCCGTGCTCCTCGCCGGCAGCCCAGGAGAACCATGCTGATTTCCTGCCCCCGCCGGGACTGTACCGGCTGCAAAATTCGGGGTTCCAGGCCCGTCTCCCGGCATTTTAGCATCAGATCTACCAGACGTTCGGGCCGATAGGCAATAAAAAAATCGCCTCCTGCCCGCAAAAGATGGGCCGCAGCCCGGGTAAAATCATCCAGGGTGCAGGCCAGTTCATGGCGGGCCAGGGCCAGGCTCTGATTGGAACTAATCCGTCCCTCCCCCGGCCGAAAAAAAGGAGGATTGGCAGTGACTACAGCAAAACCATCCGCAGCAACCTCCTGAGGAATGCGGCGGATATCCTGCTGAAAAAAATGGACCCGATCCTGCAGGCCATTCAATTCCGCACTGCGTCGGGCCATGTTCACCAGGTCTTCCTGCAGCTCATAACCGGTTACTTCTCTAACCTTGCGGTAGGCCAGAAGCAGGGGAATAGCCCCGTCCCCACTACCCAGGTCTGCGGCCTTACCCTCAGGCTTTCCCCGAACCATTGCTGCCAGGAGCAGCGCTTCCAGGCCAAAACGGTACTGGCCGGGTCGCTGAATTATCCGCAAATCTTGCCCGATCAGGGGCTGGATTTCCTCCGTCACTTTTCTTCCTCCCGACCAGCTTTTTCCAGGAATTCCCGGCAGAAAAGGCAGTCTCCCTCACGTCGGGCCCCAAAGTTCAGGGGGCAGACATGATAATTCTCCCGGTGCAGTTTTTCCAGATTGCTCAATCCCCACTGCTTGCCCGGTTCTTTTTCCTCTCCCTGAATTAAATTCTTCAACTCTTCATTTTCACTTTTCAATTCCTGATTTTCCAGGTAAAGGTCTCTGGCCATTTCCTTCAGGCGGTTCCATTTCTTTTCCCAGCGGTTGAAAGCCTCCTGGCATTCAGCCAGACGAGCCCAGAAATCTTTTTCTGCAGAGGATCTGCCCCCTTTACTCATCTTTTTCTGCCTCCTCTGCTTCCCTGGAACGGTTCTTTTCCCTGGGGCATTCACCATTTTCGTAGGATTCCGATTCATAGCGCAAACAGCACATCAAACGACCGCAGATTCCCGAAATTTTGGCCGGATTAAGGGCCAGATCCTGGGCCTTGGCCATGCGGATGGAAACAGGCTCAAAGCTGCGCAAAAAACTCTGACAGCAGAGACTGCGGCCGCAGGGCCCCATTCCCCCGATCATTTTGGCTTCATCCCGGACCCCAATCTGCCGCAATTCAATCCGGGTTCGGAATACCCGGGCCAGATCCTTTACCAGTTCCCGGAAATCAACCCGTCCTTCGGCAGTAAAGAAGAAAATTACTTTTTTCCGGTCAAAAGTATACTCTACGTCGATAAGCTTCATGGGCAGCCCATGTTCGTTTATTTTTTCCTGGCAGATTTCGAAAGCTTCCTGCTCCTGCTGGCGATTAGCACCCATCTGGGCCAGGTCATCTACAGTTGCCGCCCTTAAAACCGGTTTCAAAGGCGGGACCAGATCTTCCTCCGGCACTTCCCGAGCAGTAATTACCACCTGTCCGATTTCCAGACCCCGTGATGTCTCTACTATTACCCAGTCCCCAAAAACCAGGGAATGGCCCGCGGGGTCGAAATAATAAACCTTTCCTGCAGATTTAAAAGTAACTCCAACTACTGTTGGCATTTATATCATTGCCTCCAACTATTTATTTGTAAAAGCGCGGCTTCCAGAGCCAGACGCCAGTTAATCTTGCGATCCTTCTCCCGCTGCAGTTGATCCAGGGTGATCAGCGCCTTTTCCAGGTCTACCGTTTTCCAGCGCTCCCCTTCATCCTCCAGGAATTCCAGGCAGTCCTGATGGAGAAGATTTTCCTGCTGACCATTCTTCCAGTAAAAAAGGTCCCGCAACCAGTACTGGAGGAGCTGGAAAAAAAGGTAATAATCTCCCTCCCATTCCTTTTCCAGCCACTGCACCAGGTCATGGACCTCCAAAAAAGATTGTTTTCCCATCTTCGACCAGCGGGAAATCAATTCCTTCCTCTGTTCCAGAAAATGATCTCCCTCCAGGAGCTGGCAGGCTACTCCCAGGCTACCCCCGGCAATTTCGCCGATAATTCGGCGTTTCTGGGGGTCGGCAACTTCTTTTGCCAGGAATGATTCAATAAGTTTTTTGCCCAGGAAATTAAAGGTGATGGGAAAAGCACGAGAATTAATCGTGGGCAATAAAAGTTCGCGGTTATCCGTGGTCAGGATAAAAATGACAGAGGGAGGAGGTTCCTCCAGGGATTTTAAAAAACTATTGGCGGCCTGGGGGGTCATCTTTTCCACCTGGGAGATCAGGAAAATTCGGTACTGGCTCTGATAGGGTTTGAGGGTTAAAGAGCGCCGCAGTTCCCTTATTATCTCAATACCCATGGTTCGATCCCCGGCTTCAATTTCCTGATAATCAGGATGATTACCCCGATCAAATTGACCACAGGCCCTGCAGTTTCCGCAGGCCTCCGGTCCTTCATTCTCACAAAAAATTGCGCGGGCAAAATGCCGGGCCGCTGTTCTTTTGCCCACTCCTCCCGGACCGTGAAAGAGATAGGCATGATGATAATGGCCTTTTTCCAGGTGGCTGCCCAGGATTTTTCGGGCCCGCTCCTGACCCTTTATTTTTTCCAGGACCATGGTCTATAATTTCTCCCATCTTTCAACATCGATAACAAAAACTGTGGCTCCACCCACCTGCACCTCGGTAGGGTAGGCCATACTTACATCCAGAGTATTTCCTACCGGGGCTACGGGAGTAACCGTTTTTTGTCGGGATTTGCAGTTATTGCGGATAATGTCCAGGGTGCGGTCCACGTCCTCGGGCCGGGTTCCAATCATCAGGGTAGTATTCCCTTCCCGTAAAAACCCTCCGGTACTGGCCAGCTTGGTAACCTGTAATTCATTCTCCACCAGGTCATTCATTAAATCCACCGCATCCTTATCATCAACCACCGCAATCACCAGTTTCATTGTTGCTCCCCCTTTCCCTCTCCACCCTGCCTGCTAGCAGGGGTAAAACTGCCTCCAGGATTTTTTCCTGGAGAATCTCAGGTTCTTCTGTGGCCGGTAACAACAGGTAATTATCCCGTTCCCGGCTCAATATCAGGTACCCTTCCCGAACCCTGCGGTGAAATTCCAGGTTCTCCTGTTCCAGGCGATCAAATTCTTCCCGATTGCCCCGGGCTAAACCAAGCCGGGGATCCAGGTCCAGAAGAATGGTCAGATCAGGCTGGACCCCATAACAAACCATGTTATTGATCCGTTCAATCTCGCAGCGGGGCAAACCCCGCCCATAGCCCTGATAGGCAACCGAAGAATCAGCGTAGCGATCGCTGATAATTATGCCTCCCTCCTGGAGAAAGGGAATTATATTTTCCCGGGTATTCTGGGCTCGAGCGGCCTGATAGAGTAGAAGTTCAGCCAGGTAAACCATTTCTCGCCCTTTACGCAATAGAACCTGGCGGATCTCTTCCCCTAAAGCAGTGGCCCCGGGTTCCCGGACCAGACGCACCGGATAGCCCTGCTCCTGCAGGGCCTTTTCCAGGGCCCGGGCCTGAGTTGTTTTACCTGAACCCTCGGGCCCCTCTAAAGAAATGAAAAAACCTCCATCCATGGTGCCGGTCCTCCTTGCATTATTCGCTATTTAATTTTATTCTCCTTTGCCCGGTCTAATACCTGTATAATAGATCAAGAAAATGGATCAGAGTTTTTCTGCATATTAACCGGCAATATCAAACAAGGACGGGGTTGCCCCCGTCCTTTCAATCTACCATGTAATTAGGTGATTCCTTGGTTATGGTAACATCGTGGGGATGGCTTTCCCGCAGCCCTGCATTGGTAATTTTCATGAAGGTGCTGTGCTCCTGTAGAGCGCTGATGTTGGGAGTTCCGCAATAGCCCATACCTGCCCTCAGGCCTCCCACCAGTTGATATACGGTTTCGGCCAGGGGCCCCTTGTGGGGCACCCGCCCTTCAATGCCTTCGGGGACCAGTTTTTTTCCATTTTCCTGGAAATAACGGTCGCTGCTGCCTTCTCCCATGGCTCCCAGGGAGCCCATGCCACGATAAACTTTGTAACTACGCCCTTTATATATTTCCAGTTCCCCCGGGCTTTCCTCGGTACCTGCAAACAGACTCCCCAGCATAACTGTAGAAGCGCCAGCAGCCAGGGCCTTGGTTATATCCCCGGAGTGCTTTATTCCTCCGTCAGCAATAATGGGGACATTATGGTCCCGGGCCCGGAGATAGCAGTCATGGACCGCGGTAATCTGCGGCACTCCAATCCCCGCTATTACCCGGGTGGTACAGATGGAACCGGGTCCAATCCCAACCTTGACTGCATCTACCCCGGCTTCAATCAAGAGCTGCAGTGCCCTCCGGGGTAGCTACATTACCTGCAATCAGCTGCAGTTCAGGATATTCCCTCTTTATCTGTTCTACGGTTTCAATTACCCGCCGGGAATGGCCATGAGCAGTATCGACCACTATCACATCCACTCCCGCCCTTTCCAGGAGAGCGACCCGCTCCAGTGGTATCGGAACCCGTGCCTACCGCGGCTCCTACCAGTAAGCGCTGCCTGCTGTCCTTGGCGGCCTGAGGGTACCTCCTGGCTTTTTCTATATCTTTAATGGTTATCAGACCCTTCAGGTTCATATCCTCATCCACCAGGGGTAATTTTTCTATTTTGTTTTCTCGCAGCAAAGTTTTGGCCTCTTCCAGGGTTGTGCCCACGGAAGCGGTAATTAAATTCTGGCTGGTCATTACCGAGTGTACCGGCTGCTGATAATCCTCAATAAAACGCAGGTCGCGATTGGTTAAAATTCCCACCAGTTTTTTACTGCGATCAACAATGGGTACCCCCGAGATGCGATAGCGGGCCATTAATTCTTCGGCTTCTGCAATTAAATTTTCGGGGTAAAGGTAGAAGGGATCTACAATAACTCCACTCTCGGATCGCTTTACCCGGTCCACCTCTTCGGCCTGACGCCGGGGGGAAAGATTCTTGTGAATAATCCCCAGGCCCCCTTCCCGGGCCAGGGCAATAGCCATTCGGGATTCAGTTACCGTGTCCATGGGTGATGAAATGAGAGGTATCTTCAGCTCGATACTGGCGGTTAACCTGCTGTGCAGGTCTACCTCCCCGGGAGCAATTTCCGAATATCCGGGAATCAGCAACACATCATCAAAGGTTAACCCTGTTCTTCCAAATCTGTTTTCCATAATCAGACCCCACTCCCAGGATAAATTTTAATAATTCTATCAAAAAGCCTCTGTACTGTCAAGAAGGACCGCTTCTCAGCTCAGGTGCAACCAGAAAAAAATAAGGGTTAAAAAGGGCTCTCAGCTTTGGGGATCAGGCATAAATATCACCAGACAGAACCCTGTATTGAGCCCATAAATTCTGCTCAAAAACCAGAGCTCAACTGGTGAAATTTCGGTAGAAATTATCCAGGGGCAAAAACCTCCAGGGGGCATCTTTTTGAGCTTCCCAATACATGGATCCCAGTGCTCCAGGTGGGACCAGGCCAGCGGGTACTGGTAATCAATAAGTAAACTGGCCCAGGGTGACGGGCAGCTTATTGCCACCCCCAATCCAGGCTGAAGAAATATACAAGTGGCATATTCATTCCTGAAGTTAAGGTATCAAATAGCGGTATCCCGTTCCGATTGAAGTAAAGTAAATTCAACTACTTTTCTTGAGCTCTTTCTTCCTGCTGCCTCATTACTTTATCCTGGTTTGAAGTTCTGGCCCCACCAGGATTTGGAACTGATTTAACCTGCAATCAAGAAAATATTACCATTTATTTGCATTCAGGAATCCGGATCCACCACCTGATAAGGAAGCTCCCCCTTCAGGTAGGACCTGAATTGTCGATGCAGGGGATAGACATAAATAGCCTTCCTG
>SL_5KL_010_SEDDRAFT_10001559_pt1 | contig 13724 bp, 18 predicted proteins | sample SodLakKL_010_SED_FD_9118 | JGI IMG/M metagenome (IMG submission 9118)
CTGATTCAGATGGTTATCCTATCCTAAGATCAGACGACGACTGGACAACGGAACAAGAGGAAAACTGGATAGTGAAACAATTAGATGCTCAAGGAATTAGTTTTATAACACAACTTGTTTTAACTGATGAGTTAGAATTAACAGATGTTTATGATACTGACCCAATATTCCTTGTTTTAACAGATGCTTTGAATTTATCAGATGTTGATAGTTATTTATTGATTGATTTGTTAACTGATTCAACTGATTTTACTGATGATTATGAACATCTGTATATTGATAGGTTAACTGATTCGTTGAATGTTAGTGAAGAAAAGTTTTATAAGTTGAAAGCATTTATTTCTGATGAATTAGAATTAGATGAAAGGTTTGAAGATGCTTTAACTATTTACATTTATTTCTCAGATAAAGTAGGGTTAACTGAAGATGAGGATTATAAGTTGATTCATGAAATAGCAGAGTCACTTGGATTAACAGAAAGTGATGAATATACTTTGATTGATTCTCTTGATGATTTAATTGAGTTGGCTGAAGATGAGGATTATACTTTTATTGTTAGGAAGGAAGATGAATTAAAATTAGATGAGGATGACCATTATACTTTGATAGTTGAAGTTGAAGATGAATTAGGAACAATGGAAGAATTTGAGGTTTACTTTATTTGTGCTGTTATGTTAAAACAGATTGAGTTAACAAGTCCTTTGAAAATGAAGATTGGTAAAAGTGGAGGTGAGGAACTATGAAAGTTAGACAAGTTTATACTCATGGGGATACTGCGAGGTTTGAAGTTACTTTTTTCAGGAAAACTATTGAACATGAGGAAATGGAAACTGAAGCAGATGAACTTAAAATATCTATTTACAATGAGCATACGAAGGAAAAGGTTGTTGATAGTGATGATATGATTCATGAGCAAAATGGATTTTATAGTTATAAATGGGATACTGGAAGTGAACCTGTTGGTGATTATATCCTTCGTTTTGATGGAGAAAGAGGGGGTAATAAATCAAGTGAAGAAAGATTAATTCGTGTAAAATCAATGTTGTAACCGATAAACTTAAAAGCATTGAATACATTATATAATGGAGGGATGAAAAATGGCTTATAGATTGAATAGAGGGAGAACTACTTTAGACCAAACTGAACTTGCTGTAAGGCAAGGAACAGCGTGGGGAGGTTATCATTTTAAAGAAGACCTTGGTAGTGGTTCAAAAGAAACTTTAGTTGCTTTTCCAAATAAAAGGCAACATATAGTGATTGGAATGGAAACAACAGGTAAAGCAATTGCTAAAATGTATATGGATAATGATTTAAACCTATATGATTATTCAGATGTTGAAGATACAACAGATAAAGATATTAGTGGAACAGAGGAAGCAGAATATACCTTAACAGTTCCAGAGTTTCCTGATGAAAGTTATAAACCTTTTGAAGTGGAACTTGAAGTAGTTGTGAATAATCAAGACCCAGCAGATGCTTTTAATGTAACTGTTGAATTGAACGATGAAGAAGTAGGAGTATTTGAAGCAACGGAAGATACATCTACAACTAAAACATTTGAAATAAATGATTATGTAGTAGATGATGATGATAATGAAGTAAAGATTACAAGTGATGCTGACGGAGCAGTAACTATTGAATCTACGAATGTGAAAATAACTTATCCTGATGACTTGAAGGATTGGTTAGAAGATAATGAGAAAAATATTTGTCCAAGAAACAGTAATTTGAAAGTTCCAAGTAATTTGAAAGTTTACCATTCTCCTGATGTTGAAGATACTGGAGATGAGAATTGTGGAGGGGCTTTATTCATTCCTGGAAGTGAAGGTGGTGGACCTATCGCAGCAACTGGTGGAGTTACTAATGGCATGACTGAATTTGTTTTTAAACCAGGAGAAGATGTAGTGATTGAAGTTGAAAATAAATCAGGTGGAGATATTGATGTTTTCTTGAAAATAGTTGTATTTGATGGTGATTAGATGAATAGAGATGAGGTTAGGAATGAACTTCTTGAGGCAGGTTATGAGGAAGATGTTGTTGATAAATTAACTGATACTGTTTTAAGTGAATTTGAGGAAGAAGAATCAAGTGGAGAAACCTTGTTAGAAACTTTGAAGAAAGGAGTTGATTCTGTAATGAATAAACTTGACCCTAAGAATTTTAGTTGGGTTAAAAGACCAAGTCATCCTTCCATGTTTGTAATGACTAAGTCAGATGAAAAGAATTATTATGAAACTTATGCTCCTATTATTAAGTCATTTGATGATGATTGGAGAGTTATTTATGGAGCAGTTATGGTTCCAAATGTTAAAGACAGGGATGGTGAAGTAATAACAGGAAAAGCAGTTAAAGAAAGTGCTTGGAAATATATGAAGAATAGTAAGACAGATGCTGTTGACCAAGAACACCGTCAAATTGAAGGTAAAGGACAGGTTGTTGAAACATGGTTATTGAAAGAACCAACGGAATTTGAATTGAATAATGGTAAAACAGTTAAATATCCTGCTAATACTTGGATGGCTGGAGTAATGCCTACGGATAAAGTTAAAGAAGATATTAAAAATGGAGATGTTAAAGGATTTAGTATTTATGGAATGGCTGACGAAATAAGATTGAAGTCAGTTATTAAAAATTCATTCAATAATAAAAAGGAGGTGAATGATATGACAGATAAAACAGAAGATAAAGAAACACAAGAAACAGAAGTAAAAGAAGAAGAAACAGAAGAAAAAACAGAGGAAAAAGAAATACAGGAAGAAAAGGAAACTAAAGAAGAAATTAAAGAAGTTGATTTAACTGAATTTAAAAGTGAAATGAAAGAAGAAATGAAAGGACTGAAAGAAGAAATACTTAATGCAGTTGATGAAGTTCTCAACCGAGAAATAGAAGAAGATGAAGATGAAGAAGAAGATGAAGATGAAGAAGAAGATGAGGTTGAAGAACAAGTGATAGAAGAAAACGAAAAAGACACCGAGAAAAATAAAGTAAGTAAAGGTGAAAGTGTAAGACAATCATTAATGAATGTTAGTGGAGGTAAAAGACCTTCATGGGCAAAAGCATTCAAGAAAAAATTCAACGGAGGTGAATAATATGAATAAAGTTAAATTCAAAAACGATAAAAATGGAGTTTTACTTTCAGGAAATAAACTGAAAAGTGCTTCCAGTAGAAAGTATAAAAAATCTTTCAATGATATGCCAAGTGATGTTCTATATCATGACCCTCTTGGAGCAAGAAGTCCAACAGGAGAAAGGATAGATACAACAGAGGAATTTGCAAGACAAGAAAAACCATTGATTGATGCTTTCATGAAACATCATATTGAATACGATTTCAGTATTGATGATGCAACAAGAATGGTTAGAAAACAGTATAATACAGGAAGTTGGAATCTACCAATTCACTTTATTCCTGAAATGAGGATAGTGAATCCGAAAAGAACTCCTGTGGCAGACCTAATTGCGAGAGAAACAACGAACAGTGAAGAAGTGAATGTAACAGAAATAACTGGACTTGCTGACTTAGAGTGGGACCATGAAACTGATACTGAATATTCAACTTCTGAAGCAGATACAAGTGACGAAACATATGATGTTGTAGGTTATTATGTTGGAAGCAGGATAACTGATAAGTTATACCTTGTTAATGACCCTGTAAGACCTACGCAGAATATTGTTGAACAAGTAAACATGAGAACACTAAGATATGGAGAAGAAAAGCAAATAATCTACGGAAAGAACGAGGACTCCGATGATGAATGGGGTGGAAGTGATGTCTCCGATGGTTTTGAAGGATTTATGGATTTTGGAACCAAGATAGATGATACAATAGACTTTGATGTAAGTCAAGATTGGCTTGACATGGCAAGAAGTCTTGTTAGTGAAGTAGAATACCGTGGTGGAGATGCAAGTAGAACAGCGCTTATAGTGGACTTTGATACTTTTGATGAATTAAGAAGTGAGATACAGGAATATGCAAGATACAATGACCCAACTGGTGAAATAGCAACAGGGTTCTCAACCTTGATTATGGATGAATCTCCTGTTCTGAAAACAAGTGCAATTCCAAAACATAGTGAAGTAGAAAGTGGTTGGGATGATATGCCTTTCATGTTCGCAGTTGATATGGGAAGCGTTGCAATGAAGATGCTCCAAGATGTTGTATTAACTCCATTAGGCAAAAGAATGCCTTCAGAGGAATTTGCAACTGAATGTTATGGAACATTGATAAGTAATGCTCGTGACCATATAGTTTACAAGGAAGGAGAAGTAACTTAAACGTAACTGGTTAAACCTTAACGGGAGAAGGCAACTTCTCCCATTTACCCTACCCTATTTAACCAATAATAGGGTGTTTACAGGGGGTTAAAGAGATGTATAATGAAATAGAAGATATAAAAAAGGTGTTAGAGCCGTATAATCTTGATGAAGAAAAACTTTATGAAGTTAGTCCTAATGCTAATTATGATGAATTACTTGAAAGTTATGAGGAAAGAACAAGAGCGATGATAAATGAAGAAATTGGTGGGGAAACATTTGAATTTGAAGAAGACCGAGAAGATGAATTAAATCCAAGTAACTCAAGATTCCAGCAACTTAGTTATCCTGTTCAAGAAGTTAAGAAAGTTGAAAGATACCATAGGGGAGAGTGGAAAGAAGTATCAAGTAAAAGATATATTCCAACAAAGTTTGGTTTAAAACTTCGTAGATTTCCAAGACCAAGAGATTTGTATAGTAGGAGAATTAGAAGGATGTTTCAAAGGGATATTGAAGCAAGAAGTTACACTTGGAATGACCTTGCAGAGTATCTACGAGTTACTTATGACCGTGGTTTTGAAGAAATTCCATCTGAAGTTAAGAATCTTCAACTTGAGTTAATTGTTAGGATGATTCAGAAAGCAAGAACACAGCAAAATTTAAGTGTTTTGAAACCTGAAGAAGTTCAACAGGCAATTGGAGTTGACATTATTACTGATGATATTAGAAGTAGGTTGGATAAATTAACTCATCCGAAAGGGAAGGTGAGGTTCTAATGCCTAAGTTAAAACTTGATAAAAGAGGATTTAAAGGAGATTTAAAGAATGCTTTAGAGAATGTTTTAGAAGATGTTTTAATAGATTACAGTAGGTTTTTGAAGGAAGAAGCACCTGTTGGAGTTAGTGGACATTTAAGAAGCAGAATCANACCTCTTGGAGTTAGAGATTTAGAAGGTGAAGTATCAATGATGAAGTATGGTTATTTTTTAGAGAATGCGAATGATTTAAATTGGAGTGAAAAACCTCCTGTTAGACCAATTAAGCAATGGGTTGACAGGAAACTTGGATTAACTGGAAGTCATTCTTGGGCTGTAACTCAAGTTATCAGGAAAAATATTAAAGATAGGGGAATAGAGGAAAATCCTTTCATGACAAGAGCATTTAAGAAAACAAGACAGAGGTGGAATTAATGGTTAATTATAAAGGACTTTGGAGTAAGACAACTAAAACTATTAAAGAATGTCTTGAAGAAAATAAGGATTTTAAGTTAGTTACTGGTGATGTTGATTACAGTAAACAGTCTTATCCTTTAATTCAATTCTTTTTTCAAAACTCAATTTATCAGGGAAATGGAAAATATCGTGATGTTTATAATTTGTTATTTATGTTTGAAAGAAGTCATTCTGTTACAGAAATAATTAAGAATATGGAGAAAGTTGAAGAAACTACAACAGAAGTTCATAGGGTGATAAATAAAGATAGTAATACTGTTAATTTTCAAGCAGGTGAAATAGAGAATTTAGTTGGAGAATATGAAGATACTTTAATTGATGCTTATAGAGTGAATTTTGAAGTTGAAAAGTTAATAAGTATGAAGCCTAAAAGATTAAAAGGAGGTGAGTCTAATGGCTGAAAAGAAATTCCGTGGTCAAGAAGTTAATGTATCTATTGATAATATAAATGTTGGATGGTTACAAGATTGTGAAGTTACAATTGAATTTGAATATGAAGAACTACAAGGACAATCTCCTGAAATAATTGCAAGACAAGTGAATAGAGAAGCGATAAGTGTTTCAATGGAATGGGGAGGCTGGGATTTCAGTGATTTAAGAAGTGAATTTTTTGATTCTGAAGGAAAGTTTAAACATGATTCAGCGCCAACAGAGTTTGACCTTGATGGAACATTTACTGATACTGATGGAGTTGACCATGAAATGACTATTGAGAATGTAGCGTTTGAAGAATTGTCCCTTCCATTCGCAAGAGATGACTTCGTGACACTTTCAATGAGTGGAACAGGAACAGATATACAAATTAAAGAGTAGGTGGTTTGATTGACTGATATATTGGATAAAGACCCAACAAAATTAAGTGAAGAAGAACTTAAAAAATATAATAAGGCTAAAAGTGAGAAGTTGAAACAGAAAGTTAAAACAAAGCAATTTGAAGTTTCAACGAAAGAAAAAGAAGCCCTTGATAACATTATTGAAGGAAGTAAGAAAGAAACAATAATGGATATAGACCTTTGGGGAGAAAAAATCAGGGTTTCAGCAGATACAGATAAAGACTATATTAAAAAAGCAAATAAATTAGGTAAATACAGGAACATGGTTGAAGATGAAATAACAGAAGAAAAATACGATGAAATAAAAAATGAATTGATAGAGATTTTATCTAAAATGCTGGTGGATTATGAAAAGGACTACTTGAAAAAAAGGTTTAAGGGGGTTTCTCTTGGAAAACTGATAACTATCATTGATGGGATAGGGAAAAAGATTCAAAAAAAAAGGAAATATTAAGAGAGATAGCCGAGTTAAACGGTGAAATTTACATTCATTTATTGAAGGTAACTGGATGTAAGAGTTTAACTGAACTTTTTCAAGAAACAAGTGAACTTGAAAGATGGTTTTTGCTTGAGTGTTTGAAGAAGTATAATGAGAATAATAAGTTTGAGATGGGTTAAACTTAAATGTATAAAAACCCTATATATAAGTGGGGATTGAAATGGCTGATGAACTTGGAAGAATATTGGTAGCGGTAGATGAGGATGATGTTAGAAGAACTATGGCTAAAGCCCCTGATGATGTAGATGCTCCCCAACCAACTGCAACTGCTAATGGAAATGGAAATGGAACTCTTGGAGATATGCTTGGAGGATTACAAGAAACCTTAATGGGTTTAAGTAAAATACAGTTAGGGATGCTTGGTGCTATTGGAGTTGTTGCTGGAGTTTTATTGTCAATGGAACCTATTCAAGAAATGATGAAAGGATTTTTAAAAATTTTTCAGTTATTTATGTTACCTTTAGCGAAATTATTGTTAAGATTATTTGCCCCTATAATGAGGATGATGCTTAAAGTTCTTCCATATTGGTTAAAGTTTTTTGAAGACCCTGTTGCAGGTTTAATAGGTATTGGTGAATGGCTTTGGGAACAGATTAAGAAGATTCCAAGAATGTTGTTAAGTTTAATTGAAATGTATTTAAAAATATGGACAAAAATAGGAGAAATACTTTGGGGTGCTTTAAAAACACTTGGAGGATGGCTTTGGGATAAAATACAGAAATTCCGAGATTGGTTATTTGAATTACCAAGTAGAATATGGGAGTTTATAAAACAAATTCCTGCGATGATAGGTAGAGCAATAGCAGGTGTAATTCCAGGTGTAAGTGGAAATCCAAGAGTAGTGCATGGAAGGGTTAGCAGGTATAGAGGAAGTCCTGTTGAACCGAGAAGAATAGAACAAAATCGTAGTGTAGAAGTTAATGTTACAGGTTATCATGATGAACAAATTAAACAGATTCTTGAAAAAGATTTAAAACGGAGGATTTAGAATGGCTGAAAAAGAATTTATAACAACTCACCCTGATAATTGGGATAAAAACAGAAATGTTCTTGAACTTCATTTACTTGAACCTGTTGCAAGAGGATACATTATTTTTCCATTAGCACCAAGTCAAGATAGTCAAGATAAACCTGATTTTAGCATTGCTCCACCTGGTGACCGTCCTGAAAATAATTTAAGAATGGGTTTACAGGGAATGGAAGGAACATTTGACCTTGATTTTTATCTAATAGAAACTGATTGGGACAGGTCAACTGGAAGTGTTCCGTTTGGAGATGGAGAAGTTAAAAAAATTGCTGAGCAAAAACATTTCTTAAAAAGATATATGCAACATGAAGATTTTAATGCGAGATGGGAGTTAAGACAAACGAAAAGTTACTTTGGTGATGATAATAAAAGAATTGTTTACGATGACCCTATTCCTGTTAGTGTTGTTAATGTTAGTTTTAGTGTTGCTGAAGGTGGAGGTCAATGGATACTTTGTTCAATGGAACTTGGAGTGGGAGATACCACTTTTTAGGTGATACGGATGATTTGGGAAACGGATTTGATAACTGAAATTGATGAAGAAATAATTGGTGAAGCATCAAGTGTTGAAATAAGTCCTGATGGTAATTGGTTAGCAGTATCTGTTGTTAAAAAAAGTTATGATAATGATTTTTTATATATTTTCAGTTGGAATGCTACAACGGAAGAATGGGATTTACATAAAACTTGGGGAGATGATATTTTTACTGGTGTTATTCAATTTAATTCCATGACAAGAATAGTTGAAGGAGATGAAGAAGATGAATGGCAGTTATGGATAGTTGATGAAGGTGAAAATGGAACTAAAGGACAGATTTATAGGTTTAAATATTTTGATGGAACTTATGGATGGGAATGGTATTTAGTAAATCTTGGAGAGTTAGATGGAATTAGTTATAATAACTTGGATGCTGTTAGTTTATCTCCATGTGAAAATTATTTAGCAATAGGATGTAGATTAGACCATTGGTTTTTACCTGATTCTTCTTTTATCGTTGTAACAGATGTTAATGATTGGGATTTAGTTGAAAGTGAAAAAGAACTTGGAAACCGAGTGGTTGAACAGTTAAGTTGGAATGAATTAAAAATATGTGGAGTTTTCAGAGGACTTGAAGGGGAAAGTAATTTATTCGCTATTTACGAATATGACCCTACGGAAGAAGAAATAGAAACTTTAAGTAGTTATGAAACTAGTGCTGTTCCTCATAGTTGTATTTTTCTTGATGAAGAAATAATTGCAGTTGGATTTGAAGGTATTATAAATATTCATAATTTTGAAGAAAAAGTTGATAAACCTGTTATGTTATCTCCTATTGATTGGGTTACTGGGTTTGATTTAACTCCTGATGAAGAATACTTAGGAGTAACAACTGGTAAAAAGTTTTATTTATTTGATAAGGAAGATATTATTGAAAACCCTGATTGGGAACTTGACCCTGAATTAGAGATTGAAACAGATGATGATATTAGGACTCTTAGTTTTAATCCAGATGAAAGTAATGGAAGTTACGAAGTAGCGTTTGATACTTTTGATTCTCCATATTGTAATATTGAGTATTGGGAATTAACAGAAGATGTTGAAGAAATAGGAATAAGGGACTGGCATGACCTTGATGCTGTTCGTCTTGACCCTGATTCTAATTATTGGCTTGAAAATAGTTTAAATGAACATTCTGACGGTTATGAAGATTATAATACAGGTAATGGTTGGAATCCTATTGATAATTTCACTGGGGATTTTTACGGACATGGATTTTATATTAGAGGATTATTTATTGATAGAAGTGGAACTGATTATGTTGGATTGTTTAGTGAATGTGGAAGTGGAGTTGTAATTTATGATGTGTTTTTCATTAATCCTAAAGTAACTGGAAATAGACAGGTTGGAGTTGTTACTGGTGAAAACGGAAGTGGTTCTTTCATTGAAGAAGTTCATGTTAGAAATGGAAAACTTGATGCCGATAGTGATTTGGGTGGAATTACAGGAAATAATGAAGGGACAATTAGACAATGTTCTTTTAAAGGAAGGGTTGTTCATGAAGGTGGGAATAGTGGAATGATAGCAGGAACAAATTATGGGTTAGAAGAATTTTGTTTTGCTTGTGGATATGCTGAAGGTGGAATTATCATGGATGGATTAGCAGGATATAATGCAGGTGGAACTGTTCGTGATTGTTGGAGTTCAACTGAAGTTCACGCACCTACAGCAGGGGGAGTTGTTTCTACAAATGATTGGAATGGAGAAATTACAAGATGTTATGCTATTGGAAGAATTGAAGGAGATACAACTGGAGGATTAGTTGGAAATAACCATGGAGAGATTAATGATAGTTATTTTGATACTGAATTAACAGGTCAAACAGATGGAGTTGGAGGAGGTGACTCAGGTGGAACTGGTTTAACTACAAATGAAATGACTGGAACAACTGCTGAAACTAATATGCCTGAATTTGACTTTACGGATGATTGGGAAGTTGTTTTAGAAGATGATTTTGATGCTGTAAGAGATGGACATCCTATTTTACAAGATGCTTATAGACACCCTCAATTACGATGTCAAGGTATTCTTGGAGTAGATACAAATGTTTTATATTGGGATGAAGGTAACGATGAATGGGTTGATGTTAATTATGATTCTTTCAAAGTAACAAGAGGAAGAGGTAGTGTTCCTATTTTAGAGTTAACTGTTGATAAAACTTATTACGATGTTTTTGAAGAAGAAATGGATATACTTGTAGTTAGAGGAGAGTTTACAGAGTTTGCTGGACGAATAAATAATGTTGGAAGTATTAAACAAGGTGGAAATATTAATCTTGAAGTGTTTGGAGTGGAAAAACAAGCAATGGATAAAAAAGTAAGTATTGCACCTACGCCTGTGACAACTTCAACAAATGTTTTAGAAATGTTATTCAGTGGAGTAACTTACAGAAACCTTGAAGGAGATTTGGTTGAATTAGGAGATAATATTGTTAACAATAACCTTCATACTTTATTTTATTATAAGTTAGAAGATGAAAGAGGTTCAACGGTATGGCGTGACCTTGAACAATTATTTTATTCAACTATTTATGTAGATTATACAAATGAAAATGTAATTTACGAAAGATTTGGATATGATGAAGGAGTTGAAGGAATTTACAGTGATTTTGATAAAGTAACAACAAGTGAATTTAAAAGAGATAGTGATGAGCAATTGGTTACTGAAGTTAAAATAATTGGGAAAGATGAAGAAGGGAAAGATGTAAAATATACTGAAGAAATAGATTCAGATACTTATAATGGAGATAAAAATAATTTCTTGAAACAAAAAGTTGATTTTGTTTTACAACCTCATACTCCTATTATATATAGAATTACTGATTCGTTGTTAAAAGGATTGGTAGATAAAGTAGAATTAACAATAGGTGGAAGAACTCCTGCTGAAAGTATTCCAAGAAATTTTAATAAAAGAATAACTTATTTTGATGAAAGAATAGGATATACTGGAGAACTTGTTGTTCAAGAATATGTTCTTAGTCATGATGGAAGTGTTAAAACATTGTTAGTTAGTGATGCTACGAATGATTATAGTAAATTAATTGAACAAACAATGAAAGATGTTAGAGAAGAAAGGGGAAGAATAAATACTTACAGAGGTCATCCTCAAAGTCCGAGTAGAATGCAATGGATTATGAATGAGGGTGAAGGTGAAGATTATTTTGAAGAATTACTTCCTATTCCTGAACTTTATTTTGATGATGAAATTGCTGGTGTTATTGCAAGTGTTTCAATTGATAATTATTCAGGAGAAGACTTAGCGTTTTATGTTAAATTGAAAGTTTTTGATGGTTGGGAGTTATCTGAATCTACTTTTAAAACTTTTAGAATACCTACACCTACTGGTTTAAGGCCTGATGGTTCAACTACTAATAGAGGTGTTTTTATTAGTGAAGAAGAAGCACTTGAATTAGAAGATAATTTTGATGCTGTTAGATTTGAAATAAATGTTGTAGATGAAGATGATAATCCAGTTGACTTTATTAGTGAAAGTGGAGGGGTTTTTTTAAGTAATATTGAATTTGAAATTCAAGCAATTCCAAAACTTGGGGTGGCTCATCATGATACAAGATGAAATTACAATTGGAGAATTACACCGTAAAATTAATAAACTTTGTAACCAAATAAGCGATATTAAAGGAGAACAAATTGAACAAGGTAATAGTCTTGCGAGGATAGAACAACAGATTGAAGAAGTGAGTAAGAGAACAATAGAAAACCAAGAAAATTGTAAGGAATTAAAAAAAGAACAAATTAAGCAGGGAAAATGGTTATATGGAATTTATCTTGTTGCAACTGTTTTAGCAGGAATTATTGGATATGTTATTTAATACTTATTTTAGCATTAAGTTTATATATATTGAGAATAATGTTTAATGGAGGTGAAATTTATGATAGAGAAAAAAGACCTTGCTATTGCTTTCTTATATGGTGGTGTACTTGGTGTATTTATGTATGCCTTTGCAGGAATAGCAGGAACTTTACTACCTGTGATTGACTCCACTTTTGGAGCAGTATTTGGTTTCATAGCAGGAAGTTGTTACAAGTTACTTGATGATATGTAGATGTGAATGGTGCGAATAAAAACAAAGGAAATTTAACTAAAATAGATTTAATGGATTCATTGAAATTCAGAAAACTGTCTTCCGTTTTTTCCTTGTTTTTCGTAAAACCATCATCGCACCAAACCTTTATTCTTTAAAGGGGGTGAATAAATGAAGAAGAAGATAGTTAAAGGACTTGAGAAAGTAATTGAAGAAGGAATAAGCACAGCACTAATATCAATTGGGGCTGTTGGATATATTCAAACAAGAGAACCTATTGTAAATGGAACAATAATGGGTTTTGGATTACTTGCATACGCATTCAAGTTATATAGGGATAGATAGAATGAATAAAAGTGCTAAAGGGAAAAGACGGGAAAGACAAGCAAAAAGTTTACTGGAACAAAATGGATGGATTGTTTATAATCCCCCAAGAACTAAATTCGGTGAACAGGATATATTTAATTTATTTGATTTGTTAGCACTACATCCTGAAACCCAGCAAATTAAATTCATTCAAGTCAAATCAAATAGGTTTACTGAACTTCAAGAATACAAGGATAAGTCGTTGGAAATCATTAATCCTGATAAATTTGGTGTGGAGTATTGGGTGAATGTTGACTATAAAGGTTGGAAGAAGAAAAAGTTAACAAAAAAAGGATGGAAAAATATTTAATTGAGGTGAAGTAAATGAGGGAAAAACAAGAATGGGAAAAACCAGGTTTTCCAACAGCATTAATTTGCGATAACATTTCTAAAGGCGACCCTTTTAATAAGAAAGGAGGTGAATAAATGGATTTTGATGAAGCAATTGATAATGCTTATAAACAAATGGAGGAATGGGAGAATGGAAGAAATGATAGTGAGAAGTTAAGTGGATATTAGTTATAAATATTTGTAAATTAATAGTTATTATTGGGTGTAAGGTTTAAAAAATGTCATCTCCTATATGACTAATTTTTTATTGATTTCCATCCCTTACATCCACTACCCACTATATTTTTTTATTTGTATTTTTATTTTTCTTAAAAGAAAAACAAAGGATAATAATATTGGGGTTTATTATTATTTTTAGTGTCAATAGTTTTTTATATTAGTAATAAGAATAAATAAATGGCTTTTTTTTATTTGTTAAAAAAGGTTACTTTTTTAAGGATTTTATATAATATAGTGGAATATTATTGTTGGGGTTTTTGTGTTTGTTTTTTTGAGAGATAAAGTTGGAATACCGGAAGTAAGGGTTTTATATAAGATATTATTGAAAAACAAAGGTATTAAATATTAATCTAATAATAATATA
>SL_5KL_010_SEDDRAFT_10001560_pt1 | contig 13714 bp, 11 predicted proteins | sample SodLakKL_010_SED_FD_9118 | JGI IMG/M metagenome (IMG submission 9118)
GAATATCTTTTAATATTTATAAAGATTTATTGAGAATTGCCAAGCAAAAAAATATTTTTCAAGAAAAGCAATTAACAGAATATTCATGGAAGAGAGACAGGGCACACAAAGGTTCCAGCACGTAAACCAGGTTTTTGTCTGCTTTTGCGAAATTAATTCTCAAATCATTTTCTTTTACTTTCAGGTTATTTTCTTTTACTTGCAGAACTTATTCCTTTACGTGCAGAAAAAGTATGTGTAATGTGTCTGAAAATTTCATTTTTCAAAGGAATGCTGGGAATTTAATTTAGACCGAATTCTATTTATTTTAACCAAAGGTTTCATCATGGTCCTTTAAGGTTTACATGATTCTGCTATTAATATAAGGTTTTAGTATAAAAATCACCAGTCAAAGTTCTCATGATGATCTGGCGTTGAACAGTAGATGATAATAATACCAGAAAATACAGGACCAGAAAGAAACAATACCAGTTTCTTAAATAAAGCAAATTTTTCGAGTTTAGCGTGTACAAGAAAAATAAACCCCTACTCGATGCTTGTGCAGGGGTTTAGCGAAACTGGATTATTTCATTTTAGTTTCTTAATTATAAATTATAGATGAATTTTTCCAGCTACCAGCTAGTTAAATTTATCCTGATCTTCATCCTATCCAGATGAAATCATCAGCTGAAGATAAATTGAGATTGCTTTAGAAATTTCATCTATTTTTGATGTTTTTTTATGTGTTATTGTCGAAAAAACATGGGGAACCCGGTACCACCAAATTTGCCACTATATTACTTTTGGCAATAACAAAATTAATCCTTCTTAAATGATTTCAGTAACCTTTTACCTTCATTCAAAATCATTAGCTCAAGGGTGGCGAAGCAGAAAATTTGCATCCCCTCTTTTTGCCAATTTTTAGAACTTTGAAAGGAATCTACAATTCCTGCCGGTATATTTCTACTGTAAGCTTTTTCTAGAATTATTCTGCAAGTCTCTATTACTTTGGGATGATTAAATTCTCCAGGAACGCCCAAAGATATAGATAAATCACAGGGTCCAATTAAAACCCCTGTAATTCCTTTTACAGAAAATATTTCATCAATATTAGCCAGAGCTTCTTTTGTCTCAAACTGAACTATGATGGATATATTTGAATTAGACCATTCACAATGTTCTTGAATACTTCCTTCTGGTAAAAAACCACGAAATCTGCCTCCTCCGAACCCTCTTTTCCCTTCAGGGGGAAATTTAGAGTATTTTATAATTTCTTCTACCTGACTAGCTTGTTCAACTCTTGGAATAATCAATCCAGTGGCTCCTAAATCCAGTGTGCGACCGATATAATGCTGGTAAATTCCTGGAATTCTAATCCAGGGATCTAAATTGTATTTCCTGCAAACACATATTGTAGTTTCAATACTCTCTATACTATAAGGTGAATGCTCTAAATCAATAAAGACATATTCAAAACCTGCCTCTTTTACACTTTTAATAATGGATGATTCACTAATCTTTGGGGGTAGAATTAAACCATAAATTGACTTACCCTCAAGTAATTTTTCTTTGGTGTTATAATGATTCATATAAATCCTCCTGTATACATCTCGATATGTTATTTCATAGACCTATTGACACTATCAATCTAAATTACCAATCTAGTTAATATGGTTCGTTCTTAAAACAGTCCCTTTTCTTGCTGCTTCATAAGCCAGACAACACAACCTTTGAGCCCTCAGCCCATCTTTGCCAGGTATTTTTACCGAACTGCCCTTCAAAATTGACTTAGAAAAAGATTCAATTTCTCGGGTGTACATATTACCAGGATTTATTTTAATTTTTTCCGGTTCAACCTCATTGCGCTTTTGAAAGGCATCATATTTCATTTCCTCTTTGGTCAGGTAAAGGTCAACCTCCCCTCCATCTGTCTGACCAATTGTACCTCTGGCTATAATGCTACCAGCGGTTCCATATATTTCTAGTAAGCATTTGGCTGCCTCATCGGGAATATTGAAATTATTATCTATATAGCCAGTGCACCCATTTTTCATCTCAAATAATATTGCTGAAGAATCCTCAATCCGGTAATTAAATGTCATTGTTTTGATAAAAGCAGAAATTTTTTCTATTCTGCTACCAATAATAAACTCCAGCAAATCAAGGCAGTGAATGCCCAGATCAATCAGAGCCCCACCAGCACTTTTATCGGGATCCTGTCTCCAATCATTTGCCATCTCAGGATACCAGCATGTCAGCTGGGCACGAGCAGATACTATCTGTCCCAGTTTTTCTGAGCTAATAATTTCTTTAATCTTACGATGATATGAACTGAATCTCATCATAAAACCCACAGCCAGCTTGACGCCGTTTTCCTGACAAATATTAATTATTTCTTGTGAATTGTTTAAAGATAGTGACATTGGTTTCTCTAATAAAATATGTCTTTTACTGCGTGCTGCTGCAAGGGCCTGCTCATGGTGAAACTTTGGAGGGGAGGCAATATATACCGCATCAATATTCTCATCATCCAAAAAAATTTGCAAATTATTATAAGCTCTTTCTGCCCCATATTTTTCTTTTATTGATCTTGCTAAACCCATATTGATATCCATAACAGCTTCCAGTTTAGCATTTCTTGCTTTTATTAGACCAGAAATCGTTTTACGGTCTGCTATACCTCCTGCACCAATCACTCCCCATTTTACTTTCATATATATTACACTCCTCTATCTTACTAATAAAACCCAAATACTTCTCTTTTAATGCGTAAAGCTATAATAAGTCTCTTTTTGGCAACTGTCTAATAGTTTTTTACACTAATTGTCCTTCTTAATAGCACAAAAAACAGGGGAATAGTACAGTGTATATACTGATTAAATAATAAATTTTTCTATAGAAGTTTATACTGATATCCTGAGATGGTAAATGTTAAAATTAAATGAGTTTTTTTGCTAATTCCCATTATATTGCGGTAAAGTGGTGTTGCCATATGGCATTATTGATATATCAGCTTGGGCACCTTTAATTTCGAGAGCTTTTTGTAAAGCACTTGAGATAGAACCAAATGTTTTCAAAAATATATTTGCAGCAGTTTTATCATCCAGTTCTGAAACTAAAAATATTTTTTTCTCCATATTAATCATTGCAATTCTAGCTGCTTTATGAGGCCCCAGTTTAAAATCTTTCTTTACATTATCAACTAATTCAAGCAATGATTGGTTTGAAAGCATGGATTCAGCAAATCTGCTTTCACCTAAACCATCATAACACTCACCAGCAACAATTATAATACCATTCTTTTTCACAGCTAAACTGGCATTTTCCATAGCTTTGTGAGTTTGATATAGGTCAATATCTTTTGGAAATCCTCCAGCAGAAACTATAACTATATCAGCTAATTTGCTAATAGGGACAGCAAAAACTTCCTGTATATATGAACAACCTGCTCTATGAGCTTTTTTAACATCACCAGCAACTACTTTAACAATCTCTTTTTTGTGATTAAGAATAGCATTAACTATAAATCCTATCCCTACCATCTCACCCATCTCTTCAATATCTTCTCGAACAGGGTTTCCCGAAATAACTCCAGTCCTGGCCATTTTATGTAGATAATGTTGATGGTTCTGTTTAATTGTTTCCTGGCCGGCTACTCCCGGAGCTAATGCCTTGGCTCCTCCACTAAATCCAGCAAAATAGTGAAATCCTATATTCCCGGTTGCTACAATAAAATCTGCATTTATCACCTTTTTATTGAGGGATACACTGGTACCCAGGCTGGTCTTACCAACATTTAAGCAATCAGTAATATCATGATCTAGGCAATCTATCCGCTCATATATTTCTTTTCCCACTAACTTAATTTTCTCCTCTTCAGTCTGCTTTCTATGAATACCTAAACCAAAAATTATCTTAATCTGATTATCTACAACCCCGATATGGTTAAGCCTCCTGATAATCGGTGGAATGAGAATGTGGGATGGAGAAGGTCTGGTTATATCACTGGCTAGTATAATTACGCAATCATCTTTATTCACCAAATTAGTCAATCTGTCAGAACCTATAGGGTTATTAAGCGCTCTCTCAACTGCTTTCCCAGGCTTCTCAATTCTGTCCATCTCAACAGGACAAATGGTTTCCAGGTGATTTTCATCTGGAATATTCACAATAATGTTCTTTCTTCCATATTTAAGCTCTATATCCACTGATAAAACCCCCGATCAGTTAAGGTGCCTTTTAAGCAAAATAATCAAAAAACAAAGAATGGGACCGGACATATGTCCTAAGTGTAATAAATATAATTTTTTTATCACTAATTTATAGATAGATTTTTGTAATTAACAGCTAATAAATCTGATTGTAATTTAAAACTAAAAAAGACAAATCATATCATTTCAGCTGCTTTATAGGAGCTTCTCACAAAGGGACCGGCAATTACAGATTTAAAACCCATTTTTATCCCAATTGATTTATATTCAGAAAATTGAGCTGGGGTTATAAACTCTTTTACTGCAAAATGTTCTGCCGAAGGTTGAAGATATTGGCCAATAGTAATTATTTCAACTTGATTGTCTCTCAAATCCTTCATGACCTGGATGACTTCTTCTTTTTTTTCTCCCAGTCCTAGCATTATCCCGGATTTGCAAGATATTTTTTCTTTCAAAGATTTCATCAAATACAAGATATCTAATGAGCGATAATAGTCTGCTTCAGGTCTTATAATATCATATAATCCAGGAACTGTCTCTATATTATGATTGAATACCTCAAATTCTGCTTGAGCCAGTTTCTTGATTGATTTAAAATTGCCTTTGAAATCTGGAGTTAATATTTCAACAGTTATACCGGCAGAAACTTTTTTTATTTCATTAATAGTTTTTATGAATTGGTCTACTCCACCATATTCTAAATCGTCTCTTGTGACTGAGGTAATTATAACATGCTGCAGATTTAATTTTCTTACTGCTTTGGCGATTTTTTCAGGCTCTTTAGAATCAACTTTTTCAGGAGCAGAAGAATGAATAGCGCAAAATTTGCAATTTCTTGTGCACGAATTTCCCAGAATCAAAAATGTTGCTGTACCATTTGCAAAGCATTCCCCCTGATTGGGGCATTCGGCACTTTGACAGACAGTATTGATCTGTAATTCGCCAATAATATCTTTTACCAGCCTTTTCTCATCTTCAGCAGGCAGGCGCTTTTTGAGCCACTCGGGAAAGCTATTTTTCTTCATAAAATGTCAACCCCGGATTAAATACAAGCTTAAAGTATTTGATTACTGAATTTATTATTTCTTTTTTATCCAGTTTTGCTGAAAAATGCTCTTGAAGTGAAGTCACACCTTTATCCTCTATGCCGCAGGGTATAATATAATTAAAATTACTGAGATCAGGATTGATGTTAAAAGCAAAACCATGATAGGAAACCCATCTCTTTACTCCTATTCCAATTGAAGTTATTTTTTTATCTCCTACCCATACCCCAGTCAACCCCGGTATCCTCGTCCCCTTTATGTTAAACTTCTTTAGCAGTTCAATAAAAACCTGCTCATAAGCTCTGAGCAACCAGTGCAAATCTTTTTTGTAATTCTTTAAATTTAATATCGGATAACCAACAAGTTGACCGGGGCCGTGATAAGTAATATCTCCACCCCGATTGGTTTCATAAATATCTATCCCTTTTTCCTTTAGCTCCTCTTCATTTAATAGCAGATTATTTAATGATCCATCCCTGCCAACTGTAATAACCGGAAGGTGCTCTACCAGTAATAACGTATCCATAGATTCATTGACAGCCCTTTTTTTAACAAGACTCATCTGCAGTTGATATGTTTCTTTAAATTCCTGGTTTCCTAAATACATGACTCTCAGTCTAGGACGCATTTTAACCCCTTCTCAATTAATTCTAATAGTTACCCACACTATTACTTATATAAAGCAATAGTAGCTGTTTTTAGTATACCTGATACTCCCTTTCGGTCACATGACAGGCAGCCCAGTGGCCCTCCTCGTATTCTTTAAACTCCGGCTCCACCTCGCTGCAGATATCTATCGCTTCGGGGCAGCGGGGATGGAAGCGGCAGCCGGAGGGGGGATCTACAGGACTGGGTACATCGCCTTCCAGGATGATTCTCTCCTTCTCATAGGTGGGATCGGCCACCGGTATGGCTGAAAGGAGCGAGCGGGTATAGGGATGGAGCGTGTTCTGGAAGAGCTCCCGTTTGTCAGCCAGCTCCACTATCTTACCGAGATACATAACAGCAATCCTGTCGCTGATATGCTTGACCACACTGAGATCGTGGGCGATAAAGAGATAGGTCAGGTTAAACTCCTCCTGCAGCTCCTCCATCAGGTTGATGACCTGGGCCTGAATTGAAACATCCAGAGCCGAGACCGGCTCATCACAGATAATCAGCTTGGGGTTCAGGGCTAAGGCCCTCGCCACCCCGATCCGCTGCCGCTGACCGCCGGAAAACTCGTGGGGATAGCGCTTCATGTGCTCCCGCTGCAGGCCGACCTTGTTCAAGAGCTCGGCCACCCTCTCATCTCTTTCCTTCTTGCTGTTAACCAATTTGTGAATCTTTAAAGGCTCCCCGATAATATTGGCCACCGTCATCCGGGGGTTGAGCGAGGCATAGGGGTCCTGGAAGATAATCTGCATCTGTCTCCTTAAGGAGCGCATCTTATTCCGGTCGTAATCTAAAATATTCTCTCCCTCAAAATAGATCTCGCCCTCGGTAGCCTCTAACAGCCTTAAAATCGTCCGTCCGGTGGTGGATTTGCCGCAGCCGGATTCACCGACCAGCCCCAGGGTTTCTCCCTTCTTGATGCTAAAGTTGATTCCGTCGACGGCCTTTACATATCCCACCGTTCTTTTTAAAACTCCCGCCTTAACCGGGAAGTATTTTTTGACATCCTTTAACTCCAGCAGTGCTTGCTCTGCTGCCAAATTTCTTCACCTCCAGCAATATTAGGCTGATTCAGCCTCTTCTCTCTGTCTTACCTTTTTCTTGTGCTCCTGCAGTTTATCGACATACCAGCAGCGGGACTGATGCCCTTCTGCTTTCTCCTCAATGGGAGGCTCCTCCTCATGGCACTTCTCCTCTGCTAAAAAACAGCGGGTGTTGAATTTGCAGCCCTCGGGAAAATCTAAGGGGCTCGGCACAATCCCGGGGATGGCATCGAGCTTCTCCACCTCTTTATGGAGCAGGGGTATCGAGCGCATCAAGCCCCAGGTGTAGGGATGCATGGGATCTTTAAAGAGGGAGTTGGCATCGGTGTATTCCATAATTCTGCCAGCATACATGACCGCTATCCGGTCGGAGACCTCGGCTATTACCCCGAGATCGTGGGTGATCATCATAATCGCCATGCCGAATTCCTTTTTCAGGCTGTTCATGAGATCCAAGATCTGGGCCTGGATGGTAACATCCAGGGCCGTGGTCGGCTCATCGGCGATTAAAAGCTCGGGGTCGCAGGAGAGGGCCATCGCTATCATAACCCGCTGCCGCATCCCGCCGCTCAGCTGATGGGGGTACTCATCGACCCGCTGCTCCGGCAGGGGAATCCCCACCTTGGTCAGCATCTCTACAGCCTGACGGCGGGCCTCCTTTTTGGAGACCTTCTTGTGAAGGATAATAGTCTCGGCGATCTGATCTCCCACGGTATAGACCGGGTTTAAGGAAGTCATCGGCTCCTGGAAGATCATCGAGATCTCATTGCCCCGGATCTTCCGCATCTCTTTCTCCGATACCTTGGTGAGATCCCTTCCTTTAAAGAGGATCTCGCCGTCGACTATCTTCCCCGGCGGTGATTCCACCAGGCGCATAATGGAGAGCGAAGTTACGCTTTTGCCGCAGCCTGATTCTCCTACTATCCCGACGGTCTCTCCCGGGGCTATCTCAAAATCAACCCCGTCAACCGCCTTGACCACTCCTTCCTCGGTGAAAAAGTGGGTCTTTAAGTTTTTTACCTCTACAAGTTTCTCCTGATTAGCCAAGAAACTCACCTGCCCTTGCTAAATATTAAGGAATTATAATAAATCAATCTCTGAGTATAAAAGTACATATTAAATTATATACAACAAAATTAAAAGAGTCAAATTTAAGAGGTCCTGAAGGTCTAGTTTTCTAAAGAGAACAGCTTTTAAGATTAAAACTCGCCATAAAGATACCTCCGGCTCTTTTCCAGCAATTCCAGAACTTCAACATTCTCTGCCAGATGACGATCTCTGGTGAGTAATTCAGGTATTATTTCCCGCGGAAAGGGATGAAGCCATTCCATAACTGCCAGTTCAAAATCTCCTCGATAGAGGCTGGCTGTATACCTCTGCCAGTTAAGCCCCCTGAGGACTGACTTAATTCCTTCTGCTTTCAGCTCTTCCCTGACCTCCTGCGCCAGTCTTCGATGTTCCTGATTTTCGTGATAATAAATCAACTCAACTTCTGCTTTGTCCTCAAGATATTTTTCACCGGATATTAAATAGATTTTGCTGTCGGAGACTGACAGCTTGCCGGCAAGAATGCTGCTTTGCTTCAATGACTGCAGGTACCTTTCCTGCTGTGAAGGGTTCAGCTGAATAAAATCATAGAGATCTTCTTCAATAGCCCTTGCTACTCCTGCTCTTCGGGGAGTAAAGACTGCTATGATGCCGGCCCTTTCCCCGTCTGCTGAAATTCTCTGCAGATTGATGGTCCTGCCGGGTTGATAGTTAATAACCCTGAGCTCGTATCGACCGGCCCTGTTGCTCTCCTGGAGAGGAGGCCGCCTTTCTCCTCTGGTTCGATGATAAAAAGCCCAGCTTTCCGGTCTGCCATCCCAGCCCCCCAGATTTTTAACTGCCTCTCGATCAACCACAGCAGCCCAGGGCACCAGATCGGAGAAAAGATAGGTCAGATTATAATCCTCTGTCGGTCTGACAACAAGCTCATCATCCTCTCGAATAAAGATTCTCTCGGTAATACTGTGGAAAACCTCCAGAGATTCTTTAGATGATAGATCCTTCGGGCTCCCATAACCTATCTTCTCTTCGACAAAACCTTCTAGGCAGCTAACTCCAAAGATCGTCTGCCAGAGATAACCGGCTCCACTCTCTGGCACATCAAGAATTAGTAATCTCAAAAGGCTGTACTTAACATCCCGGGCTTCAATCTCTCTGCCGCTGACAAATCTGTGACCAGGAGATATTTTAAAAATATATTCCTTTCTGCCCTTTTCATCCTGCTTAATATCGGGCAAATCATCTGCCAGCTGGGGTTTAATCTCCTGACTGTAATGATCATATTCAAAGAGAAAGTAATAAAGTTCTGACAGCAGATAGCCCCTGTTCTGCTCCCAGCTGTAGTGAGGATCAAGTCCGGTGAGAGGGACTGGGGCCAGGGCCTGGGAAACCCTTTCCTGAAGAGAGGGAACCTGAAAAAGAAAACCTTGATGTTTTTCAGTTTTCTGATTTTCAGGAACAGCACTTCCTGCTGAAACTAATTCATTTGTCACTGCTGCCAGCAGTAAAACCAGAATCAAAAATACAGTAAACATAGATGCCTTTAATAACTTCTCTAAAAATGGTTTGCTTCCCTTCCGCTGATCAGCCATCAGCATCATTCCTTTCTCTGCTCCTCACAAAAGATTCCAGCAGCAGCTCGGCGCTGGTAAAATTGGTGGCCAGAGGAGCATCATGAACATCACAGACTTTCAGAAGAACTGAAATTTCTGGATCGTAAGGCTGGGCTATCTGTGCTATTCTCACTGCTTATCACTCCTGCGCCTGAGCCAGTCATCCCAGGCCTTCTCAATTTTCTCTTTGAACTCTTCCCGGGTCCCATTATTATTTATTACCAGATCCGCCCTCTTCTGCTTCTCTGTTAGAGCCAGCTGGGCGTTAATTCTTCTGAGAGATTCCTCACGGCTCAGTCCATCTCTCTCTTTCAGTCTTTCAACCTGAAGTTCAAGCCGGGCAGAGATTACCCAGATTTCCTCGACCAGATTTTCCAGGCCGGCTTCAAAAAGGAGCGGAGCCTCCAGCACAGTTTTACTGCTGTTTCGGGCATTCTTAAGCTGTTTCTCAATCTCCGCAGTGATGTGAGGATGGGTGAGCTTCTCCAGCTGCTTCCGTTTATCCGGGGAAGAAAAAACTATCCTCCCGAGCTCTTTGCGGTCAATTTTACCTTCATCTGTCAGAATTGATCTGCCNAAAGAAGCTGCCACCTGAGAATAGGCTTCTCCCTCAGGTNCCAGAACCTGATGAGCTATCCTGTCGGCATCGATAATCTCTGCTCCCAGAGAAGCCAGTATTTCAGCTGCGGTGCTCTTGCCGGTTGCCAGTCCTCCGGTAAGTCCCAGAGCCATCTTTATCCTCCTCATTTGAATATAACAGTATTTTCTGCTAATATTTCGTCCAGATGCCTCTCTCTGATATAAGCTCCATCCAGAAAGACAGAGTTCTTTGCCGCCTTACCTCCTGTTATTTAATTTTATATTTTAAGGTTTTTCCTGGCAGTCCGGGCAGAAATGGGTGGAGCGGCTGGCGATCCTATCCTTGCTGATCTGACAGCTGCAGCGGGGACATTTTTCTCCATCCCTGCCGTAGACCATTAATCTTTCCTGAAAGCTGCCAGTTTCTCCCAGAGCATTAACATAATCGCTGAAGGAAGTACCGCTGTACTTTATCCCGGCCTTTAAAACCTGATCGATGCTCTGATAAAGTCTTTCAACATCATCCCGGGTGAGCTCATCTGCCGGCTGGGAAGGATGAATTCCGGCCCGGAACAGGGCTTCATCAGCATAGATATTACCGAGCCCGGCAATCTTTTTCTGATCCAGCAGCAGGGCTTTGACTGCTCTGCTGCTTCCCTTAAGGATTTCCTGGAATACTTCAGGTGAGAATTCCGGGCTTAAAGGTTCAGGCCCCAATCGGGCAAAACCTCCGGCTTTCTCAGGATTGTCGCGGTCTATTAGATACATACGGCCAAACTTGCGGACATTATTAAATCTCAGATCCACCCCCTCTTTAAATCGCAGAATGAGATGGGTGTGGCTCTCAATTTCCTCTTCTCTCATTTTTAAAAGAAGTTTGCCGGTCATTCTGAGATGGATTATAAGCTGGAGATTGCTGTTAAGATCCAGAATAATATATTTACCCCGACGGCCCATGGCGGTTATCTTTCTTCCCAGCAGGCCCTCTCTAAATTTTTCGGGCTTTTCCGGATACCCAATAATCATCTCCTCCCGGATATCAACCCCGGCAATTGTTTTGCCGCAGAGCACATCTCTTAATCCCCTAACAATTGTTTCAACTTCCGGTAATTCCGGCATATCCATCACCTTCTCCTCTCTTCTAACTCAGAAAAACCTGTATTCAGTTTAAGTTGCTCTGTTTCTATATTTCAGTTTATAATATATTTCTCTTTATCCTTCCAGTTAGAGCCGACCTCCAGATCAACTATCAGAGGAACATCTATTTCGTAGGCCTCCTCCATCTCAGCTTTAATAACAGGAGCTATATGCTCAAGCTCCTTCCGGGGGGCTTCCAGAACCAGTTCATCATGAACCTGAAGCAGCAGTCTGCTCTGCCACCCTTCTTCCTTAAGGCGCCGATAGACCCTGTTCATGGCTATTTTCATGATATCTGCCGCACTGCCCTGAATAGGGGTATTGATGGCTGTCCTTTCTGCAAAGGAGCGGCGGTGATAATTTTTGCTCTTGATCTCAGGTATATACCTTTTCCTTTTCAGGATAGTGGTAACAAAACCCTTCTCCCTGGCCTCCTGACAGATATTATCCATGTACTCTTTGACACCAGAAAATCGGGTAAAATATTTTTCGATGTATTCTTCAGCTTCCTGCTGACTGATATCCAGATCATCAGCCAGCCGGTAGGCGCTCATGCCATAGGCTATGCCAAAATTTATAACCTTGGCTTTACGCCTCATATTGCCAGTCACCTTATCTTCCTCAACCTCAAAGATACCCCGGGCAGTTTCATTATGGATATCACCGCCACTGCGGTAAGTTTCCAGCAGATTTTCATCCTGACTGATATGGGCCAGAATTCTGAGTTCAATCTGGGAATAATCAGCTGCCAGCAGAATCCAGTTTTCATTTTCCGGAATGAAAGCTCTCCTGATCTCCCTGCCCTCCTTGCTGCGGATCGGGATATTCTGGAGATTGGGATTGGCGCTGGAAAGCCTGCCGGTGGCGGTTACCATCTGGTTAAAACTGGTGTGCAGCCTGCCGGTATCAGGATTTACCAGGGGAGGCAGAGCCTCCAGATAGGTGGATATCAGTTTAGACCAGTGTCGGTACTCAATTATCAGGGGAACAATCTCATGCTCATTCTCGAGTTTTTCCAGCACTGATATGCTGGTAGAATAACCGGTTTTGGTCTTCTTAATCACCGGTAATCCCAGTTTTTCAAAAAGAATTTCACCGACCTGCTTGGGAGAATTCAGGTTAAATTCCTCTCCTGCCAGGCTGTGTGCCCGGCTGACCATCTCCTCAATTTTTCCCGACCACTTCTCCTTAAGATCTTCGAGATAATCACAGTCCAGTCTGATACCATTCAGTTCCATCTCAGCCAGGGGATAAAGGAGAGGAAGCTCAATCTCCTGATAGAGCTCAATAAGTCCATTTTCCTTTAATTTTGCAGTAAGAATCTGCTCCAGGCGACGCTGCCTGGTAAGAGCCAGTGCCAGCAGTTCCTGCTGCTCCAGACCCTCCTGAACCACAACCTCCAGTTCCGATTCCAGCAAAGATTTAAGATCCGGAACAGTGCTGGAGGGTTCCAGCAGATAGCTGGCCAGCCGGGGTTCAAATTTAATCGAGGAAAGCTCCACCCCGGTCTTTCCGGCTTCAATCAGAACCTCCTTGCCTCTTATAGCTCTTTTAACAACTGCCTTTTCTTCCAGAAGGTCTCTGAATTCTCCAATTTCATCCCCTTTAAGTATATAGACCTGCTTTTCATCCGGGCTTACAAGCAGTCTGCCGCTGCCCTTTACCGGCATAGAATAATCTTCATAATAGGCAGCCAGATTAAGAAAACCTGTTTCCAGAGCTTTCTCCCTCAGCTCTTCTCTGTCGCCGGCAGTCAGCTTCTCAACCAGGTTATACTCCCCGGCAGTTAATTCCAGCCGGTCTGCTTCAAAACGCTCCAGCAGACTGTTAAATTCCAGCCGGGAGAAGAGTTCGTAAATTCTGCCCTCTTCATAATCCCCCCAGCTGCAGCAGTCAGGATCAAATTCAACCGGCACACTGGTTTCGATTCTGCCGAGTTCTTTGCTCATGCGGGCCAGATCAGCATTCTTTCGCAAATTCTCCCGGCGTTTTTCACCGGATACCTTATCGATATTGGCAAGAATAGTCTCCATATCATCAAATTCTTTGAGCAGAGTGGTGGCTGTTTTCTCACCTATTCCCGGCACACCCGGTATATTATCAGAACTATCACCCATTAATCCTTTCATATCAATGAGCTGAACCGGTTCCAGTTCATAATCCTCTCTGATTTTAGCCAGATCATAGCTTACTATATCGCTGAGGCCCTTTCTGGTATACATTATCTCGATATTTTCTTCAACCAGCTGCAGGGCATCTCGATCTCCGGTAACTATTACAGCTTTGTAGCCCCGGGAAGAAGCCTGTTTTGCCAGGGTTCCAATAATATCATCGGCCTCATAGCCTTCTTTTTCATAAACAGGAATATTAAACTCCTCCAGCACCTCTCTGATCAGGGCAAACTG